>FTKM01680079.1_pt1 | contig 24579 bp, 24 predicted proteins | sample 1658051 | NCBI WGS metagenome assembly FTKM01 (sample SAMEA3914794, study PRJEB12502) | metagenome | biome: forest; material: soil | place: Canada | collected 2011-07-05 | depth 0.1 m | reverse complement strand
CCGCAGTAATGTCCGGATGTGCGAGCCAGGGCGTTCAGCAACTAAAAGAAGAAAGCGCAAGTACAGTAAGCGAGAAAATCACTAAAGGCAAAAGCACCAGGGACGATGTTCGAAAAGCATTCGGTGACCCGACCGAGACGTCATTCACGGATAGCGGCAACGAACTATGGCGTTACAAGTACTCGCACGAAACCTCAAAAGCTCAAAACTTTATTCCTGTCGTCAATCTGTTTGCCTCTGGGGCAGATGTCGACAAGAAGGAACTCGTGGTGTTTTTCGATGACAAGGGAGTCGTCAAGAATTACTCCATGCAGTCCAGCAAGGAAGAAGTCAAGAGCGGCATCCTCCCTCAATAAACTCCCAGAAAAGTTTCTTGGCGGGCCACCGTGCCCGCCCTCGACGGACTGGCTTGCCCCAAGTTGAGCACTCGGCCCATTCAGCTTGTAGTACCTCGATTACCCCATGCTCTTTGCAGGCTCGTCGCCTGTCAAAACCGTTCGCCCGATGCCCTATCGCTCACGCGGCTGAAAGCGGTCCCTGAGTCACCGTCAGGGTGTGATATTCAATCAGCATTTCCGCACCAACCGAACTGGAAATCGAGGCAATCTTCTTTCGCGGCCAGTCGCTGCCCCACGGGTGCGCCTCCTCCAGTGCACTGACGGCTGATTTGTATTCTGCGGAATTGAAGTCATCAAGAATTTTCAATTGATAGACTATGTTCTGTGCGGCAAAGCCATTCGCCAGACAGCGCAACGCTCCGTTGAATATCAGTTGCGCTTGATCCGCCTGGTTGTCACTGTGCAGGACAACAACAACGGTTTTCGTCTCCGCTTCGACAGCCATTCCGACGAGAAACCAATCGTGAAATGAGGGGTATTGTTTCATTGTGGCTTCCCTGTTAGGGGCTCCAAGGGCTGAAGGGAACAACATCATTACCCGAATCACGTCCGCCAGGCCCCCAGTTATGTGCGTGAGGCTGAAGCCCATTATGAATATGGTCAAAATCCAGATCGACTATGGGCCTCCGGTCATCGCCAAATAGACGCATTTGCCCGGAACCGGGGTTCGTGTACCACCCGGGGTCGCCTAGATTCGGCGTTTTTGCTACCTCGAAAGAATCGCCAATCGTTGTATCTGCTCTGTACTCGAACGGCTGCGCATCGCCCAGCGGGGTAACAGTTTCCGTAAGGTCGCTCGCGGCGTCGGCCAGCGACGAAGCGGCTCCGGTAGCATAGCGGGCCGCAACCGCGTTGACGCGATCCACCATGTCGTTATAGCGCTCGATATAAGCTGACGCAGCGTCGTAAGCCATGCCATATTCGGTCATCAGCGATTCGCGAAAGCTGGGTATTTTCGGCTGTGCCGGCGTGGCAGCCGCAACGGAGCCACCTGAGCGAGCTTGCTCTGCAATGAGAACAACACTCTCGCCGCGAATCATGGACTGCAATGTCTCTATGACCTCAAGGTCAGCTCCATTCTTTGCCAGCCGCTGGTGCCAATGGAAATTCGTCCCGAGAAACGAGCGGGCCCGCTGAACGAGCGCAGCGTCCTTTGCCCATACATCGGCGTATGCGCGTCGGGAGAACTGCTTGCCTTCTTCAACCGCCTGTTTCTGCTCGGTAGAAAGAAAGATGCGTCCGCTCCCGTAGTCGTCCTTGCTGTACATCATCCAGCGTTGAAACGAATCCGTCTTCAGTTCAGTTACACCCATCGCCAGCCCCGTCGCTAATGACGGCGTAAACCTAGCAGGTTACCGGACACGCATGTTTTTGGGATACGACACGATAGATAATCAACCGCCGCACCTTGACGGCGTGAGGTTCGACAGCACCCCAGGCTTGCGCCGCGTCATCGTCTCTTATCGTGACTTCCTGCGCATACGCTTCACCCTCATCCGGTTCTTCGTTCCACCCCCGTTGCCAGGCAGCGCAGCGTATCGTTGCCTTTAGGTGCCCAGCCATCACGGTGCTCTCAAGCGCTTTCTGTGCCGTATGCACCCATGCGACGCCAGTACTGTCGGTCTCGTGGGTTTCGATGTTTCTGAAGAATTCGCGCTTCTTATCGACGGAGTGCGGGCCGCATCCGGCGATCAACGCTGCGGCGTCTTCGACACTAAGCGGATCGGCCAGACTCCACAGTGGATTGATTTTTTGTATGCGTACGGATCGCTCACGTTGCCTCGCGAAGATTGCCGGAGCGTCGACGAGTTGCAGCGGCAGATAACTTGCACGCACCGGACATAGCCGGATTCTAGTGGAATGTGGCGAAGACGCGACGACTTCCAAGCGGCAAGAGAAATTGCCGAAAACGGCGCGAGTCATTGCCCGATGATGGGCTGGTTGATGGGCCATAAAAAACAAAAGCCCCGTAAGTCGATGAACTTACAGGGCTTTAGTGTTCCATTCTGGCGGAGAGACGGGGATTCGAACCCCGGATAGGTTATTAACCTATACACGCTTTCCAGGCGTGCGACTTAAACCGCTCATCCATCTCTCCGGCGGGAGCCGAATTATAGCAAACTCTGCGGCCTGCGCCAGTCCCGTCCGAAAACAGCGTCAAACCGCCGGTCCAGCAGCCCTCAAGGGTGCCGGATATAGTCAACCAAAGCCCGCGTATAAGCGTCCGGCTTGCGATCGACCAGACTCACCAGGATCGTCACCAGAAACCCCGCCGGCACACCGAACACGCCCGAACTGATCGGCTCGATCCCAAACCAGCGCGCTCCCGCGAACCCGGTCATCTGGGTGAAAAACGGATACGTCGAAACGATGTAATAGATGCACACCGCGAGCCCCGCCACCATCCCAGCCACCGCGCCCCGTCGCGTCGTGCGCTTCCAGAAGACACCCAGCACCAGCACGGGAAACAGACTCGACGCCGCCAGCGAAAACGCCGCCCCCACCAGAAACAGGATATTTCCCGTGTTCAACGAAGCCACGTACGAGGCAAACAACGCCACGCCCAGCAGCAAAATCTTCGAGATGGTCACGCGCCGCTGGCTCGACGCCGACGGATCAATCATGTGGTAGTAGACATCGTGCGATAACGCATTGGCGATGGTCAGCAGCAATCCGTCCGCCGTAGAGAGCGCCGCTGCCAGCGCCCCCGCTGCAATCAACCCCGACATCACATACGGCAAACCCGCAATTTCTGGTGCTGCCAGCACCACCATGTCCGGCTGCATCTGGATCTCGCTCCATTGCACGATGCCGTCGCGATTCGCGTCGGCCACGCTAATCAGATTCGGCTCGATCCTGAGCCATTGCGTGAGCCATTGCGGCAAATCGGCAAACGGATGGCCAACCAGATTCGTCAGGATTTCGTATTTAATCAGCACTGCCAACACCGGCACGGTCAGATAAAACAGCGCGACGAAGAAGAGCGTCCACCCGACCGAGCGCCGCGTCGACGCCACCGAAGTCGTCGTGTTGTAGCGTGTCAGAATGTGCGGCAAGCTTGCCGTCCCCAGCGACAGACACAGCAGCAGTGACAGAAAATTGCGCTCGTGGGTCACCCTGTCTTCCCCGCTGATGGCTGGAAACGGCTCGGACATCGGCACCGGCGACGAAGCCCGGATCAGCAGCGTCTCACGTTGCTGGGCCCAGACGCTCCGCGCGGCGGCCGCATCGCGTGGAAACAGGTCCAGCGCGCGTTCACTTGTATTGATGTCGCGCAACGGCCCGTTATGGCGCCGCAGATCCGCTACCTCCTGCGTCAAACGTTGCTTCTCATCCACGAACGATTGCGGTAACCGGTCTATCTGCGCCTGCATCTTCGCCGCCTGCAACCGGTAGTTCGCGCGCACGCTCTGATCGAGCGGTGCATCGCGCACCTGGCGCTCGAGCGTCTCGACCCGCGTCATCAGGCGTCCATAGTTGAATTGCGGAACCCAGCCGAGGCCGTCCTTGTGCGCAATCATCGACACCGGAATCAGGATCGCGAAGATCAGGATGATGTATTGCGCCACCTGCGTCCACGTCACCGCACGCATGCCGCCAAGGAACGAACACACCAGAATGCCGGCCAACCCGCAAAAGATGCCCACCGCAAAATCGACGCCGATAAACCGTGTCGCGATCAGCCCGACCCCCTGAATCTGCGCCACGAGATACACGAATGAACACAGGATCGCCGCCAGCGCGGCGAGCCCACGTACAGCGTTGCTAGAAAAGCGAGTGCCGAGAAAATCGGGAATCGTGTAGCGCGCCAGCTTGCGAACATACGGTGCAAGCAGGAACGCGGTGAGGCAATAGCCGCCGGTCCATCCCATCAGATACGCGAGGCCGTCATAGCCCGTCACGTAGATCGAGCCCGCCAGGCCGATAAACGACGCAGCCGACAACCAGTCGGCCGCAGTTGCCATGCCGTTGAACGCGGACGGCACGCGTCGCCCCGCGACGTAGTACTCCACCAGGTCCGAGGTGCGCGATAACAAGCCGATCACCGCATACACGGCAATCGGTATGAACAGGAACACGTAACCAATCCACACGCCCGGACCCGTGACCTCTTCGATGCGCCACATCACGTAGATGAAGACCAGAAAGCCGAGCGAATAAAGCGCGTATGAGCGGATCAGCCTGTTCGTGAGCGTCATCGGCTCAGTTTCCCGGCGGCGTTGCAGCGCCGTTCGCGTCCGCTTCGAACGCGCGTTGCAGCGTGCGATCGGCACCCCTCATCAGCACGATGTACGCAACGATCAGCGCGACGTAGACGAGAATTGCCCCTTGCGCGCCCACATAAAACGGCAGGCTGAAGCCGGCGAAACGCACCTTCGATAACATCGGCGCCGCCAGCGGCACCACGAAGGACACGAGGAAGCCGAGCGTCATCAGCACCGCGATGCACGCGAGGTTGAAGCGCCAGTAGCGTCGATGGGCGTACGCCATCGCATCCGAGACCGGAGGCGGTTCGGGCGGCGGGTTTAGCGCGGGTTGGGAAGAGGTGTGCGGCGCGGTCATGCGCCTATGTATCAAAAAGCCACTGGGCAGGCAATCGGGATTGTCCGCCCAGTGGCTGCTAGCTCACAGTGCCCGGATGCGTTGCGGTTGCCAACGCACCTGCACTCAAGCCTGACTCAAAGCGACTCGCCAAGCTGATCGAGGATGGCCGGATTCTCCAGCGTGGACACGTCCTGCGTGATCTCTTCGCCCTTTGCGAGCGAGCGCAGCAAGCGACGCATGATCTTGCCGGAGCGCGTCTTGGGCAGGTTGTCGCCAAAGCGGATGTCCTTCGGCTTGGCAATCGGCCCAATCTCTTTGCCCACCCAGGCACGCAATTCGTTGGCGATCTTCGCCGCTTCCTCGCCTTCCGGGCGAGCACGCTTTAACACCACGAACGCACAGACCGCTTCGCCAGTCGTATCGTCCGGACGTCCCACGACTGCCGCTTCCGCAACCATCGGATTGGACACCAGCGCCGATTCGATCTCCATCGTGCCAAGCCGGTGGCCTGACACGTTGAGCACATCGTCGATACGGCCCATGATCGTGAAGTAGCCAGTCTCCTTGTCGCGCACCGCGCCGTCCCCGGCGAGATAGAGCCTTCCGCCGAGTTCTTCAGGGAAATAGCTCTTCTTGTAGCGCTCCGGGTCGCCCCATACATTGCGCAGCATCGACGGCCACGGACGCTTGACGACCAGAATCCCGCCCTGCCCGTTCGGCACGTCCTGACCAGTTTCGTCGACTACCGCGGCCATGATGCCTGGCAGCGGCAGCGTGCACGATCCCGGCACCAGTGGCGTCGCGCCCGGCAGCGGCGTGATCATGTGGCCGCCGGTTTCAGTCTGCCACCACGTATCGACGATCGGGCAACGGCCACCGCCGACGTTCTCGTGATACCACATCCACGCTTCCGGATTGATCGGCTCGCCCACCGTGCCGATGACGCGCAGCGAGGACAGGTCGTAGCTCTTCGGATGGATTTTGGCGTCGGCTTCGGCCGCCTTGATGAGCGAACGGATCGCGGTTGGCGCGGTGTAGAACAGCGTCACCTTGTGTTTGGCGATCATGTCCCAGAAGCGGCCCGCGTTCGGATAGGTCGGCACGCCTTCGAACACGACCTGAGTGCCGCCGAGCGTCAGCGGTCCATACGTGATGTAGCTGTGACCGGTGATCCAGCCGATGTCGGCGGTACACCAGAAAATGTCGGACGGCTTCCAGTCGAAAGTCCACTTGAGCGTCTGCGCGGCCCACAGCAGATAACCACCGGTGCTGTGCTGCACGCCCTTTGGCTTGCCTGTGGAACCCGAGGTATAGAGGATGAACAGCGGGTGCTCGGCTTCAACCCATTCCGGCGCGCACTGATCCGGCTCAGCCTTCGTCAGTTCGTGCATCCACAGGTCGCGGCCTTCGTTCCAGGCCACCTTGCCGCCGGTGCGCTGATACACGATCACACTCTTGACCGCTTCGCAGCCGCCCATCGCCAGCGCTTCATCGGCGATGTTTTTTAGCGGCAATGCCTTGCCGCCGCGCATCTGTTCATCAGACGTCACGAGCGCGACGGCGCCCACATCGACGAGGCGTTCGTTGAGCGACTTCGATGAGAAGCCGCCGAACACGACCGAGTGCGTCGCACCGATCCGCGCGCAGGCCTGCATCGCCACGATGCCTTCGACCGACATCGGCATATAGATCACCACGCGGTCGCCCTTCTTCACGCCGCGCGTCTTTAGCGCATTGGCGAAGCGGCTCACCCGCTGCAGCAGATCTTCATATGTGACATTGGTGACGGTGCCGTCATCGGCCTCGAACACGATCGCGACGCGCTGGCCGTGACCGGCTTCAACGTGACGATCGATGCTGTTGTACGAGGCGTTCAGCAGGCCGTCCTCGAACCATGTGTAGAACGGCGCCTTCGACTCGTCCAGCACCTTGGTGAAAGGCTTGTTCCAGCTCAGCGTCTCTTTGGCCAGACGCCCCCAGAAGCCTTCGTAATCGCGCTCCGCTTCGGCGGCGAGCGCACGGTATGCGTCCATGCCGGAGATGGTGGCGCCGGCTGCCGCAGCGGCAGGCGGTGGGAAAACGCGGTGTTCCTGAAGAACCGATTCAATCGCAGACATCGACTACCCCTTGGTGAAGATGAAACGTAAAACCTGCCGGCGCGCCGGTGACGCGCCATGTCCTGGTGACGCTGCCAAACAAACATGGGCAGCGCCTGTCTCCAACCGTCGCGCATGGCCTTCACACCATGCGCAGCCAATCACCCGAACTCACATGCCGCAGTGCAGCACGCGGGTGTCGCGATCAGCCCGTTCATCAGCCAAGATAAACGTTGCAACTTACCGGCCACTTACGCAAGTGCCGCTTGTATAAGCCTCGCAGTTCGCGATGCTACGCGTTTGTCAGCCCGGATGTCGCCGGATCGGGCACTTGATGAATCGCGTGGGCCGGCGCATCCGTGAACGAACACGCAAATCGCGGACCTCATTCCGCCGTAGCCGCCTGCTTGCGGGTCGCAACCGACGTGGGCGCACGGCGGCCCCGTGAACGCGTGAACCGTGCAAACAGTGCGAGGCGTTCAAACCGGCACGCCGCTGTATGCGCCCTTTTACAATGCTAACTGAACCGGCCATTCCAATTCCAGCCCGAAGCGCGACACGCCAGAAGTCCACGTCAAGGCCGACAACCGATACCGAGCCACGATGATGCCCGACGGCGTCCGCCGTACCGAGACTCTTAGTGCCCCCCCGGCCGTCTGCCCGTTGCAGCGCGGCAAACCCGGACGACGCTGTACAATAGCGCGCCTGTCGCAAGCTTGTCCCCGAGCCTCGTCGTGAACGTGCCCGACAGGCCTGGCCGTTCTTTGCGCTGCCCACTTTCAGCCCGATTTCATCGCCCTGATTCTTGCCCATGTCCGCTCCGCGCCCCGACTCCGCTGGTAACACCCGCCGCCCGATGCGCCCCCTGCCCGCCATCATCTTCATGAGCCGCTGGTTGCAGGTGCCGCTTTACCTGGGCCTGATCGTCGCGCAAGGCGTCTATGTGGTGCTGTTCCTGAAGGAAGTCTGGCATCTGGTCACAGCGTCCATGACGCTCGACGAAACCAACATCATGCTGGTCGTGCTCGGCCTGATCGATGTGGTGATGATCTCGAACCTGCTGATCATGGTGATCATCGGCGGCTATGAAACCTTTGTCTCGCGTCTGGGCGTCGAGGGCCACCCCGATGAGCCCGAATGGCTCGATCATGTCAACGCGGGTGTGCTGAAGGTGAAGCTATCCATGGCGCTGATCAGCATTTCGTCCATCCACCTGCTCAAGACCTTCATCAGCCCCGACCAGAATTCAAACCACACCATCATGTGGCAGGTGATCATCCACGTGGCGTTCCTGCTGTCCGCCGTCGTGATGGCACTGGTAGACCGTCTGACCACACATACGCATCCGGCGCATTTCCATGAACCGGCCGCACCGCAATCCGTTTCCACTCCCTTGAAGGCGCACGACTGAACGCACAGCCAACGCGATCAGTACTACAAGCGCCATTGTCCCCACTGAGCTAGCCATGACCGTTATCAAACAGGAAGATCTGATTCAGAGCATTGCTGATTCGCTGCAATACATCAGCTACTACCACCCGCTCGATTACATCCAGGCGTTGGGCCGCGCGTACGAACTCGAAGAGAGCCCGGCCGCCAAGGACGCGATTGCGCAGATCCTGACCAACAGCCGCATGTGCGCGGAAGGCAAGCGCCCGATCTGCCAGGACACCGGCATCGTGACGGTGTTTGTGAAGGTGGGCATGGACGTGCGTTGGGACGGCGCCACCATGGGCGTCACCGACATGATCAATGAAGGCGTGCGTCGCGGCTACCTGAACCCGGACAACGTGCTGCGCGCGTCGATCGTGAGCCCGCCGGAAGGGGCTCGCAAGAACACGAAGGACAACACGCCGGCCGTGATCCACTACGAGATCGTGCCGGGCGACAAGATCGACGTGCAGGTCGCGGCCAAGGGCGGCGGCTCGGAAAACAAGTCGAAGTTCGCGATGCTGAACCCGTCGGATTCGATCGTCGACTGGATCCTGAAGACCGTGCCGACGATGGGCGCCGGCTGGTGCCCGCCGGGCATGCTCGGCATCGGCATCGGCGGCACCGCTGAAAAGGCGATGCTGATGGCGAAGGAATCGCTGATGGATCCGATCGACATTCAAGACGTCATCGCACGCGGCCCGCAAGACTGGATTGAAGAACTGCGTATCGAACTGCACGAGAAGGTCAACGCACTCGGCATCGGCGCACAAGGTCTCGGCGGTCTCGCCACCGTGCTCGACGTGAAGATCATGGCAGCTCCCACGCACGCTGCCTCCAAGCCGATCGCCATCATCCCGAACTGCGCGGCCACGCGTCACGCGCACTTCACGCTGGATGGCTCGGGCGTCGCGAAACTCGAAGCGCCCTTGCTCGACGCCTGGCCGAAGGTGCAGTGGGAACCGAACACGGAGACCAGCAAGCGCGTCGATCTGAACACGCTCACGCCCGCTGAAGTCGCTGCGTGGCAGCCGGGTCAGACGCTGCTGCTGTCGGGCAAGATGTTGACGGGCCGCGACGCTGCGCACAAGCGCATCGCCGACATGCTCGCCAAGGGCGAAAAGCTGCCGGTGGACTTCACTAACCGCGTGATCTATTACGTCGGCCCGGTCGATCCGGTGCGTGATGAAGCCGTCGGTCCCGCGGGCCCGACCACCGCGACCCGCATGGACAAGTTCACCGAGACGATGCTGTCGCAAACCGGTCTGATTTCGATGATCGGCAAAGCCGAACGCGGCCCGGTTGCCATCGAATCCATCAAGAAGCACAAGGCGGCTTATCTGATGGCCGTGGGTGGCGCTGCGTACCTCGTCTCGAAGGCGATCCGTAGCGCGAAGGTGCTGGCGTTCGAAGACCTCGGCATGGAAGCCATCTACGAGTTCGACGTGCAGGACATGCCGGTGACGGTGGCGGTGGATTCGAACGGCACGTCCGTGCATCAGACGGGGCCGAAGGAATGGCAGGCAAAGATCGGCAAGATTCCGGTCGCGACGGTCTAAGACCGGATCAGCGGCCAGCTTTAACGGCCGCCGTCTGTTGACAGAAAGCCGGGGCTGACGGTCCCGGCTTTTTCTTTGCTGGACGTGGGCACCGCCCAGTGAGCCGTAACGGACCGCAGGCGTCTGCGCGAACCGTCAAAAAATGCTTCGATCCTTGGCTTTTTCGGATCAGACGTTTATTGTTGTTGGAAAATCGAAATTCAGAGCCCCACAAGGAAAAAACCATGCAAGGCGACAAGAAAGTTATCGAATATCTGAACGCCCAGTTGAAGAATGAACTGACCGCGATCAACCAGTATTTTCTGCATGCGCGGATGTACAAGCATTGGGGGCTCGAAAAACTCGGCAAGCATGAATACGATGAATCGATTGGTGAAATGAAGCATGCCGACTGGCTGATCGAACGCATTTTCATGCTCGACGGCCTGCCTAACCTGCAAGACCTGCATAAGCTGCTGATCGGCGAGGAAACCAAAGAAATCCTCGAATGCGATTTGAAGCTCGAACAGATTTCTCAAAGCACCTGCAAAGAAGCTATTGCGTATTGCGAATCAGTTCGAGATTTTATCTCGCGTGAAATCTTCGTGAAGATTCTCGACGATACGGAAGAACATATCGACTGGCTGGAAACGCAACTGGATCTGATCGACAAGGTCGGCATCCAGAATTATCAGCAGTCCGGCATGGGCTCGATCGAGTCTTAAGCGGCGCTGCCCGTGCGCCACATCATGTGCGGCACGGGCAACGTCACTTGTACCCATTGTTTGCACCTTTGTCTCGTTCCGTGAGCACATCCCATCACACTGCTTCGTCAGACACAGGTCTGACCTCGACCGCCATGCGCGGCGCTGATGAACGTCCGGCAGCACACGCCCCGGTCGGGATATTCGATTCGGGTCTCGGCGGCCTGTCGGTGCTGCGCGCCGTGCGCGCCCAGTTGCCGGATGAGTCGATCATTTACGTCGCCGACTCGTTGTACGCCCCGTACGGCGATCGCGATGATGATTTCATCGCCGAGCGCACGCTGGCCATCGGGCAATGGCTCGTCTCACAGGGTGCCAAGGTGCTGGTGGTGGCGTGCAATACGGCAACGGCCCAGTCGATCGCGATGGTACGCGAGCGACTGCCCATTCCGCTGATTGGCGTGGAGCCGGGCATCAAGCCGGCCGCCTCGCAATCGAAGACCCGCGTCGCTGGCGTACTCGCCACTCAGGTGACGCTGCGCAGCGCGCGCTTCCAGAGTCTTCTCGAACGCTACGCGGCGGATTGCCGCTTTTTATGTCAGCCAGGCCATGGACTCGTTCAGGCGATCGAACGGTGCGACGTCGGTTCAGTCGAACTGCGCGCGCTTTTGCAGGGCTATCTGCAACCCATGCTCGACGCCGGTGCCGATACGCTGGTGCTCGGTTGCACCCACTATCCGTTTCTCGACGCGGCGATTCGCGACATCGTCGGTGAGCGCATGACGCTGATCGATACCAGCATCGCCATTGCTCGCCAGGTAGAGCGGGTCCTCGACCAGAACACTCTGCGCGCCGCCGCCGGCGTGACCGCCGATCTGCCCCGCTTTTGCTCGACCAGCGACGGCACGCATCTGCAGCAAATGGCGGCCACCCTGCTGCAAGTCGACGCGCCGGTCGAACGCGTGGTGATTCCCTCTCCGCGCACTCTTGCGCCGGACTCACAGGCCGCCTGAAGCGCCGTGAAGCGATGGCCGGCGCTTGCCCAGCGCGGGCTCGACCGTGACCAGCGACCCGGACGACCCCGGATTGCCCAACATCGGGCCCCATCTCCGAACTGCCTTACCCCTGCTAACAGTCTGGTTTTGTTACAAAAATCCGCTCTTGGAGCTTGCCAAACGGCCCAAACAAAATGATAATAATTCGCATTAACGTTAGCTATTGCGCCCTACCATGATTGTTTGCGTGTGCAAGTCTGTGTCCGACCGGACGATCCGTGCCTCGATCGCTGATGGCGTCGATTCATTCGACGAACTCCAGTTCGAGCTTGGCGTTGCCATGTGCTGCGGCAAATGCGAGGAGTCCGTGCGCGATGTCATGGCGCAAAGCGGCGCCTGCGCGAGCCGTTGTGGAGTCGAGCAACATGCCCATCCGGTGCCGCTAACGTTCTACGAACGCAAGGCCGCCTGATCCTGCCGGCGCGGCGTCCGCCGCGCCCTGTCTGAGCGCCTGCTTCGGCCTCACGCTTTAGTCCACTGCCGTCAGCAAGCCAGTACACGTACGAGCCAGCTACCCCTCATCACCCCTGTTTCAGGAGTTGGAGATGGAATTGCTGATTGGTTTCGTGACCACACTGTGCATTTCGCTGCTGATATTCCGAAAATGACCTTGATTTGTCCTGGGTGCGGCATCGACGGCGCGCGGCCACATTAACATGTCCGCTCCGTACTCCGCCCCGGCCGGCATGACGCCGGCGCCTTCCGTCCGCACGAATTCCCGCACGCTTGTTACCACGGCCGCTGTCGCCGGGATTCACGTTGTGCTGCTTGCCGTCGTGATGACCATGCGCCACTCGCCTGAAGTGCGTCCTCTCCAGTCGCACGAAATGACGGCTGAGCTGCTGAGCCCGGCGCTAGTCGCCGCGCCCGTGGCATTGCAGTCCACCGCGCCGCCGCCGCCGAAACCCACGCCGCCGGTGCCGCACGTCAAGCCTAAGGTGCAGCCACGCCCAACACCTGTGGCCAAGCTCACGCCCGCGCCGTTACCTGAAGCGGCCGCGCCGTCGCCAATCGCGCCTGCCACGGCCGATCCGACTCCGCCTGCGCCTGCTGCGCCTGCTGCACCTGCTGCACCGGCCGCTCCAGCGGCGCCCGCCCCTGGCCGTCAGACCATGGAAATCGCCGCGCCCAAGAACGTCTCGCACCTTGACTGCAACATCGCGAAACCGGATTACCCGGCTGTCTCCCGACGTCGCGGCGAAAGCGGCACGGCCTACGTGCGGTTCGTGGTGGGCCTTACCGGCAAACTCGAAGACGTCGCTTTGAAAAAGAGCAGCGGGTTCGACCGACTCGACGAGGCGGCACTCGACGCCGTCCGGGCTAGCACATGCAAGCCCTATCTGGAAAACGGCGAACCGATCCGGGCCGCGTACACGCAGCCCTATCAGTTCGGCCTGAACGATTGAATCAGATTTTAAAAAAGGAATAACAATGCAGAACTACGGATTGGCGCATGTCTGGGCGCAAGGGGATTTCGTGACGCGCGGTATCGCGCTCGCGCTGCTGATCATGTCGGTGTTGTCGTGGAGCGTGATCGTCATCAAGGCCTGGAACGTGATGCGTCTGAAGCGCCTGACGAAGAATGCCGAGCAGGCGTTCTGGCATTCCGACGACCTCAACGACGGCGTCAACAAACTCGGTGCTGGCTCCTCGACGCCGCAAGACAACCCGTTCCTCGCGCTCGCGCTGTCGGGCCAGGAAGCCGCGGATCATCATCATCAGACGCAACCGCATCTGCACGACCGCATGGACGTGTCGGACTGGGTGACGCGCTGCCTCAAAGACACGATGGACGACAGCGTGGCACGCATGCAAAGCGGCCTCGCCGTCCTTGCTTCGATCGGCAGCACTGCACCCTTCGTTGGCCTGTTCGGCACGGTCTGGGGTATCTATCACGCGTTGCTCGCGATCGGCGCTAGCGGTCAGAGTTCGATTGATCAGGTCGCGGGCCCCGTCGGTGAAGCGTTGATCATGACCGCGTTTGGCCTGTTCGTCGCAATTCCCGCCGTGCTCGGCTACAACGCCCTGACGCGCGCCAACAAGGCACTCGTCACGAAGCTGAACCGCTTCGCGCACGGCTTGCACGCGTTCTTCGTGACGGGCGCGCGCCTGTCGTCATCGAAGCGTGGCGACGGCTTGCGCCTCGCCACCCGCGCCAACTGATCAGCGAGGCACTCCGATGGCAATGAGCCCCTTCGCCAGCGACGAAGACGACGGCCTGATGAACGAAATCAACATGACGCCGCTCGTCGATGTCATGTTGGTTCTCCTGATCGTCTTCATGGTGACGATACCCGTGATCCGTCACGCGGTGAAAATCGATCTGCCGCACGCCAGCAGTCAGAAAGAAGAAACCAGGCCGGTTCAGGTCAATGTTTCAATCGATGCTGACGGCAATGTCACGTGGGATGAACAGAAAGTCAGCGACGACGCATTGCGTGCAAAGATTGCGCAGGCCGCGCAAGCTAACCCGCAACCGGAATTGCATCTGAATGCTGATCGCAAGGTCGCGTATGAAAAGGTCGCTGAAGTGATGTCGGCGGCGCAGGCCGGCGGCCTCACCAAGATTGGCTTCGTGACTCAGCCAGCAGGCCACTAGCGCGCCCCGTTGAACTCAGAAAACCCCTTGTTTCATGGGCTAAAAGTAAAAGGCCTTCATCGTCGGATGAAGGCCTTTTTTTGTGCGCACTCGGCGCCTTCGGGCGGCGAGATCGCTTGCCATCGGATGAGTAGCGAGCGACTCCACATGCGACAGCCGTGTTCAACACGGACAGCGCGATCAGCCCTGACAGGCCCGCTATGATAGCGGCCATGTGTTTCCGCGTAAGAGACTCCTTAGCGAAGGGATTTCACTATAAGCCCGACAGCGCGCGCATTCAAGCAAACGCCCATTGAAAGTACTCATCACAGGCCGCGCTTAAATGCTAAAACGATATGACGTACCCGGGTTTACGCGCGAATGGCTCGTCGAATGAACGGCCTGCCAGGATCGTTCAGACAATACGCTTATACGATCGCTTGCGCGGGAACCCTCTGCTCGGCCTTACGTTTTTCTTCAGCCGTCGGACATTCGCCCATGATGTGTTTGCCCGTATCAGGATCGAGCATTTCGACCAGGTAATCGACGAAGGTACGCACTGCAGGCACCATGCCTTGCCGCGAAACGAACACGGCGTAGAGCTGCGGCGACGGCAACGTCCAGCCCGGCATCACCGGTGAAAGCTGTCCTGCGCGCAACGACGCACCGTACATCATCTCTGGCAGCGCCGCAATGCCGACACCCGCCAGCACCGCCTCGCGAATCGTCATCAGATCGGCGCTCACCAGACGCGGCTCGTGTTCCAGCGAATGACGCGTGCCATCCGGTGAAATCAGCTGGAATACGTGACGGCCATCGCTCGTGGGCGTATCGAGCGTTTCGAAGCGGTCCAGGTCGGCGGGCAAGAGGGGCGGCGCGTTCTGCTGCAACAGGCTCGGCGCGCCGACCAGCATCTGCTGCGTACGCCACAACGGCCGCACGACGATATTGGCGTTTTCCGGCGGCTCCGAGCGGATTCGCAATGCGACATCGATCGAATCTTCGAACAGATCCACGACGCGATTCGTCACGCGCATCACGACGCGCACTTCCGGGTAACGGTGCATGAATTCCGGCAGGATCTGCGACATCAAGGTCTGTGAGATCGTGACCGGCACACTCACCCGCACCGTACCGCGTGGCGACGAGCGCAATTGTTGAACGACGTTCACAGCCGCTTGCGCTTCGCTCAACATGGCCTGACAGTGCTGGTAAAACAGTTGGCCCGCCTCGGTCAACGCAAGCTTGCGGGTGGAGCGTTGCAGCAGACGCACCCCAAGCGACGCCTCCAGCTCGGTCAACCGCCGCGACAGACGGGACTTCGAGATGCCAAGCACCCGCTCCGCCGCGGAAAAACCGCCGTGCTCGACGACCTGCGAAAAGTACATCAGGTCGTTCAGATTATGTGAATCGATCTTCATCTCATCGTTCCATGAATAGAACAATCCATTGCGTGACGGTGGCTGGCACCTCTAAAAACGGTCCCTATAATAGCCCTATGTTTCAGAAATAACGCTATTCCCCATTTCGCAAGGTGACTTTTGATGAGCTCGACACGCACGATCGAACGCACGTTTCCCGCGGTTCGAACGACCGAAGGTGGCGGCTTTATCGTCCATCGCCCGTTTCCCACCCGCTTGCTGATGGACTTCGACCCGTTTCTGCTGCTCGACGAAATGGGCCCGGTCGACTATGCGCCTGGCGAAGCCAAAGGTGCACCCGATCATCCGCACCGGGGTTTCGAGACTGTCACCTACGCGCTGGAAGGACAATTTGGCCACAAGGATTCAGCAGGTCATTCGGGCACGCTGCACGCCGGTGATGTGCAGTGGATGACGGCAGGCTCGGGCGTGGTCCATAGCGAAATGCCCGATCCGGAATTCGTCCGTGCAGGCGGCCGCGTACACGGCTTGCAACTGTGGGTGAACCTGCCGCGCAGCGACAAAATGATCGCGCCACGCTACCAGGAAATGCCTTCTGCGCAGATTCCGGTCGCCACGTCTGAAGACGGTACAGTCCGCGTGAAGGTGATCGCAGGCGAAGCGTTGGGTGTGAAGGCCGCCATCGAAACGCGCACGCCCATCCTGTATCAGCATTTCACTTTGCAGCCCGGGGCAACGATTGTTCATCCCGTGCCTTCCGATTACCGCGTGTTCGCTTACGGACTGTCGGGCAAAGGCCTGTACGGCGAAGCGCGTCGCGAAGTAGGCGCGCAGCAGATGGTGGTGTTCAACAACGACGGCGACACCGTCACGCTTGCCGCCGGGGACGAACCGCTCGACCTGCTGTTGCTCGGCGGCGTGCCGTTAAAGGAACCCGTTGTGCGCTACGGCCCGTTCGTGATGAACACAGAGGACGAAATTCGTCAGGCCGTAATCGACTACCAGGCGGGGCGGATGGGGCAAATCTCGCATTGAGGCCGCCGCACTGAGCTATTCAGGCGACAGGTAACGTGCAGCGTGCAAGGCGCTGCACCAGGCGAAACCATGCGGCGCGAACCAGGACGATTTCGTTCACAATAGCGGCTTAGGCCGCGTGCGCCGCAACGAATGCGACGCGCGCGGCGAATCCGTCCCTGTTCAGGAGCGCGCATGGCAGAGTCCACCGTTACCGCCCACATCGGTTCGACGAATTTTCAGGTTCTTCTCGACGACGGCAAACACACATGGATTGCCGACGAACCGGAATCGCACGGTGGCGGCAATCGCGGTCCCGACCCGGTGTCGTTACTGATGTCGAGCCTCGGCGCCTGTACATCGATCACGTTGAAAATGTATGCGCAGCGCAAGGGCTGGGCACTGGCCGATGTGCGCGTCGCAATCTCCATCGAAACGGGTGACGAGGGTTCGACAATCGACCGTCGTATCGTCCTCGAGGGCGACCTGAGCGATGAACAGCGGGAACGACTTTTGCAGATTGCCAACGCGTGCCCCGTCCACAAGATCCTGACGAATTCGATCTCGATCCGGACGGGCCTTACTGTCGCCTGATTACCGCTTCGCGCCAGCCTCCGCGAAGCAGGAAACCTGGTGGTCTGGCGTTTTATTGAAAGGAAGCCGTTGTTTTGAATTTCGAACACCTTATCCAGATCAACGATCCGTTGAATCCCTTTGTCGACACCATGACCCGCGCGGAGTTGTGGGATGGGCTCGTGCTGCGCGCCGAACAGCCGCAACTGTTCGTGCTCGGCCTCGACTCGTGCACGATCCTTTCACGCACCGAGAGCACGCTCGAGCGTGAATTGCACTACGGACAGGTTACTGTGCGCGACCGCGTCACGCTGACGCCGGACCATAGCGTGCGCTACGACATCCTCGCCACTGAAACGTACGTGGGCGGCTCGCTGACCATGTCGATCGAACAACCAGACGAACTGCAGTTGTTCCTGCGCTTTGAGTACAGCACCACCCTGCCCGTCTCTGACGATCAGGACGCGCGTCAGACGCAGGAAATCGTCAAGTCGGCCTATCGTGAATCCGATATCGACACGGTTCGCCTGATTCGCCAATTCGTGCAGGCCGGGAAGGAACCCGGCGCGTTGCACTGAGCGATCGCTAAACGAAAGGCTATCCGCCGTGCGGCGCCACGGCGGTGGCTGGCGTCCAGCACGCCTTGAACATGCCTCTCGCACCATTCTCCCGAAGCCCACGCAGCCTCACCATACAAATAGCTATCAAACCGGGAAAGCGATGAATATTTAAGCTTGTAAATGGGAACGATTATCATTTAGAATCACTCCATCGAATCAAACAAAACGATGGAACGAATGACCGATCTCACGCGCTCTTCCACGCTTAGCCTGCGCCGGCCCGCTGCTGCCGCGTTGACCAGCCGTCCGAAAGCCAGCACGACGGCAACCGCAGTCAGGCCAGTGGCGGAACGCAGCCGCACGGCGGAAACGACTTCCGCGCCGACGGTGCGCAGCGACGCGCTGCTGCAAGGACGCAGCCACGTGAGCATCGAGCATAACGGCGAGACTTACCAGTTGCGCGCCACACGGCTGGGCAAACTGATTCTGACGAAGTAACGACAGACGTACCGGGTATTGTGGGGACCACCTCCCAGAGAGGTGTTGGGCATTAGCCAGCCAAGACGGCTTGCACGCGAGATCTAGACCCCTTCGTGCAGACACCAAGCCAGCCGTCGCAGCAAGCCAGGCCGCTTTTTTGGTTCTCACCCAATGCGGACATGCGCGATACCGCGTGTCGCAAATAGCTGAATGCGAAGTTAGACGAAGCCGTGCGGATGGTGACATCCCACGGCTTTCGTGTTTTCAGGCAATCCCAATTGCGGCAATACCCGCGCGCGCGACCGCCGCATCCTGCTCCGATTTCACGCCGGACACGCCAATCGAGCCGATCACTTCGCCTTCGAATACGATCGGCACGCCACCCTCCACCATCGCGACCAGCGGCGCGCTCAGGAACGCAGTGCGACCGTTCTTCACGATGTCTTCGTAGACCTTGGTTTCGCGTCGCCCGAGCACAGCCGTGCGGCCCTTGCCGATCGCCATCTCGACGGTGCTCGGAGCGGTTCCGTCCATGCGGTGCAGATGCAGCAGATGACCGCCGTCGTCAAAGATCGCGACAGTCACGTGCCACTGGTTGGCGGCCGCGTGCGCTTCGGCAGCGGCGGCCATTTTCTTGACGTCTTCGTCGGTCAGTGCAGGTTTGTTTCTCACAGGCAGCCTCATTTGTTTCTTGAACTCAACACACCGCTAGCGCGTCCAGCCCCAGAACATGAGCCACCACGCACTATCGACGACCGCAAGCGCGGTGACAAACCATACCATCGTCAGGCCGCGCTGGAAAACCCGGGGACTGTAACGGCGCGTGACGAGCCACGCAAGCCAGGCGCTCCACACGTTGGCGACACACAGAATCGCGATCCGCAGGTCCGACGCCCACCACAACGACACATGTTCAGCGCGCAGTAAGGACAGCGTCGTGGCCGATAGCCCGAGAAAAACGCCGGCGCCCGCAAGCGGAATTAGCCCTTGCGCGAGATGATGCAGCCGCACCGTGCTAAACCGGCCTAGCGTGCGTGTGGCACCCATCAATAGCACCAGCAATGTGGTGCCGTAGACAAGTCCCGTGGCGAGGATGTAGCCAATCACCATGCCGCCGTCGAGCCACGAAAAGACATCGTTCTGCTCGGGGTAATGCGTGAAGAGAAACCACGGTGCATTGGTGGCGAGCGGCCAGGTGATGTCGTGATCGACCAGCCATGTCGCGAAGAACATCTTCAGGTCGACGAACCACGGCGAACCGGTCCAGTGAAACGCGCCGATCGCGATGCCGAGCAGGCCATACAGGATGAGCGCCGTGTCCCACGCACTCGCCTGCCGATCGCCGAGCTCAACGACTTCCGACGATGGCGCACGCCACGTCAACGTGATCGCATCGCGATGACCGCTACAGCGCCCGCACATATGACACGCCGAGGCGCCCTTCATGTTGCGCAAGGGCACCAGCGGCGCGCAATTGATCGGCACCACACGATGACCGTGCTCGCCTTCCTTGTAGGAGCGACGCCACGCGTCTTCATCGACCTTGTAGTGAAACGGGGCAAGCCGCGCCAGAAGCGAAAACACGCCGTTCACCGGGCACAGGTATTTGCACCAGACGCGTTTTTCACGTCCGTATAGCAACCCGATGACCATCGCGGCAAAAGTCGAGCCGCCCAGCACCAGCAACACGGCCTTGGGATACTGGTAGACGCTGACCATCTGACCGTAAATGGTAGTGAGGCCGAAGGCGACGAATGGCCAGCCGCCCCAGCGCATCCAGCGTGGAATCGCCCGGCCGCGGCCGTACTTGCTGGCGAACTCGGCGAGCGCACCCTCCGGGCACAGCACCCCGCACCAGACGCGCCCAAGCATCACCATCGACAGCAGCACGAATGGCCACCAGATGCCCCAGAACACGAACTGCGCAGCGAGCGTGAGGTTGTTCCACAGATGCGCGGTGTCATCGGGCAGCGGCGTGAACGCCGGCACCAGAATCAGCAATGCGTAGACCGCCACCACCACCCACTGGAGCCCGCGAATCGCCGCGCCGTGGCGCTGCATCCACTGGCCCGCTACCGCAAGCCGGCCAGCACGGCTAGCGGAGCGGTTCAGTACTTCGTTCATGCCGCGCGCCCTGCGGCCTGCTGCGCCGGCTTGCGGTTAGCACGCCGCACCAGCAGATAGACGACGGCCCAGTACACCGCATACGCAATCAGGTTCATCAACGCCGGATGGGCGCGATAGCCGGTCAGCGTGGCGACAAGCGAACCGAAGGTGCTCGAATCGTCGAGTAGCGCCGAGGTGTTCCAGAGTTGATCGACTAGCGTGGGCAGGATTTCCTTATCGATCAGCTTGTCCACGCCGGTCTGAAACAGGCCTGCGCCGAGGAACAGCAGCATGATCTCAGTGACGCGGAAGAAAAGCCGCCACGAAAAGAACTTGCCACCGAGTTGCAGCACGTAAAACGTCAGGAAGGCGAGGCCGAGACCGATCACGACGGCCAGCATCTGGCTTGGGTCAACGTGCCCCGACTGGCCGAAGCCGAGGCCGTACAGAAAGATCACCGTCTCGCTGCCCTCACGTGCAATGGCCAGCGCCACCAGCAGTGCAATGCCCCACCAGTTCGAATCACGCGTGCTCTTTTGCAGCGACTGTTCCATGTCGCGCTTGAGGGTACGGCCATGCTGCTTCATCCACAGCACCATCTGCACGATCAGGACGCACGCAACCAGCACCATCGCGGTCTGGAAATAGTCCTGGGCGTCGCCGGACAGCACCTCGGTAAAGCCGACCAGCGCCGCACCGAGCGCGATCGCGGCGAGAATTCCCACCGCGACGCCCGCCCACAGATACGGCAAGCCACGGCGCGCGTCCTCGTCACCGTTCTTTAGCCATGCATACAGAATGCCGACGACCAGCAGCGCCTCGACGCTCTCCCGCCAAACGATGAACAACACCTGACCCATCGAACCTCTCCTGCAGCCTGGGCGGACCGCGTGCGCGTGCGCCTGCGTTCCGCCCGGTTCTGCGTTAACGACTGCCTGATTACTTCGCGACGATCACGCCCTGCGCCTGCTGGTGAAAATCGTCGAAGAACCTGTACTCGCCCGGCGACAGCGGCGCGATCACCACAAACGAGTCCGCGCCCGGCGCCAGCACCTTTTCCTTGCGCAACTGAACGCTTTCAAACTCGGCCGCGCCCTTGCCCGTGTTGCGCACTTCGATCTTGATGCGCTGCCCGGCTGGCACTTCGAGGCGCGCCGGATTGAGCTTGCCGTCCGTCATTTCGAGCTTGAAGGTCGGCAGGTCGGCCGCATGCGCGACGCCGACAAGCGAAGTCGTCATGGCGAGGATTGCAATCTTTCGGTTGATTCTCATTGGTCCTTCCAGAAAACACGGCGCGTGTTCTTGCGCCTTCCTGCATCGTCGGCTTGCAGCGAGCGGGCGGCGTTCGCGCGCACCGTGCACGCTGACGCAAAGTGACAATCACGGTGCACTCCGCCGTTATCTGCTGCAATCGCTGCGATCAGTACCCGCCCTTCTTGCCGATGCCGGCGTACGTGAAGTCGTACTCGAGCGTGAACGGCTTGAACCAGGCGCCCACGCCGGTTTCCTTGTCGACGTGACGGCCAAACGCCATGTGGCCGGTCTGCATAGGCGGTGCAATGAAGAGCTTCAGGTGATACTTGCCCGGTCCCTGCAACTTGACGTTGTCGCCGTAGTGCGGGCCGTCGTCGGCGACCATGGCCATCATGTCGCCCTTTTGGGTCTGCGTTGAACCGGCCTTCGTCAGCTCATAACCCACTTGCAGATACGGCATCCAGTCGCCTTCGGCAAAACCGGTCGGGTTGTTCTTGACGGCGTGAATGTCGGCTTCGAGGTGAACATCCGAATCCGATGCCTTGCGCATCATGCCTTCCGGCTCCATCGAGATCGGCTGCAGATAAACCGCGCCGATTTCCATGCCACCCTGAATCTGTTGCTTGCCGATGGGATATTCGGCGGCCATTGCCGAAGCCGCCGCGACCACCGCAGCGGCGACCACGCCACCGCGCAGGAATGAAGAGATGCGCATTGAAACTCCTTGTTTTTAGAAGACCGAGACGCTGAGAACCGTACGGAGACGACACGCTTCATTCCCTGCAACAAGATTGCAACGAATTACTAACGCTAATGCGAACCATTCTCAATATTGGGCTGAGTTTAACATTCTTCTAAGCCAAGGACAAATAGCTCGGCGGCAAAACCCTTGTGGGGCAAGGCGTCTTGCGCGATTGAATGCTGGAGGATCATTCCGACAAGGAAGTCGGAAATAGATTACAGAATGGTGCGCGTGGGGGCCAGATTGAAAGCTGCTTCGGACTTGACCCGGAGCAGGAATTGACGCTGTTGCCCGAGACGAGGCTACCGGTACGCTCCGGTAGCCTCCACCCCGTCTCAGTTCGTGCCGGTCAGATGATCGCCGACATTCGCGCCGAACACGCGCTCGCGCAACAAAGCGAGCTGGTCGCGCGTCTGGGCCGCCTTTTCGAATTCGAGATTCTTGGCGTGCTCCATCATCTGCTTCTCAAGACGCTTGAGTTCCTTGGCCAACTGCTTCTCGGACATATCTTCGAACTTGGCGCGCTGTTGCTGCTCCTTGAGTTCGGCACGCGCCTCGTCGACGTTGTAGACGCCGTCGATAATGTCCTTGATGCGCTTGACCACCCCGCGCGGCGTGATCCCATTCTCCAGATTGAAGGCGACCTGCTTCGCGCGGCGCCGTTCGGTTTCGTCGATCGCGCGACGCATCGAATCCGTGACGCGGTCCGCGTACAGAATGGCCCGGCCGTTCACGTTACGCGCAGCGCGGCCGATGGTCTGGATCAGCGAGCGCTCTGCACGCAGGAACCCTTCCTTGTCCGCGTCGAGGATCGCCACGAGCGACACTTCCGGAATGTCCAGCCCCTCGCGCAGCAAGTTGATCCCCACCAGCACGTCGAACGTTCCAAGGCGCAAATCACGAATGATCTCGACCCGCTCGACGGTGTCGATATCGCTGTGCAGATAACGGACCTTCACGCCGTGATCGGCGAGAAACTCGGTCAACTGTTCGGCCATGCGCTTGGTGAGCACCGTGACCAGCACGCGGTCGCCCGCCTTCACACGTTCGTTGATCTCGGACAGCACATCGTCAACCTGAGTGCGCGCCGGACGTACCTCGATTTCCGGATCGACGAGGCCCGTGGGACGCACCAGTTGCTCGGCCACCTGCCCTGCGGTCTTCTTCTCGTAGTCAGCTGGAGTGGCCGACACGAAGACCACCTGACGCATCTTGCGCTCGAATTCGTTGAACTTGAGCGGCCGGTTATCCAGCGCCGACGGCAGCCGGAAACCGTAATCGACGAGATTTTCCTTGCGCGCCCGGTCGCCGTTGTACATGCCGTTCAACTGGCCGATCAACACGTGCGATTCATCCAGCAGCATCAACGCGTCGCTGGGCAGATAGTCGACCAGCGTCGGCGGCGGCTCACCGGCCGCCGCGCCCGAAAAATGCCGCGAATAGTTCTCGATGCCCTTGCAGAAGCCGAGCTCCTGCAGCATTTCCAGATCAAAACGGGTGCGCTGCTCGAGGCGCTGCGCCTCCACCAGCTTGCCGCCCTGATAGAAGAATTCGAGCCGGTCGCGTAGCTCGGTCTTGATCGTTTCGACTGCGCGCATGACGGTTTCGCGCGGCGTCACATAGTGCGACGAGGGATACACGGTAAAGCGTGGAATCTTCTGACGCACACGGCCGGTGAGCGGATCGAACAGTTGCAATGTCTCGACTTCATCGTCGAACAATTCGACTCGCACCGCCATTTCCGCGTGTTCCGCCGGGAAAATGTCGATCGTGTCGCCGCGCACGCGAAACGCGCCACGCTGGAACTCGGTTTCATTGCGGCTGTACTGCATCGCAATCAGGCGCGCAATGATGTCGCGCTGGCCAAGCTTGTCCCCGGTGCGCAACGTCAGAATCATCTTGTGATACTCAGACGGATTGCCGATACCGTAAATTGCGGAGACGGTTGCAACGATCACCACATCGCGCCGCTCCATCAGACTCTTGGTCGCGGACAGGCGCATCTGCTCGATGTGCTCGTTGATCGACGAGTCCTTCTCGATGAACAGGTCGCGCTGCGGCACGTACGCTTCCGGCTGGTAGTAGTCGTAGTACGAGACAAAGTACTCGACCGCGTTGCGCGG
>FTKM01002090.1_pt1 | contig 24698 bp, 25 predicted proteins | sample 1658051 | NCBI WGS metagenome assembly FTKM01 (sample SAMEA3914794, study PRJEB12502) | metagenome | biome: forest; material: soil | place: Canada | collected 2011-07-05 | depth 0.1 m | reverse complement strand
CTTCCTCGGCGGCGCCAATTCGAGCGGAAAGCAAATCACGCATGTCATGCCGCGACGAAGGCGTGTCAGTGATCACGTCCGCTCGAGGGTAACGTTTCTACAACGAAATCTGCGTCTACCGCGTCAATTGCGCCGCGTCCGGCGACTGCACGCTGCATCCGGCAAATACGCACCTCGATGCAACATTGAGCCCGCAGCGAGTGAGAGCCCCCGATGGAGCGTGCGCCTGCCGCCGTCGCCACGCTCGCGAGGCACCAGAACGCCGCCATTGTGGCGCCATAGGCTGCAATGGAACGCCTTTTGCATACTCTCAAATCGGCGAACACGATGGTAACCAAGGGGGCAGTCAGAAATGCATTCAATTTTGCTCGTAGACGACGACCCTGAAATACTCGCTGCGTGGCAATTTGTTCTGCTCAACGAGGGATACGACGTGCGCTGCGTACACAATGGCCTACAGGCGCTCGAATACCTGAACCACAGTGTCCCGGACCTGATCATCACGGACTGGATGATGCCCTTGATGGGCGGCGCCGAGCTATGCCGCCAGTTGCGGGCTCACCCCGAACTCGCGCGCGTTCCCATTCTGGTCCACTCCGCCGTTCCTCAAGCCGCGGAAGAATTGCAAACGTGGACCGTCCGTTTGCAAAAACCGGCGCGCATGAATCTCTTCCTGACGACGGTCGAGCAGCTGTGTAAGGGCGACCGCTCGTAAAACCGGGCATCACCAAGGCACGAGGTTTGCTGCTCCGCTACGTTCTTTCTGTTTTACAGGCGGTCGAAAATTGTCCGGAATACCACCTACTTGCCAGACGTGGAGCGCGCGCAAGATTCGCGTTCTGAATGCCAACCCTCGTGTTCTGGTGGTTGACGACAACCCCGGAGCGGCGGAAGCTCTCGCCACCTATCTATCGCTGGAGGGCGTGGAGGTTCGCACGGCGAATGGCTGCAGCGAAGCGCTGCGCTGCGTGAAAGATTGGGTGCCTGACGTTGTCGTGCTCGACATCATGATGCCGGGGCGCGACGGCTTCGAAACCGCGCAGGCGTTGCGCAGCTATCTACCCACGCCGAACCTTGGCATCGTCGCCTTTACGTCCCTCGACGACGATCACGTTCGAGACACAGGCAAGGCCCGGCACAATTTTGACGGCTATTGCCGCAAGGGCACCGCGCCGGTCGCGCTCCTTGCCTTGATGCAAAAGCTCTGGCGTTAGCCGATCTACCTCGCGCTTTACCCCGATTTCATTCCACTATCCGTTTCCAACCATGGCGCAAGCAAAACAGATACTCCTAGTAGACGACCAGGCCGATGCAATCGACGCCCTTGCCATGCTGCTCGAACTCGACGGCCATCAGGTGCGGACTGCCTACAGCGGCGCGGGCGCGCTGGCTATCGTCGATACGTTTATCCCCGATCTCGCCTTGATTGACGTGTCGATGCCGGATATGAGCGGCATGGATCTCGCACGCCTGCTGCGCCAGAACGACGCGCTGGCGAAAACCCGGCTCGTCGCGCTCACCGGCTACACCGACGAGGCACACAGACAAAAGTCCAGTGCCGCGGGCTTCGATGCACACGTTGTCAAGCCCCTCTCGGCCGAACAATTGGCCGGGATCGTCGCGGGGGCGGGCGACGACGACGCTGCCTCCTGAGCCGGAATGTGAGTGGAAGAAATTCGGACTGTTCACGGTCGGAATTTACAGAAACACATCAAGAGACGAGACGACCACCGCGCGCTGCACACGTCGCGGTCATGAGGCATGTTTCACTCGTGTCGCGGGTTCTCGGGGGAATTTCATCAGGCGGGGCATGAATGTTGCGGAAAAGCAGGTAGGTTTTTATCTTTTTGCACCATGTCTACCATCCTGCTGGTCGATGACGAAACGGACGCACTGTGGGTTTTCCAGCTCGCGTTGGAAAACCAGGGCTATCACGTCATCCTCGCGGACAGTGGAGAAACAGCGCTCAATAAGGCGAGCCAGTATCTCCCCGACCTGATCGTCACCGACTGGAACATGCCCGGCACCGATGGCGTGCAACTGTGCGAGCGGCTCAAGTTTTACCCCGCGCTGGCGCAGATTCCAATCGTGATGTCTTCAGGCGACACGCCGCCCAAGGAAAAATCGGCATTGTGGAATGTGTTCCTGCCCAAGCCGGTTGAGTTGAGCGAGCTTGAGGCGGTAATCGGATCTCTACTGGCAAAGCGGCTTTCCAGCCCACATCACAGCACTCACGTGCCCGCCCCCGCCGGATCGCGGTGGCAACCCGTACCGCAGAAACTGATCAGTTAAGGTGTTCCGCGTCACCGGCCGCAATGGACTGCGAAACACGGCCAGGCAGGCCGACCCTCAGCTCTCAATACGTCGGCGCGTCACGCCGAGCAGGCCAGCCATTGCTTGCTGTGCGCCGAGTGCGTCACGCACCCGGATCGCCTCGAACACTGCCGTGTGTTCCGCCAGCGACGCGTTGTACACGTGAGCACGTCTCGCATTGAGTCGCAGTTGCGCCTCAAGCGTTCGCTCGATCAAGGTGCCAAGCGGAATCAGCAGTTCGTTGCTGCATGCAGTCAGCACGCTGAGGTGAAAGCGCAGATCGGCGCGCACCCATTCATCCACGTTACGCGCTGCGGCCATCGCGGCGTGTGCCGCCTCCAGCGCGGCGAAGGTCTCCTCTGTATGAGACGACGCGGCGAGTGCCGCGGCGTACGGCTCGATCATCTCGCGCATTTCCTGCAGCTTGAGGGCGAACGCCATCGGCTCGGCCACTCGCGAGTACCAGTCGAGCACGTCGACATCGAGCAGATTCCACGAAGACCGTGGCCGCACGCGCGTGCCAATCCGCGGACGCGACTCGATCAACCCTTTCGAGGTCAGCGTGCGCAACGCCTCGCGCAATACCGTGCGGCTCACGCCGAAGGTCTCCATCAACTCGGCTTCGCGCGGCAAAATGGTCTCCGGCGCGTAGTCGCCCCGCAGGATGGCGGTAGCCAGCAGATGGGCGACGCGCCCGTGCAGATCGTGCTGAATAAATTTTCTCCTCGCCGTCTTCCGGCGCCAATTGTTATTGGAACGCCCGCGATTATCGGGTATCTCAACGACAACACCCACTGCCACATCGCGACCATCCAACCCGGAATAGTACTATTAATAGTATTTAAAGGCGATTTTGTTGTAGGATGTGGCTCCTCAGATATCGCGCCGGCCTCACCGTCGAGCCGGCATCCGCCCCACCACGCATTTGGCCTCGCAGGCACACAGGAGACGTTCACCATGAAAATCACCAAGCTCGAAACCTTTATCGTTCCGCCGCGCTGGTGCTTCCTCAAGATCGAAACCGATGAAGGCATTGTCGGCTGGGGCGAGCCGGTCGTAGAAGGTCGCGCGCATACGGTCGCGGCGGCTGTCGAAGAACTGTCCGATTACCTGATCGGCAAAGACCCGCTGCTGATCGAAGACCACTGGCAGGTGATGTATCGCGCAGGCTTCTATCGCGGCGGCCCGATCACGATGAGCGCAATTGCCGGCGTCGACCAGGCACTGTGGGACATCAAAGGCAAGCATCACGGCGTGCCGATCCATGCGCTGCTTGGCGGCCAGGTTCGCGACAAGATCAAGGTGTATTCGTGGATTGGTGGTGACCGTCCGAGCGACGTCGCCAACAACGCCCGCGCCGTGGTCGATCGTGGCTTCAAGGCGGTGAAGATGAATGGCTCGGAAGAGCTGCAGATCATCGACACCTTCGACAAGGTGCAAGGCGTTATCAATAACGTCGCGGCCGTGCGCGAAGCAGTGGGACCGAATATCGGCATTGGCGTGGATTTCCACGGCCGCGTGCACAAGCCGATGGCCAAGGTGCTCGCCAAGGAACTCGACCCGTACAAGCTGCTCTTCATCGAAGAGCCGGTGCTTTCGGAAAACGCGGAAGCGTTGCGCGACATCGTCAATCAAACGAATACGCCGATCGCGCTAGGCGAGCGTCTCTACTCGCGCTGGGATTTCAAGCACATCCTGTCGGGTGGCTACGTGGACATCATCCAGCCGGACGCGTCGCACGCGGGCGGCATTACCGAGTGCCGCAAGATTGCGTCGATGGCCGAAGCGTATGACGTCGCGCTGGCACTGCATTGCCCGCTGGGTCCGATCGCACTGGCTACCTGTTTGCAGATCGACGCGGTCAGCTACAACGCGTTCATTCAGGAACAAAGTCTGGGTATTCACTACAACCAGGGCAACGACCTGCTCGACTACATCAAGAATCCGGAAGTCTTCAAATACGAAGACGGCTTCGTGTCGATTCCGCAAGGCCCGGGCCTCGGCATCGAAGTGAACGAAGAGAAGGTTCGTGAGATGGCGAAGGTCGGCCATCGCTGGCGCAATCCGGTGTGGCGCCACACCGACGGTAGCGTCGCGGAGTGGTAAGCGCGTGAGCAAACGCCGCCTGCGGGCGGCGTTTTTCGTTGTGGGCGCATCAGGCAATAAAAACAAAGGAGCACTAAGTGGAGACAGCCGCGACGCATATGCAGGCCACAGGCAAACGCCATCGCCTGCTGGTGATGCTGTTCATCACCGTCGTTATTACTTATCTGGACCGCAGCAATCTGTCGATTGCGGCCCCCGTCATTGCGCAGGATCTGCAACTTGATCCTGCGCATATGGGCCTCGTATTCTCCGCGTTCGGCTGGTCGTACGCACTGCTGCAGATTCCCGGTGGCATGCTGGTCGATCGGTCACGGCCCCGCCTGATGATGGCGTTGATCGTCGGCCTGTGGTCGCTCGCGACCATCCTGCAGGGCTTTGCGAGCGCCTTCGTGATGCTGCTCTCACTGCGCGTGCTGCTCGGATTGCTGGAAGCCCCGGCCTATCCGACGCTCAACCGCATCGTCACCACCTGGTTTCCGGATAGCGAGCGTGCCCGTGCAATTGCCGTCTATACCTCGGGCCAGTATGTAGGTCTTGCCTTTCTCACGCCGGCACTCGTTCTCACGCAGGCGCACTTCGGCTGGCAAGGCATGTTTATCCTCACCGGTCTGATCGGCGTGGTGTGGGCGCTCGTCTGGTATGCGCTATACCGTGAGCCGGCGGAGGCAGCGGGTGTCAACCAGGCGGAACTGGACGCGATCCGCAGCGGTGGTGGCCTCGTCGAACTGAGCAGCTCCCGCACGCAACGGACCCGCTACACCACAGCCGACTGGCGCGCGGTGCTCGGCAACCGCAAGCTCTGGGGTGTGTATATCGGCCAGATTGCGGTGACTTCGACTCTGTGGTTCTTCCTGACGTGGTTTCCGACCTACCTGGTCAAGTATCGTCACATGGACTTTCTGAAGGCAGGCTTCATGGCCGCCGTTCCATTCCTCGCGGCATTTGTCGGTATTCTGGCCTCGGGCTTGCTCTCCGATGCCATGGTCCGGCGCGGCGTCTCGACCACGGTTGCGCGCAAGGTGCCGATCGTCACAGGCTTGCTGCTATCGACCACGATCGTCGGCGCGAATTTTGTCGACAGTCCTTCGATGGTGATCCTGTTCATGGCAATCGCTTTCTTCGGCAGCGGTTTCTCGTCGATCACCTGGGTGCTTGTTTCATCAATGGCAAAAAAAGAGTTGCTCGGACTCACAGGTGGGATGTTCAACCTGATGGGCAACCTGTCGTCGATCTGCGTTCCCATCGTGATCGGTCTGGTGGTCAAGGGTAACGACTTCGGTCCGGCGCTCGTGTTTATGAGCGCGGTTGGAGTGGTCGGTGCGTTGTCGTATCTGTTTCTTGTTGGCAGGATCGAACGCATCCGCTAAGCGCGGCGAATCGCTTTTGACCGGCGTTACGTGAGATGACGCCGGCGACGTCTCAGTTACGTAACATCCCGGGCCGAATGGGCCCGTACCGGCCCGAAAACGTCCTTCTCTCCGCTGGACCAGGCATCCCCGCAAGCCTTATCTGACAAGGCCTTCCGGCTGCTTCGAAAATCCACAACGCGCGCCTGGCCTGCTCCTTGCTCTATTGCAATCGAACGATATTGCAAGGGAGCAACATCATGGGCGAATTCCTTCCTGACTATCTGATCCGCGAACAAGCGGCCGTTGGCGCGATCGTGGTGTTTGGCGTGCTACGTGTGATCGGCGCCGCGATGGCGTTTCAACGCAACTGGCGCATCTCGACAGTGGAAAAGTGTTTCCTCGCTGCCGCGCTGATCTATTGCGCGCCGCAACTGTTTGACTTGCTGACGCAACTCTACGGCGCGCATAGCGCGAGCGCGGAGCTCGAAGGCAAGGTAAGCGGCTGCGCGATTGCCCTCTTCTGCGCGCCGATTGTTGGTCACAAGCTCGGCTTCGAATGAGCCGCACGGTTTGAAGCAGCATGGCTTGAAACTGACCAGATCAGAAAACGAGTAGAGAGAAATGAAGCTTTTGCCAGGAAGAACAGCGTGTCGTGCCGGCGATGTGGTGGCGCTCAAATCAGGCAGCCCTGCAATGACGGTGAACTGGGCAGGTTCAGTGGTGTTCGCGCCCGGCACATGGACGATCTGCCAATGGTTCGACGACACTGGCGAGCTACGCCAGGAGATGTTCTGCGAAACGATGCTGGAGCGAGTACCGAGCGCACTCGCGGCTTAACAGGTAGGTGGTAACGGGGCAACCGGCTCTCGCCGGGCGACCGTGTGTGTTCACGCCGCACAGGCTTTCTGTGCGGCGTTTTTTTTGCCCGTGATAAACAGCCTCAACCCAACGCGGCAAATGCCGGAGCCGTATGCGACAGCGCACCGGCTGCGACGAACACGCCGAGCATCGCCAGCGCTTCGAGATAAAGCAGATTGGTGAACGTATGGGCATCCATTGTGGATGCGGTGCGACGCAGACGCGGCAGCGCCGAGAAGCGGTTCAGGCCGCCGAGGACCAGCGCGAGCGCGACCAGTGCGAGCTTGAGCATCAACACGTGACCCCACGTGCTCAGTTCGATTGCGCTAAACGATCCGCCCGAACCGCGCACGGTGTTGAACGCGCCCGTCAGCAACACGAACAGCACGGCCATGATCGACACGTTCGATATCTGCATGGCAGTGCGAATCAGCATGCCGCGAGCGGTCGATGTCCCAAGCGCGGGTAGAACCGACAGCCCGGATGCGAGGACGAGGCCACCCCATACCGTCGTGGCGAGCACGTGCAGGATATGCACGCCGATCGCCGCCGACATGGGACCGCCATCGACCGCATGCCCAAGCGACGCCTTGCCACCGGCGATGGCAATCACGGCCAGCCACAAAAACGCATTGCGCAAGGTGCCCGTCGGCCGGGACAGCGCCGTCAGCAGCAACACCAGCGCCCCGACGAAGGCGACGCTCCACGCGTATCCGACATGCGTCCGCGCAAGCACCGTGGGAATCACGCTGATGGCATTGGGCAACGACACCGCGCTCATCGACGCGGTCTGATAGAGCAGCCAGCCGAGATCAGCGAGTACCAGCACGACGGTGGCCGTCAACATCGAGCGTTGCGCACGCAACCATGCGAGCCGCGCCGGTGAGACCTTGGCTTGGGCGTCTTTACCGAGCCACGCGCCCAGTAGCGCAGAACCGACGGCGAACGCAAACGCGACATTCATGAGCGCGGCCATGGCGACCTGCCCGATCCAGAGTCCGTCTACGCTCATTTGACGTCAAACGCGTAAGTGCCGTGGGTGCGATGACCGTCCGTGGCGACCGCGCTCCATTTGACCGTGTAACGTCCGGCAGCCAACGGCTGCAACGTCAGATGCATGGCCTTGGTGTCAGCCGTGTCAACCTGAGCGTTGTTGGCCACGGCCGCCTTGCCGCTGGCGTCGCTCAGCGTGATCTTGCTGAAGGCCGGTTCGAGCGGCTCGCTGAAGTGGATCGTCAACTGATTGGGGGAGGTGACTTCGGCATTCGGTGCGGGCTCGTACGAAGTGGGCCGCGCGTGGGCATACGCTGTGGCGCTCACGGCAAGTGCCGTGGCACTGACCGCCAGCACGCGCAGCGCCGGACGGGAGAAATCGGATGGCTTCATGTAAGACAGGGGGCTTTTCGAAAAGGAAGTCAAGCTACACAAAAGGATGAGGGCGCTGCAACAAAGACACCGGCGCCCCGGGAGTGTACGCTTCGATAGTCCGCGCGCGTTTGGGTTCAACGTTGTTGCGGGTGGATGCGTTGTAATTGTCGTGGGTGGCGTGATCCGAGAATGATCCGCAGGTGATTCGCGAGGTGTGCCAGGGAGATTCGCCCAATGCAAAAGGCATGCGGGTCACTCCCGCGTCACACTATGTCAAACTGTCACATCGGCGTTTACGAGGGGAACTATGTCGCCTGTGGCAAATAGTCACCATCACCCATCGATGATAGAATGCTGCGTCGCCGCAGCGCCAGCTGCACTCAAGCCGAGCCGCCTCGAAGTTCGGTCGGGTCCCCGAATTTGATGGAGTTAACGCGTGTCTTCAAGACGCATTTTCCGCCCGTTGCTTGCCCTTCTGCTGATCGGCTCCGCTGGCGTCTATAGCGCTGCGAAAGCGCAGACTCAACCTCAGGCCCCCGACACGATGGAATCACGCGTGCAGGCCTGCGCCGCCTGCCACGGCGTACACGGCCAGGGGACGGACAACGATTACTTCCCGCGTCTCGCGGGCAAGCCGGCTGACTATCTGTACAACCAGCTCAAGAACTTCCGCGACGGGCGACGCAAGTACCCGCCCATGAACTACCTCGTCACGTATCTCTCGGACGACTACCTTCATCAGATCGCGGCGTACTTCTCGCAACAGCGTCCGCCTTATCCGCCGCCGGCCAAGCCGACGGTGTCGTCCGACACGCTGGCGCGTGGTCAGAACATCGTCCTGCACGGCGACGCATCGAAACAGATTCCCGCCTGCGCCGCCTGCCACGGCAAGGCGCTGACGGGGATGGAGCCGGCTATTCCGGGTCTGGTCGGCCTGCACTCGGACTACATCAGCGCGCAGCTCGGCGCATGGCGCACGGGTTCGCGTCATGCCATTGCGCCTGACTGCATGCACACGATCGCCACACGCCTGACCGATGATGACGTGAACGCCGTTGCCTCCTGGCTGTCGACGCAGTCGGCCCCGCAAAACCCCGTGCCGGCTCCTGCAGGCTCGATGAAGACTCCGCTTGCCTGCGGCAGCGAACCGCAATAAGGCACCGGGAGAGATAACCAAATGAAACGCAAGTCTCTGTTCGCCCTCTCGGCAGTCGTCGTAGTTGCGGCCGCTGCCCTCGTTCCCGTCCTGTGGTCGGGCGGCGACAACCTGCACAATGGCAGCGCCATGGCTGCCACACCTGCCGATCAGGCGGATCTGATCAAGAAGGGCGAGTATCTCGCCCGCGCCGGCGACTGTATTGCCTGCCACACCGTGCGCGGCGGCAAGGAATTCGCCGGCGGCCTGCCCATGCTCACGCCGTTCGGCACGATGTTCACGCCGAACATCACGCCAGATGACCAGTACGGTATCGGCAAGTGGACTCAGGACGACTTCTACCGCGCCATGCACACAGGCCGGTCGAAGGACGGCAGCCTGCTGTATCCGGGCTTCCCGTTCACGAGCTATACGAAGGTTTCGCGTTCCGACGCGGACGCGATCTACGCCTACCTGCGTTCGGTCCCGCCCGTCAACGTGCCGAGCCGTCCGCATGAACTCAAGTTCCCGTTCAACAACCGGAACCTGCTGATCGGCTGGCGTACGTTGTTCTTCCGTGAAGGCGAGTACAAGCCGGATCCGACCAAGTCGGTCGAATGGAATCGCGGTGCGTACCTGATCGAAGGCCTCGGCCACTGCGGCATGTGCCACACGTCGATCAACGCCATGGGCGGCCCGGTGAACTCGGCAGCCTTCGCCGGCGGTCTGATCCCGCTGCAGAACTGGTATGCGCCGTCGCTCACGTCGAACAAGGAAGCGGGTCTTGGCGACTGGGACATCAAGGACATCCAGGCTCTGCTGAAGAATGGCGTGTCGCAGCGCGGCGCGGTGTTTGGTCCGATGGCGGAAGTGGTACACAACAGCATGCAGTACATGTCCGACGACGACATTCATGCCATGGCCACGTACCTGAAGACCATTCCGCAGAAGAGCGAAGCGCCGGAAAACCTGCAACTGGAGACGTCCCAACAGTTCGGTGGCGAACTGTTGAAGCAAGGCCAGAAGATCTACGCTGATAACTGTGCGAAGTGCCACGAAGCAAATGGCCTCGGCCAGCCGCCTAACTTCCCGCCGCTCGCGAACAACCAGTCGATCCAGATGCCGTCGGCTGTGAACCCGATTCGCATGGTGTTGAATGGCGGTTTCCCGCCGAGCACGGAAGGCAATCCGAAGCCGTACGGTATGCCGCCGTTCGCGCAATCGCTGTCGAATCAGGAAGTTGCAGCAGTCGTCACCTATATCCGTATGTCGTGGGGCAACCACGGTACGCCGGTGTCGCCGCAGCAGGTTTCCGATCTGCGTTCGGCGCCGCTCGACTAGGCGACGCTAGAGACATGGAGGGCGCGGCCTGCGGGAAACCGCGGCCGCGCCCTTCTTTTTTCAGAAACGGTAGCGGGTCAGTGCGTGCATAATGCCGCTCTCATCTAAAACCGTGTGGGAGAGAAGTCGTGCAAGTCGGTGAGCGTTTCAACAGCATTTCCCACCTCGTCGGCGCGGTGCTGTCGGTGGCGGGGCTGGCGGCGCTCGTTACGATGGGCGCACTCGACCGCGATGCGTACAAGGTCGTCAGCTTCAGCGTTTACGGTGCGATGCTGTTCGTGCTGTATGCTATCTCCACGCTTTATCACAGCGTGCGCAACCCGCGCGTGAAAGCAGTGCTGCAGAAATGCGATCATTCGGCGATCTATCTGCTGATCGCCGGCAGCTATACGCCATTCACGCTCGTCACCTTGCGTGGACCGTGGGGCTGGTCCCTTTTCGGCGTAAGCTGGGGGCTCGCCGCACTGGGTATCGTGCAGGAACTCACGCTGGGGCGCCGCACCCGCAGCGTTTCGATGGTGCTGTACATATTGATGGGATGGCTTGCGCTCGTTGCCATCCGCCCGCTGGTCGAAGCTTTACCGGCCGCAGGCACCGCATGGCTCGTGGCCGGCGGGATCATCTACAGCGTCGGCATCTACTTCTTCATCAACGACGAGCGCATCCGGCACGGACACGGTATCTGGCACCTGTTCGTACTGGCGGGCAGTCTGTGTCAATTCGTCAGTGTTGCGCGCTACGTCGCGTGACACCCCACGACGGCGAAATGCAACTAAAGGCCAGTCAGCGTGTCTTGATAGCACGTTGAAGCATTCGGCACGCGCTGGCGCGTGCCGCCGATTTCCCTGCGACCGGACCTGGGCTCTCTCGCCCCGAAGCGTGCCTGCTGGCTACGCGTTTGCCGTTCGCGATACTGCATTGCAAAGAGTTTTTATGTCTTTTGATTCCCTCGGCTTGTCCGAACCGCTGGTCCGCGCTGTCAACGAACTCGGCTATACGTCCCCTACTCCTATCCAGTTGCAGGCCATTCCCGCCGTGCTGAACGGCGGCGACCTGCTGGCTGGCGCCCAAACCGGCACTGGCAAGACCGCCGGCTTCACGCTGCCGATCCTGCAGCGTCTGGCCACCATGCCGCCGGTCACGACGGCCAACGGCAAGCACGTGGTACGTGCGCTGATTCTCACGCCGACGCGCGAACTCGCCGCCCAGGTCGAGGAAAGCGTGCGCGCGTACGGCAAGTATCTGAAGCTGAAGTCCACCGTGATGTTCGGTGGCGTCGGCATCAATCCGCAGATCGATGCATTGAGGCGCGGTATCGACATCGTCGTGGCCACCCCTGGCCGTCTGCTGGATCACATGCAGCAGAAGACCATCGACCTGTCGCATCTCGAGATTCTCGTGCTCGACGAAGCGGATCGCATGCTCGACATGGGCTTCATCCACGACATCAAGCGCGTGCTCGCCAAGCTGCCGCCCAAGCGTCAGAACCTGCTGTTCTCCGCGACCTTCTCCGACGAAATCAAGGCGCTCGCCGACAATCTGCTCGACTCGCCAGCGCTGATCGAAGTCGCGCGTCGTAACACGACCGCTGAACTGGTTGCGCAAAAGATTCACCCGGTGGATCGCGACAAGAAGCGCGAGCTGCTCACGCATCTGATCAAGGAACACAACTGGTTCCAGGTGCTGGTGTTCACGCGGACCAAGCACGGCGCGAACCGGCTCGCCGAACAGTTGACCAAGGACGGCATCAGCGCGCTGGCCATTCACGGCAACAAGAGCCAGTCGGCCCGCACCCGCGCGCTCGCCGAGTTCAAGACCAATACGTTGCAGGTGCTGGTGGCTACCGACATCGCCGCGCGCGGCATCGACATCGACCAGTTGCCGCACGTGGTCAACTACGATCTGCCGAACGTGCCGGAAGACTATGTGCACCGTATCGGCCGCACTGGCCGGGCTGGCGCTTCGGGCGAAGCGGTGTCGCTGGTGTGCGTCGACGAGTTGCAGTTGCTGAAGGACATCGAGAAGCTGATCAAGCGCGCGGTGCCGCAAGAAGTGATCGCCGGGTTCGAACCGGATCCCAATGCAAAGCCCGAACCGATCCTGCGTCGTGGCCAGGGTGGTGGTGGCGGTGGCGGCGGTGGTCGTCAACCGCGTCAGGGACAAGGTCAGCCCAGGCGCGAGGGCGGCTCCGCCAAACCCTCGCAGCGTTCGGGTCAAGCTCCGGCCGGTGGTGGCCGTGGTCAGGCCCAGGCAAAGCCGCAGGGCGCCAAGCCCGCGGGCGCACCTACGCAACCACAGGTGCGCAAGGAAAACCCGCGTCACGAGACCACGCGTCATCATGGCAAGCCGGGCGTGAATACGCATGATGGCGCTGGCGCCGGTGCGAACCACGCGCCGCGCAAAGCCCAGAACCAAGGCAAGCCGCAGGGTGGCAACCCCGGCGCGTTGCTCGGCGGTGCCAAGCCGCGCGGCGATGCACCGCGCGGTTCATCTCAGCCGCCGCGCAATGGCGGCCAGCGCGGGCGTTAAGTTTGCGTTGAGTTTTGACGCGGCCGTCGACATGGACTTCAAGCTTAACCGTCACATGTCGGCGGTTGAACTGCCGCAGGGATTTCAGATCGCCCCTGAGGCCCGTTGACTCATGCTGAATCAACGACGTATCCGCCTTTAGCGTCTGTCTGTTGCGCTCGCCTGCTTCAGGTGCTCGATCTGCTGTTCCCATCGATCGAGCACCGCCTCTTCCCCCTCCTCCAGTTCGAACGTGATGCCGCTGGTCAAACGCGCATAACGGACTCGCTGTGTCTCGCCGGTATCGATCGATCCGGAGAAATACGCCAATCCGCTGTTGTCGTCTGCTGCTGGCTGCAACGGTTCGAAGCGCAACTGCACCTGATAGAACGCGTCCTCGCAGACGAACGTCAGCGTCGCGCGCCCGCTCTGCAAGAGTACAGCCGCCGCCCGTGAGCGCGGCCATAGCGCGAGACCGAGGGTGCGCGAATCCGGCGCATACAGTTCGCCCACCCCTAGCAACGAGGTACGAACATGTCCGTTCGCATCAATGGTCAGGAGGGATGCCGTGAAGCCCGTCTTGCTCGCGAGCGAAGAGCCGTCGAACAAGGTGCGCGCCGCGGCGGGCCATTCGTCGAAAACCTCGTGCTCGAGCGAACGCTCAGATGCAGAATCAGTCATGGCCTGTCACCCGCTTTTCAGTTGTCTTTAATTCAACCGCCTCTATGCAAGCCTCAAACGCAAAAGGCCCGCAAACGCGGGCCTTTTGGTCAAACCCATCGTCACGCGAGATGGGCCCGAAGGTTCAGCAACCATCCGACATGCGATGAATGCCAAGCATCACGCATCAACGAAAGAATACATGCTGGGTGATTTTAGCGAGCGGGTAATGCACGCCGGGTTGAATCTTCGCGGGCAGGTCGAGCGGCTTGAGCAGCATCTTCACGCACATATCCGCCGAAAGATTACGGCGCACGAGGGTATTGATGCGCGCCGCACGGTCACGGTTATAGGCTGAGTCATGCACGCGCTCCGGGTAGCGAATCGCAAACACATGCCGCAGCGCAATCTCGGAGTCTTCGTTCTTGATCTCAAGCACGCGACGCATCAGCGCGCCCAACACCGCGAGTCGGCCATTGCCTTCGATCCTGTTGTACTTTTTGAAGTACTTGAAAAAGTGCTTGTAGTGGCGCACTTCGTCCGTGCGAATGTTGTCGGTGATCTGCTTGAGCACCGGTTCATCCGAGCACTCGCCAATCGCGCGATACAGCGTGGCCGTACCTGTTTCCACGACGCATCGTGCAACCATTTCAAGCGCACGCGTCTTTTCGAAGTCCTCAACAGAACACGTCAACTTGTATTCTTCGAAGAAATTGTGGAAGGCCGTATCCCAGTCGAACTCCGGCCACACGTGAGCGATGTAGGTCTTCAGCGCCCGGCCGTGCTGCATCTCTTCTGGCTCCCACTCGTTGTTGAGCCACGCCGACACTTCTGGGTCGTCGTTGAAAAAGGTACTCAGGTTACTTGTATAGAGGTCTGTACCGCTTTCGATAAATGAAGCGGCGCACAGCAACAGCAACAGATCCTCGTTAGCGACAGCCCGCTGCCGGTCTACCCGGCTGAGGTCGATATCCTCAATGCGCCAGGGCATCACATGGGTACGCTCAGTGTGCATCGTTCCTTACTCCGAAAGCTGCATCGACGTGACGAGCGAGCCCGCGACGCCCCGGTTTTCGCATGGGTGGCTTCTCGTCGATACAGCGCCTTGAATTAGAGTTAACCCCTTGTATCTTGCATCTTAGCTGGTGTTCCGCAAATGTGCAGATCACACAGCACAGACCATGCCGTGCTTTGGCAGTTCCGGTGACTGTGTAGTTCAAATGTTCCAAAATAAAACATTGCGAACGACGATGCGCATAAAAAAGGCAGCCTCAAAGGGCTGCCTCATATGACGTTCACAGACTTCTACGCGTGATGCGATCTCACACGTTACATAAGATTTCGGAAGACTCTTCGCTCAGAAGCCAGCGGCGAGACCATCGCGGCGGCTGTCACTTGCAGCGACGTAGCCACGCTCTGGTTCGTTACGATCGAGCTTCCAGATGTATTGGCCTGAACCGAAATCCATGTAGGGGTCGTCGACTGACTTGATCGTATGACCAAGGCCTTGTAGCGCTCGTGCGACCTCTGGGTCGAGTGTCGCTTCGACGTCGATCGTGAAGTCGCGGTTCACCTTCCAGCGCGGCGCATCGCATGCCGCCTGGGGCTGCTGGCCATAGTCGAGCATTCGCACGAGCGACTGCAGATGCCCTTGCGGCTGCATGTCGCCACCCATCACACCGAAGCTCATTACGGCTTCCTGCTTGCCGTTCACTTGTTGCGTCAGGAATGCCGGGATGATCGTATGAAACGGCCGCTTGCCACCTGCGACGACGTTAGGCGACTTCGGATCCATGGAGAAACCGCAACCACGGTTCTGCATGGCAATGCCGGTTTCCGGGACCACGATACCCGAACCAAATCCCATGTAATTCGACTGGATAAAGCTGACCATCATGCCGCGCTCATCGGCCACCGACATGTAGATGGTGCCGCCCGCCTTGGGCATGCTGAAGTCGAACTGCGTGGCGCGCTTAGGATCGATCAGTCTGGCTCGGGCGCTCAGATAGTCGTCGTCGAGCATCTGCTCGGGGGTGACTTCCATCGAGCGCGGGTCCGCCACGTAGCGATACACATCTGCGAAGGCGAGCTTCATCGCTTCGATCTGCAAATGCTGCGACTCGATGCCATCCACATCAAGTGCGCCCATATCAAACTTTTCGAGGATGCCGAGCGCAATCAATGCAGCGATCCCCTGGCCATTCGGTGGAATCTCGTGAACGGTATAGCCTCGATAATCCTTGCTGATCGGCTCAACCCAATCAGCGCGGTATTGACGCAGGTCATCAACCGTCATTGAGCCGCCGCCCTTACGCGCGAACGCCGCGATCTGTTCGGCGATCTCGCCTTCGTAGTAGGCGCGCGGCCCGTGTTCCGCCAATGTCCGCAAGGTCTTCGCATGTCCGGGGAAACGGACCAGTTCGCTCACTTCCGGCGCGCGCCCGCGCGGCATGAAGGTCTGTGCAAAGCCGGGCAGGTCTTGCAGTTCAGGAACCGCCGCCGCCCATTTGTAGGCCACAATGCTCGCCACCGCATGACCGCGCTCGGCGATTTCAATGGCCGGTTCCATCAGATCAGCAAACGGCAGTAAGCCGAATTTCTGGTGCAGGGCTTCCCAGCCCGCAATCACGCCAGGCACGGTGACGGTGTCCCAGCCGCGCTTGGGCTGGATCGCAAGGCCGTTGTCCTCACCGTACTTGCGTTTGAAATAGTCCACATTCCATGCTGCTGGCGCCACGCCTGATGCGTTCAGACCGTGTAGCCTCGCGCCGTCCCACACCAGCGCGAAGGCGTCGCCGCCCAGCCCGCACGACACGGGTTCGACGACCGTGATAGCCGCGGCCGCGGCGATTGCCGCATCGACCGCATTGCCGCCCTTCCACAACATGCGCAGACCGGCTTGCGCCGCGAGCGGATGCGACGTGGACACGATGTTGCGAGCGAACACAGGAAGACGGGGCGTCGGATAAGGGTTCTGCCAGTTGAAGCGCGTCATGTCGGAGACTCTCGGAAAGCATGTCCCGGCGCGGCACACGAACCGGGATCATCAGGAAAACCATCGCAGGAGGAACCATGAATTGCAGCGCGAACCGACCGAAAACGCAAATTCATTTATCAAATGAATCAATGCAGCAGCTTGCTGAATAAGTCGTCTGCGATCTTGCGCATGTCGTGCGAGTCGGCGGACAACCCGGCAGATGGTCTTACAATACGCGCACCGCACCACGCCGTTTAACCGCTGCCCGCTTCTGGCGCTGAGCGCTGCCTGCGACGCCGACGCAAATACGTGACCCGATAGACATGACCCGAGACCCCCGCCTGACCCTCAACGCACGTCAACAGGAATTGCTTGAGTGGGTGCAACGCGACGGCTTCGTCACCGTGGATGACCTGGCAGCCCATTTCGACGTCACACCGCAAACCATCCGGCGCGACGTCAACTGGCTGGCCGACATGAACCTGCTGCGCCGCTATCACGGCGGCGCGAGTCTGCCGACCAGTTCGGAGAACGTCTCCTATACCGCGCGGCAGCGCATGTTCCATGACGAGAAGCGGCGGATCGCGGCGCTGGTCGCCACGCATATCCCCGACCAGGCCTCGCTGTTCATCAACCTTGGCACCACCACCGAAGAAGTCGCGCGTGCACTGAACCGCCATCACGGCTTGCGCGTGATCACCAACAATCTGAACGTCGCCAGCATGATGAGCGGTTATCCGGACTGTGAGGTGCTGGTGACGGGCGGCATTGTGCGGCCATGGGACAAAGGCATCGTGGGCGAACTGGCCATCGATTTCATTCGCCAGTTCAAGGTTGATTTCGCCATCATCGGAACCTCGAGCATCGAAACCGACGGCACGCTGCGCGACTTCGACACCCGCGAGGTGCGCGTGGCCGAAGCGATCATCCAGCACGCGCGCACCGTGTTTCTCGCGGCCGATCACTCCAAGTTCGGCCGTCCCGCGCTGGTTCGCCAGGGTCATCTGGACCAGATCGACGCCCTCTTCACCGATGCCCCTCCACCCGCCGACATGACCGAGACCCTTGCGAACGCCAGCACCCAGGTCTACGTCGCGGAGTAATCCACCCTGCGGATGGGCTGCTTTCTGCTTTCGGTTTGCAGCCAAAGAGGCCCTCACCGCTTGTTGCACCGCACTCAAAACCTCGCGTGAAATCAAGAATTTGCCCGCCGATCCAGACCGCCTGTGCGGCACCGGAAAGTCAAAGGGAAAATTTACTGGGGACCAGTTGGCGTTCAGTGTGCGGTTGACTACACTCCAGTTCCCCGGCGTCATTTTCACTTCGCGCCGGCCGTGACGGTTGTAACCCCGCCTGATCCTGTAGCGGATCGCCGTGCGCCCGCCGCACCGCTGGCTGAAGGCCGAAAGGCAGTCCGCACTACGCTTGACATGGAGAGAAACGATGCTGAGTCCGCATGAATTCGCCACGTTGTTGCTCGTGAAGGATGCTCCCAATCAGGTTGAGATGGAACGAGAGGAGCTGGATGCGTTGCTCGAACGGCAACTCGTTCAACTGGAAAAACTCGCGTCGGGCCTGAAGCAATGGCGCCTGACGGAGATCGGGGACAGCGCGATCCGGGCGATCAAGCGGTTTTCGTAGTGTGTCGGCGCATGCCGGGCGCATAGCATTGAATGGACAAGACCTTGGGCGGCGCGCTAGGCCAAAATAGCGCGCGGCTTTGAGTTGCCGGTTGTTTCGCGGATTGTCTTGTCTCACCCTCTTCGATTTTCACTTCTTCAGCTGCTGGCAGGCTGAGGTTGCGGTTGCGCCTGTCCGGGATCAATTTACGCGTAAATTGATCCCTCGCGTGCTGGTGCAAAGCACCGCGATGCCGCGGCGCGGCACGCTAGCCGAATAGCCTCACTTCAAGCGCGCTCATCCAGCCCGCAATGTCGGATCGACCGCGGCGCGCCAGCTAATCGCCTTGGCCCGCTGGTCGAGGAAGAACGTCACCCACTGATTGCGCGCCTGCGGATCGCTGCTCATGGCGAGCGTCGTGTAATTCTGCGCGATCGCTGTCTGGAACGCGCAGTAATCGTCCTTCGATACCTTGCCGCGCCGATTGGCGACATACGCGTCGTAAAACGTCGTATAGACCGATTGCGCGTCGTTGCCGTAATCCACTGGCGCTGCGGCGCAGATCTGCTGCAGGGCCACGAACGAAGGTGCGCCCGCGCTGCCACTCAGGCTAGGCGTGCTCACGCATCCCGCCAGCAGCGCAACCGCTCCTGCCGCTCCTGCCGCGCCTGTTGTCCATCGCGTCCAACGCGTCCATCGTTCCGTCCAAAGTCCCAGCATGTTTCACCTCGATATGGCTGTTGTCGTGAGTATCGTCGGTGGGCCGGGATTACGCCACCGCACTGCAATCTCAATCACGAAACTCGAACTTTACTTTTTCGAATATGTTCATTAAAGTTCGCAAACGAACACTATCGGTTCGATCAATTTTCCCTACCGGCACGGAGGAAACAGCAGGTGACGCAAGGCTCGAGATTCGATTTGCTCGTCGTGGGCGGCGGGATCAACGGCGCTGGCATCGCACGCGACGCCGCTGGCCGCGGCCTGTCCGTGATGCTCTGCGAGCAGGACGATCTGGCGGCGCACACGTCGTCAGCCAGTACGAAGCTGATTCACGGCGGCCTGCGCTATCTCGAGTACCGGGAGTTCGGGCTGGTACGCAAGGCATTGCAGGAACGCGAAACGCTCTTGCGCGCCGCGCCGCACATCATGTGGCCGCTGCGCTTCGTGATGCCGCATATGCCGAACCTGCGACCCGCCTGGATGATCCGCGCGGGGCTCTTCCTCTATGACCATCTGGCGCGCCGCGAACTGCTGCCGCCTTCGCGCGGCATCGACATGCGTCGTCATCCTGCGGGCGCGCCGCTTGTCGATTCCATCAAGCGCGGTTTCGTCTACTCGGACGGTTGGGTCAACGACGCGCGGCTAGTCGTGCTCAATGCGCTGGATGCGCAAGAACGCGGCGCTACCATCTTTACGCGCACCAAACTGGTCGGCGCGGTCAGGGCGGGCGGTGAGTGGCATGCACAACTGAAACGCGCCGACGGCACGCAGCTTGACGTACGCGCTGGTGCAATTGCGAACGCCGCCGGTCCGTGGGTGGGTGAACTGCTGCACGGCGCGCTCGGGCGCGAAGCGAGCCATAGCGTACGGCTCGTCAAAGGCAGTCACATCGTCACGCGGCGGCTGTTCGATCACGATCACGCGTACATTTTCCAGAATCCGGACAAGCGGATCATCTTCGCGATCCCGTACGAGCACGACTACACATTGATCGGCACAACGGATATCGAATATCGCGGCGACCCCGCGCAGGTCGCGATCAACGGCGACGAAACGCAATACCTGTGCGACTCGATCAACCGCTATTTCAAGCAACAGATCACACCGGACGACGTGCGCTGGACTTACTCAGGCGTGCGTCCGCTACTCGAAGACGAAAGCGCGGACAATCCGTCAGCCGTGACGCGCGACTACCAGCTCGAACTCGATGCGCCAGCGGGCGAGGCTCCGCTGCTGTCGGTATTCGGCGGCAAGATCACGACGTTTCGCAAGCTCGCGGAAGAAGCCGTCGACCAGCTCGGTCGCGCGCTGGATCGTCCGGCGCCGGCGTGGACTGCCGGCGTGCCGCTGCCAGGCGGCGATATCGCACAGGCCAATTTCGAACGCTTTGCCGAGCAGTTCCAGCAGCAACATGCCTGGCTGCCCGCCGCACTGGCGCGCCGCTACGCACGCGCCTACGGCACGCGTGCCTCGCATATCGCCGGTACGGCCCGCTCGCTGGATGAACTGGGCCGCGAGTTCGCGCCCGGACTTTACGAAGCCGAACTGCGTTATCTGCGCGATACCGAATGGGCGCGCAGCGCACAGGACGTGTTGTGGCGGCGCTCGAAGCTCGGCCTGCATGTCGAACCAGGCACGCTCGAAACCGTCACGCAGGAAATTGACGACTGGTTTGCGCGCACGTTGTCGCGCCCAATCGCAGGTGAAGGCGCACGTGGCTCAAACGGCACGACCGATCGCAGCATCATCCAGCATCAAACGTAAATCACGCGTAAGCGCGGTACGTGCACCACTCCGCGTGACTTTGGCATGACCTGATAAAAATGCATTCCAGCACGTACGTTCGTGATCGGAATGCGCAGTTGCAGGGCCGTTGCAGTATCTTCAATAACAAGCCGTTCGCGTCGCCGGACCACCCGGCTCGGCGACTCAATAAAACATGGAGAAGAGACAATGCAGGATCAGTACATCCTCGCGCTCGATCAGGGCACAACCAGTTCGCGCGCGATGCTTTTTGACCGCCAGGGCAATGTCGTATCCACGGCACAGAAGGAGTTCCAGCAAATCTACCCGCGCCCGGGTTGGGTCGAACACGACCCGCAGGAAATCTGGTCGACTCAGGCCGGCGTCGCTGCTGAAGCGGTCACGCGTGCCGGTCTGAATGGCACTGCAATTGCGGCAATCGGCATCACGAACCAGCGTGAAACGACGATTGTCTGGGACCGCGAAACCGGTCATCCCGTCTACAACGCGATTGTCTGGCAAGATCGCCGCACCGCTGACTTCTGCGATCAACTGAAGTCGCAGGGGCTAGAAGAAAAAGTCCGCGCGAAGACTGGCCTGCCGATCGATTCGTATTTCTCGGCGACCAAGATTCGCTGGATTCTCGATAACGTTGAAGGCGCACGCGAAAAAGCGAACCAGGGACGACTGGCGTTCGGCACGGTGGATAGCTGGCTGGTGTGGAATTTCACCCAGCACGGCCTGCACGTCACCGACGTCACGAATGCATCGCGCACCATGCTCTTCAATATCCACACGCTGCAGTGGGACGATGAGCTGCTCGCCGCGCTCGACATTCCGCGCAGCATGCTGCCCGAAGTGCGGCCGTCGTCGGAGGTTTATGGGTCCACCAAGACCACGGTATTCGCCTCGAAGATTCCGCTCGGCGGCATTGCGGGCGACCAGCACGCCGCACTGTTCGGCCAGATGTGCACGCGCTCGGGCATGGTGAAAAACACCTACGGCACGGGCTGCTTCCTCGTGATGAACACCGGCGACAAACCGATCGAATCGAGCAATAACCTCGTCACGACAATCGCCTGGCAGATCGGCGACCAGATCAACTACGCACTCGAAGGCAGTATCTTTATCGCGGGCGCGGTGGTGCAGTGGTTGCGCGACGGGCTTGGCGTCATCAAGACGGCGGCGGAAATCGAAACGCTCGCCCGCAGTGTGCCGCATAGCGATGGCGTGTATCTGGTCCCCGCTTTCGCTGGCCTCGGTGCGCCGCACTGGAACGCCCGCGCACGCGGCACGCTGTTCGGCGTCACGCGCGGCACGACGTCCGCGCATATCGCTCGTGCGGCACTTGACTCGATCGCCTATCAATCGCTCGATGTCCTGAAAGCCATGGAAGCCGACTCCGGCATTCGCATCGACGAGTTGCGCGTGGACGGCGGAGCCTGTGCCAACAATCTGCTGATGCAGTTCCAGGCGGACATCCTCGGCGTTGATGCGGTGCGTCCGAAGGTTAGTGAAACGACTGCCCTTGGCGCTGCTTATCTTGCGGGTCTCGCGGTGGGCTACTGGAAAGACGTCAACGAACTGCAGAGCCAGTGGGCGCTCGATCGCCGCTTCACGCCTGACATGGCGCCCAACCAGGTGAAGGACAACCTGTCCGGCTGGCAACGCGCCATCCGTGCAGCAAAAGCCTGGGCCGATACGCCCTGAGATTCAATGCGGCAACCCGGGAATGGCCATCCTGGCGCTACCGCATCCCTGACGTACCGATACCGGCAAGCCGCCCATCCACGCGGCTTGCCGAAAAATTAAAAATTTTGGAGAACAAACCATGTCACCTTATATTGCCGAATTCATCGGCACAGCGATGCTCGTCCTCTTAGGCGACGGGGCGGTCGCCAATGTACTGCTCGCCCGCACCAAGGGTAAAGGCGCCGACCTTATCGTTATCGTGATGGGCTGGGCGATGGCGGTCTTCATCGCCGTGTTCATCACGGCATCGTTCAGTGGCGCGCACCTGAATCCTGTCGTGACGATCAGCCTCGCGCTCGCCGGCAAATTCGCCTGGAGCAAGGTCCTCGGCTATATCACGGCGCAGATGCTCGGCGGCATGGCCGGTGCGGGTATTGTGTGGATGGCGTATCGCCAGCACTTTGCGCGAGAAACCGACGCCGACGTCAAACTCGGCGTGTTCTGCACGGCACCCGCCATTCGCAGCGCTCCGCATAATTTCCTGACCGAAATGATCTGCACCTTCGTGCTGATTCTCGGCGTGCTGTATCTGGCCTCGCCGCAGGTTGGACTCGGCGCGCTGGATGCGTTGCCGGTTGGCCTGCTGGTGCTTGGCATCGGAATTTCGCTGGGTGGTCCTACAGGCTATGCGATGAGCCCGGCGCGCGACCTGTCGCCGCGCCTGATGCACGCGCTGCTGCCGATTCCCGGCAAGCGCGACAGCGACTGGCGCTATGCATGGGTGCCCGTGCTCGGGCCGATCGCCGGCGGCGCGGTTGCTGCGTTCGTCTACCTGCACATGCACTGACAAGTCGTAATTCACCCTGGTAGCGAAGGGTCGCGCAGGCGGCCACAAAGCACGTATCATGGTGCTTTCACCTCTGCGCGCGGGTCCATCGGCCCGGGCGCCCTCGCCTCCTGTTTTCCGCATGATCGACCATCTCATCTGTGACTGTGACGGCGTGCTCGTCGACAGCGAAGTTATCGCTGATCACGTTATGCTCGAAACGCTTTCCTCCACCTTTCCTGCAATTGACTTCACCAGTGTCGTGAAGACGGCATTCGGCCAGCAGACCTCGCGATTCCTTTCCGGCATCGAGGCGTCACTGGATATCAAGTTGCCGGAAAATTTTCTGCAGACCGTCGAGCACAACGTCGAGGTCGCGCTCGCGTCAAAGCTCAGTCCTATCGGGGGCGTGCGCGACGCGCTAGAGCGCGTGTCGCTGCCCGCTGCCGTGGTCTCGAACAGCCGCATGCCACGCGTGCTGGCTTCGGTGCGGCGTGCCGGATTGCAGCAGGTGTTCGAAGAGCGCATTTTCAGCGCCGAACAGGTGGCAAGGCCCAAGCCCTACCCCGACGTGTATCTGTTTGCCGCGCAGCAGTTGGGCGTGGAGCCGGCCAGATGCCTCGTGGTTGAGGACAGCGTGGCCGGGCTGAACGCGGCGCGTGCGGCTGGCATGAAGACGATTGCCTTCGTCGGCGCGAGCCATATTCCCGACGGCTATGCGGACGCGCTGCGCAAGATGGGCATGACCCGCATCATGGAACACATGGACGAATTGCCCGCACTGGTTGAAGCGGGCGTGCGCGGCGAGTTCGGCGACGTGCAGTCTTAGTCCGACGAACCGCATGGTGCGCGGCTCCATGAGCCGCGCACTACTTGCACCCGCCGCGTCATCTCATACTTCGTCGCTCATACCTCGTCCGCGCAGTACTCTCGCGCAGCGGCCAGCGCTTCGCGGAATTCCACCAGCTCGGCAATCGTCAGCATGGGCAGATCGTGTTGTGCGGCAAAACGCTCGACCTCCGCGCCGCGCGTCATCGTGCCATCCGGGTTCATCAGTTCGCACAGCACGCCGGCAGGCTTCAGCCCGGCGAGAATCGCCAGATCCACCGTGCCTTCAGTGTGGCCGCGTCGAGCCAGCACGCCGCCAGGCATCGCACGCAGCGGGAACACATGACCGGGGCGGACGATATCGGCAGGCTTCGCCGTATCGGCAATCGCGGCACGGATCGTCGTCACGCGGTCGGCGGCGGATACGCCGGTCGTCACGCCGTCACGTGCTTCGATCGATACCGTGAACGCCGTGCCGTGACGGCTCTCGTTGTTGACTGCCATCGGCGGGAGTTCGAGCGCGCGAATCTTCTCGTCGGGCAAGCATAGGCAAACGATGCCGCTGCATTCGCGGATCAGCAGCGCCATGGTTTCGTTGGTGAGACGCTCGGCGGAGACGATCAGATCGGCTTCGTTCTCGCGGTCGTGGTC
>FTKM01622424.1_pt1 | contig 24886 bp, 20 predicted proteins | sample 1658051 | NCBI WGS metagenome assembly FTKM01 (sample SAMEA3914794, study PRJEB12502) | metagenome | biome: forest; material: soil | place: Canada | collected 2011-07-05 | depth 0.1 m | reverse complement strand
CGAAGCCGAAGCCGAAGCCGAAGCCGAAGCCGAAGCCGCAGATAATATAGGTATAAACAAACAGTATTTAAGTTGTAATAGTCTGTTTTGTTATGCTTGCCGCCTGTTCAAACCGCCCATCATGGGCATGAAAGCACGAAGAAGGCATACGATGAAATTTGGCTCGCTGAAAAAACTCCTGGTGGCCGGCCTGATTGGCGCCTCGTTCACCGCGCTCACCGCGCACGCGGACGATCTGCTGGATCAGGTCAAGCAACGCGGCACGCTGCGCGTCGGCCTCGAAGGCACGTTCCCTCCGTTCGACTCCAAAGCTCCGAATGGTGAGCTGGTCGGTTTCGACGTGGACATCGCCAAGGCCGTGGCAGCCAAGCTCGGCGTCAAGCCCGAGTTCGTCACCACCGAGTGGAGCGGCATCATCGCCGGCCTGCAGGCGGGCAAATTTGACGTGATCGTCAATCAGGTCGGCATTACCGATGCCCGCAAGCAGGTGCTCGATTTCTCGCCCGGCTACACGTTCTCGGCTGCCCAGTTGATCCAGCGTGACGACGACAAGCGCCAGTTCAAATCGCTCGACGATCTGAAGGGCAAGAAGCTCGGCGTCGGTCTGGGGACGAATTACATGGACATGGCGAAGTCGGTGCAGGGTATCGACGTGAAGACGTATCCGGGCGCCCCTGAGTATCTGGCCGACCTCGCTGCCGGCCGTCTGGACGCCGCCCTCAATGACCGCCTGATGCTCGCGTATCTCTTGAAGACCTCGCCGCTGCCGCTGCGCACCGGTGCGCTGGTCGGCTCGGCCAGCCCGTCGGGCATTCCGTTCAGGAAGGGCAATCCGAAGTTCGCCAAGGCGATCGACGACGCCATGACCCAGCTCGAAGCCGACGGCACCTTTGCGAAGATCTCGGACAAATGGTTCGGCATCGACGTGACCAAGCCTGTCTCGAACTGACAGCGCCGGCTGTGTTACGAAAAGGCGGCATCGTTTCGATGCCGCCTTTTTCATTGCCGCGACGTGTGAACGCCCCTGCTGTTACGATCAGCGCTTCCGGACCCGTTTATGATGTGCGCTTTGATGCGCACGACATCCATCGCCCATGTCCACCACTTCCCTGCTCGTCCAATCGCTTCCGGTTCTCGCTCAAGGCGCGCTCCTGACCATCAAGTTCGCGATTCTGTCGATGTTCTTTGGCCTGATGGCCGCCAGCGTGCTCGCCGTGATGGGGATCAGCCACAACCGGCTGCTGAAATGGATCGCCCGGGTCTACGTGAGCCTGATGCGCGGCACGCCGCTGCTGGTGCAGATATTCGTGATCTATTACGGTTTGCCGAGTCTGGGCATCTCGCTCGATCCGACGCCCGCCGGCGTGATTGCGTTATCGGCCAACGTTGCCGCGTATCTGTCGGAGAGCATGCGCGGGGCGATCCAGGGCATTCATCGCGGCCAATGGCTCGCAGCGTACAGCCTTGGTTTGTCGCGGCGTCAGACGCTGCGCTATGTGATCGCGCCGCAGGCGTTGCGCATCGCCGTGCCGAGCCTGTCGAACAGTCTCATCAGCCTGATCAAGGACACCTCGCTGGTGTCGGTGATTACCGTGACCGAGCTGCTGCGCAGCGCGCAGGAAGTGATCGCTTCGACCTTCCAGCCGTTACCGCTTTATCTGGCCGCAGCCGCGGTCTACTGGGTGTTGTGCCAGGTGCTCGAATGGCTTCAGCACTGGTACGAGCGAAGGCTCGCGCTGCCTACCCGGAATTGACCAACTGCGCTGACACGCCGCTTAATGCGTCGGCCGTCCGGCCCGAGGGCAAGAGTCAAGGCCCAACTCAAGGCCAGGTTCAACGCCAAACTCAAGGCCAAACTCAAGGCCAGGCTCAAGCGCCGTGGCTCAACGCGCGGCGAGCGGCGCATCGAGCCGCGCGCCGAATCGTTTGAAGCGTGGCTCGTAAAAGTGATCGGGGTCGAGCGAGAACGCGACGCGACGCGTGCGGCCCATCAACTCCTTGCGCGGAAAGAAGCCAAAGTAACGCGAGTCCGCGCTGTCGTCACGGTTGTCGCCCAGCATCAGATACTCATCAGGCGGCACGATCACCGGGCCGAACGAATTGCGCGGACTCGGCGCATCCGGCGAGAGGCGCACGATATGCGCGACGCCATCGAAACGCTCGGCCAGATAGTCGCCTCGTGAAGCCGCATCGCCTGGCAGCGGCGTCAACTTCAGCGGCTGATAATCCGCTCGCACGCCGTTCACATACAGAACGTTGTCGCGCAACGCCACGCTGTCACCGGGCAAGCCGATCAGCCGCTTGACGATCAGTTCGTGCGCCGCCGATGAATCGACCGTCACGATATCGCCACGTTGCGGATCATGCAGATGCGCAATCGCAATGTGCGTGAGCGGCACGCGCAGATCGTAGGCCATTTTGTCGACCAGAATGCGATCACCCTCACGGATGGTTGGCAGCATGGAGCCGCTCGGCACCACATTCCAGTCGGCAATCGCACTGCGAAACAGCACCATCAGGAGAAGAAACGCGACGAGGCTCTTATTGTCGCGCCACAATTTTGCAAGCATGCGCATCGAAGACAGCTCCAGCGGAAGGTAATCGAAAGCTTGGGCCTCGCCCCCGTGGCGCGCCCGCGCAAATCGTACCACTGCCGAAGCCGGAATATTTGCCGCCAGGTTGCGGCCTCGAATGGCGCCCTTACTCCCCCGCGAAGCGCAACCCCAGCGCGGCACGCGCGGCGTCCGCCATCGCGATCATCTGCAACGAAGTGGCGTGCGGCATCAGCGGACTTTCGAGTTGTCCTGCGCGAATCAACTCGCAGAAATGAGCGGTTTCGTAGTTAAGACCACCGCCTTCAAAAGGCACGTCCAGTTCGACGACGCGGCCATCCGCGTAACGGATCGTGGCGCGGGCGGGATTCCACCAGTTCTCGTGAATCGTCACGTGACCGCCCGGCGCAAGCAGGAGCGCGTCGCCCTTGCCGTACAGGTCCAGCCCGCAAAAGAGTTGCGCGATGCCGCGCTCATGCTGGCTATTGAGACTCGCAAAGGTATCGACACCCGTCGGCCCAAGCCGCCCCAAGGTCTGCACCTCGCGCGGCGCGCCGAGCCAGTCGACCGCGAGAAACATCTCATAGATACCGATATCGAGCAGCGCGCCACCCGCATGTTCGAAGGAGAACGATGGATGATCAGACGGCACATTCGCGGCCGCACAACCGGCGCGCACGAGGCCGATCTCGCCGATTGGATCGCGGGCCAGATGCTCGCGCAACGCGCGATATAGCGGATAGAACGGCGGCTTCATGGCCTCCATGAAGAGCCGCTGCGCCTGGCGGGCGGCCGCAAGCACGCGTTCGAGTTGTGCCGCGTTGATGGTGGCCGGTTTTTCGCACAGCACATGCAGGCCGGCCTCGAGCGCGGCGATGGCATAGTCGACATGGCTATCCTGCAGGGTCGCGATATAGAGCGCATCGATATCGCTTGCGAGCAGCGCCTCGAAACTCGGACACGCCACGCCACCGAATTCCTGCGCGAACGCGGCCACCGGCTCCGGACGGCGCGACCATAGTGCGCCCAGTCGCGCATCCGGCACATGCGCCAGGCCCTGTGCAAAACGGCGCGCAATGCGGCCGGTACCGACAATGCCCCAACGGATCAACGTGTTCATGGTTCGCTCCTTCCCGCCACCGTGCGCCGCAACGCGGCGCATGCTCTACGGCAGCCATCGAAATCAAAGGAGAAGGACGATACCACGGCACCACGGCTCGCGCGGACACTGAGCCACGTCGTTTTGCGAAGCATGAGGTATGGATCCGACCGGGGCAACCGCGAGTATGGCCGACACTGATACCACTGCTCAGTCCCATCTGTGCCCGGGGATAAACATGTCGCTGGCGCAGATCAGAATCTACGATTGCTGATCGCCCCGGCCATCGGCCAACGCCATGCGTTGATTGCGCGCAACATTGGCCGTTCCACGCGAAGATGGAAGAGCACAGCGACCGCCACGGAGGCACACACCGCGAGCGCAAAAACCAGCAGTGCGCCGCCTGCACCGTGCATGCCAGACCAGATCGCCACCCTTATCACGAGGCTCACGAGCGGATAGTGAATCAGATACAGCGCATACGATGCGCCGCCAAGAATCTGCAACGCCGGTTGCCCGCCCCACACCCTGCCGCGATCTTCGGCCTTGACGACGCCGAATATCACAAGGGCACTGCCGAGGCCGTACAACAGCGTGAGCATCGACACGATGACATGCTGCGTGCCGATATTGACGTCCTCATGTCCGAGCGTCTCCCACGTCGCCCCCGCGATGAAACACGACACGCCCAGTGCGAGTGCCGCACGGTCGACCCACGGCGCGAGCCGCGCCTGCCCACGCGAATTCCCTGCGGCGTGCGCGACAGGCATCGAGGCGGTGGCGGCACTCAGCCACGCAACGAGGCCGCCAAGCAGGAAAAGCAGGATCCGGAAATTAGCAAAGAAACTGAGTGGAAAAGTGCAAACGTTCCTGCACGCCATGAAATTCAAGGCCCAGAGAGCGATCGCAAAAAGACCGGCACGCGGCGATACGATCGCCAGTGCAATCAAGGCATAAAACAGGACCTCGAATTGCAACGACCACGCCACCGTGATGACCGGCGCGCCCGTGCTACCCGCAACCGCCGAACCATCCGGCACCAGCAGCAGTGCCTTGAGCAGCACCCACGGGTCGCCAGGCAGCGTCTGGCGCAGCGCTGGCACGACCATGGCTGCAGCGCATACCGCGCCGAAAATGATCCAGTAGGTCGGGTAAATCCGCACCGCGCGCTTCACGAGATACGCGCCCAGGCGCTGCGGCTGGCCAAAATCCTTCGCGTGAATCCAGATAATGATGAAGCCGCTCAGCACGAAAAAAAAATCGACGCCCGCCCCGCCGCCAAACACAAACGCGTCACCAAACGTTGACGTGCCAAAGTACTTCGGCTGCGAAATCGCACCGCGCACGTGATAGAACACGACCATCAGCGCGGCGAATCCTCGGCAAGCCTGAAGCGATTTGTACATGACGGGGCCTCGAAAGTCTCCCGTCACTATCGGCGATCACGCCCGCGTGGTCTGTGCGCGATGTCACACTGACCGGGCGCGCTCTCGTCATGTACGACCCAGCGGATCGATCGACAAGGCCCGGCTGATCTCTTCGGCGGTGTAGTCGATCATCGCAATCGACGCCGCTTCTGCTTCCTTGGAATCACGCCGTTCGATTGCCTCCACCACTCGGCCATGCTTTTGCAACACCGCTTCCCAGTTGCTCTCCCGCGCGGTGACGATCGGATTGGACGCCGATAACGCACCGCGAATGATCGCTGCCATTTGCTGGAAGAACTGATTGCCGCTTGCTTCCATGATGCGCGTGTGCAGCAGTTCATCGGCGCTCTGATAACCTGGCTCACCGGGCCGGATTGTCTTGAACACGTCGAATGCTTCACGAATGCCGGCAATCTCGGCAGTCGAGCCACGCACCGCGGCCTGGGCACATGCGCGCGGTTCGATCAGTGCCCGGAATTCGATCACGTCACGGACAAACAGCGGATCGGGTTTCGCCCGAAAACGCCAGCTCACCACGTCCTCGTCGATCATCCTCCAGTCACGCATTGGCCGGATACGCGTGCCGATCTTCGGCCTCACATCCAGCATTTCGCGCGCGAGCAGCATCGACAAGGCTTCGCGCATCACCGTACGGCTGACGTCGAACTCCTTCGAAAGTACATCTTGCGGTGGCAGCACGGCGCCGTACTTCTCTTCGACGATACCCGTGACCAGCCCCTCCATCACCTTGCTTACCAGTGAGCTATCTTTATGCCCTTGTTCCATGACGTCCTCCCCGTGCGGTGTTCTGCTCCCGCATCGCCTGTTGATAAACAGCCCTCTTGGTATTTTCTGTTGTTATTTTTTGTACTAATCGATACGGTGCTAGGTTAAAACCAGATGCGCCAGATGGGAAACGTCCTAACAGGGTTATCCCTCTGAAGAATTGTTTCGTTCATGTAACGCCCCTTGCAACTGTCCCCAGCAAACTTGCGTGATAAGCATGCGGTGGACGAAAAGGTTGCATCGTGCGACGACGCACGCTGCGAAGGCGAATGAACGATTTTGCAACAGGTACGCTCAACGCGTGCGGTATGCGTGGCCGCAACGCGATGACCGCTGAGCCTGCGCGCGTCGGCGTCAACAGTGAGCGGTGGCGACCGACGCATATCGTCCGCCAAAGAAAACGAGGGGTGCCTGCTCATCGAGCGAGAATACGAGCACCTTGCCAATGAAGAGCGTGTGATCGCCGCACGGATGGCGATCCACCACCTGGGCCGCGAATCGTGCGACCGCGTGTTCGAGCAGGACGACACCTGGAAGCCCTTCCACTCCGGCAAAACGAGGTGCAAGGGAGTCCTGAAGTTCGCCCGCGAAATGCCGGCTATGTTTTTCCTGTTCGTGGGAAAGCACGCTCACGCCAAACAGCGAGGTCTCCATCAGGCGTTCATGCATGCGCGCGCGCCGCCCTACCGAGACGACGATCAGCGGCGGCTCGAGCGAGCCCGACATGAACGCGTTGGCAGTCATTGCGTGCAGACGTTCGCCGTTGCCGGTCGAGATCACCACCACGCCAGTTGCAAAACGACCCAGGGCGCGCCGGAAGCTTCGCTCATCGAAGCGCACGGGAGGCGCCTCCTGCTCCCTGGTTGCGAGCTCTGGTTCACTGACTGGAAACATCCGCGCGTTCATCGCTTCCCCCTTGGGTACGGCCGTATTGATCGTCGAAGCGCACGATGTCATCTTCGCCAAGATAGCCACCCGATTGAACCTCGATGATTTCAAGCGGTGTCTTGCCCGGATTTTCGAGCCGGTGCGTAACACCGAGCGGAATGTAGGTGGACTGATTTTCCGAAAGCAGAAAGCTTTCCTCGCCGCGTGTCACACGTGCGGTCCCTCGCACCACGACCCAGTGTTCGGCACGGTGATGATGCATCTGCAACGACAGACGCCCGCCCGGCTTCACCACGATGCGCTTGACCTGAAACCGTTCGCCGCGATCGATTGAGTCATAGCAGCCCCACGGCCGCTGCACCTTGCGATGCTCCTGCGCCTCGGCACTGCGCGCCAGCTTCAGTGTATTGACGATCGCCTTCACGTCCTGCACGCGATCCTTGGCGGCAACCAGCACGGCGTCGGCGGTTTCGACTACCACCACGCCCGTCACGCCCACGCAGGCCACCAGCCGGCCATCGGCATGCACGAAGCTGTCGGACACCTGTTCGAGCAACGCACGGCCACGCGTGACGTTGCCCTTCGCGTCCTTGTCCGAGGCTTCCCAGACCGCGTCCCAGGCACCGACATCCGACCAGCCGGCAGTGAGCGGCACCACCACACCCGGAACCGTTGCGTCCGCGCCGATGCGCTCCATCACCGCGTAGTCGATCGAATCCGAAGGACACGCGGCAAACGCGCCCCGCGCGAGATGAATCGCCCCGTTGCTGTCCGACGACGCTCGTTCGAAGGCTTCGGTGCAGGCTGCCAGAACAGCCGGTTGGCACGCGCCGATCGCGGCGAGCCAGACCGAAGCGCGCACGACGAACATGCCGCTATTCCACCAGTACTCGCCTGAGGCAACATATTGTTCGGCGCGTTCCTGCACCGGCTTTTCGACAAAGCGGTCGATCCGCCGCGCGCCTTGCGAACCGACCGCCGCGCCCGTGCGGATATATCCGTAGCCCGTCGCGGGATGCCCGGGAGGCACACCGAGTGCGACCACGGCGCCATCAGCCGCATGCGCGACGGCTTCCTCGAGTGCCGCCACGAAGCGCTCACGATCCTTGATCAGGTGATCCGCGGGCATCACGGCGAGCACCGGGTCGTCGCCGTCCTGAGCGTTTTTCACTGCCGCCAGCGCCGCCGCCGTCAGCGCAGGCGCCGTGCTGCGTGGTACTGGCTCCAACATCAGGCGAGCGGCACTGTCGCAGTGCTGAAGCTGTTCGATGATCTGCAGGCGCATTTCCTCACTGCATACCACCAACGGTGCAGCGAGAGCGAAACGCGCGTCACTTTGATGCTGGGCGTCAGGAGCAAACAATCCGGTCAGCCGGCGAACCGTGGCTTCGAGGAGCGATTCTTCGCCCATCAGGCCAATGAGCTGTTTAGGGGCGCGCTCGCGCGACAGCGGCCATAGCCGTGTACCGGCGCCGCCTGCGAGTATGACCGGGACTACGGTTTGGCAACGCACTGCGTCGCTGCTGATGGGGCGAAGCAATTCGGGTAACGCAAAATCGTTCATGGGCCCTTCTCCTGGCGCGCTGCAACCCGCATTTCCGATACCCGACGCGAAGCGATCCGGCGATGCGTGAAGGCCTCATTGAAGCAAATCCCGGCACGGTGGCTCTGTTCGTGGGACCACACTGGCGGCCCGTAAAAGCGCGTGTCGAATGGGCATTCGTTTATCGGTCAGGTGATTTGTGCATGGATCACTGCCTGCGGCGCCGGGTGGGTGGGCTAACGAACGGAATCGGTTGAGCGGGCTGTTTATATTCGAACGGGACAGCTATCCAGGCAAGGGACGCGCAGTACCCATGCCTGTTTAAACCGGCAGCGCCGTCCATGAACCACCGCACCGCGTTAAAGGGGCAAGGGCCAGAGTATGAGCGACCGTATCGAGCGGCACATCCTGCTGCTGACAGCCACGATTACACCGCTTCAGGGCATCAACAACCTGAGCTATACCGATCCCTCGCGGCGCCTGCGCGACTACGAGCATGCCCTCGAGCACTACCTGCGGATCCGGCGCCACGGTGAGCGAATCGTGTTCTGCGAGAATTCCGGCTCGGACCTCTCGACGCTCGAAAACATCGCATGCCGAATGAACGCCGTGGATGCAGTTGAATTTCTGAGCTTCGAGGGCAATGACTTCCCTCCCACCCATGGGCGCGGCTACGGCGAGTTCAAGATGGTCGAACACGCCATGACGACATCGCGCATCATCCAGGCTGCTCAGGACGACGATATGATCTGGAAAATCACCGGACGCTACATCGTCGAAAATCTGCACGCCATCATCGACACGCGGCCCAGACATTCTGCCTTGTACTGCAACTACCGCGATCATCCGAAAAAAGGCTGGATGGATCTGTATCTGATGGCGTGGACTCGCGCCTCGTACCGGCAGTATCTCAGCCAGGTGTATACCAAGCTGATTGACGACCCCGACGGCCGCCCTGTGACGGCAGAGCATCTGATGCGCGAGCATCTGACCGAGACCCGCTTCGCGGGTCCGTACCGGTTCAGAAAAACGCCCAGGCTCGTGGGGATTCGCGGCGCCGACGGCGCAGGCTATCACTTGCGTGGCCGCGGCAAGTACCTGCTGCGCAACGTCATGTCAATTGTTGCGCCCTGGATCTGGATGTAAAGGGATGTAAAGCGCGGCCTTGTTCTTTGGGCCGCGCCGTCCAGTCGCGCCGTCTATCCGATCACGCCCGGCGCGCCAGTCGGAACGGGGTCGCGCACCTCGACCTTTGTGGTCTGCGGCGCGATAAAAGATTCGTACAGCCAGGTTTGTGCCTCCGCCATCGCAGACTCGCGTGACTCGGCGGTGAACAGCACGTGGTCGAGGTGCGGGATTGTCACCACACGGACACGTGAGAGCCGACGCAGCCCACTCAGATTCGCGCCAAACTGGATCTTCAGTTCGTCGAGCCCGAGATCGAAATCGCCATAGAGAAGCTGCACATGCACGCCTTTTGCATGGAGACGTTGCATCAGGCGCTGCACTTCGGACGGTGCGATGGTAAGCCCGGTCGTGTTCCCGATCAGCTCCACGACGCGCCGCAACAGGCGACGCCGCATCCGGCGAACCATCTCGAACGCTGCGGGCACCAGAGAAGACTCACCGCGTAACACGCGCTTCCATTTTTCCAGACTCACTGCCGAGCGGCGCAACACGCGAGTCGAGGCCACGCCGGGCACCACGCGAGCTGCTTCATCCCAGACAAACTTCTGCACGTTGACGCTGAAGCAGCCGACAATCGCAGGATGAGCGACCGCCGCGTGCAAGCCGACAAACGCCCCGCCACATACGCCGAACGTCGCCACTCCGGCATGCCCGCGCGCCACCAGCCAGTCCGCGCCCGCCATCGCGTCGATACTGGCCTGGTCCGAATAGATCGTGTCAAGCGTAACGGCCTCGGCAACCGGCGTGCTCTCGCCCAGGCCGCTCAGGTCCATGCGCAGTGATGCGATGCCCTGAGCGGCGAGCCTGCGTGCAAACGTCACAAAGAGACGGCCGTCACCAATATGATGGCTCGCGCCGGTATTGAACAGCAGCACGGCCGGGGCACCAGCGCGGGATACATCGGGCTGGCAGTAAATGCCGAAGTATTGGCCGAAGACAACCGCACGCTCTACGGCACGCTGCTGCGCGAGTCTGAGGGTGGGCATCTCTTGCGGTAACGCATGAGCCCCACTATCCGCGAGCATCTGCGGCGCGGGTTCCGCTGCAACCAGCCAGCGGGTCGCTGCGGCAAATGCTTCGACCGGCTCTTCGCTGTATAGCGCCTCGAGCATGAAGCGGTCCGACTCGTCGAAGGGCAGTCGATCGACCTGACTCCCATTCGCGGCGTACTGTTCGGCGAGCGCCGTGGCCCGCGCGCCGTTACTCGAATCCAGCAACAGCACACGGCGCGCGGGGGCGCTCGTGTCGGTGCGCAGATCGAGCGCGCCGAGTCGAGGGATTTCGTCGCCGTGCCAGCCGAATCCAAACGCCTCGACGTAAGCAGCCGATTCGGGAATCGGTTCGGCGGCCGCGCCGGCCTCGGTGCTCAGCCAACCCTGCCGATGCGCGCGCAACTCACGCACATAGTTCTTGCCCGACAACGCCGGTGCAAACAATACGAGTCCCTCCACGTCGCCCAGACGCTGTGCGGCGATCGCGGCGAACGTCGCGCCCAGGCGCAATCCGCAAAGCGACACCTGTGTGACGCCGGTCCATTGACGCAGATAGCGCACTGCCGTGACGATGCTCTCGATCCACGCCTCGACCTGGCCCGGATCCTCCTCGGTACCGAGGGAATCCCCGGCGCCCGGGTAATCGAAGCGCAGCACCGGCAAACCCGCATCGGCGATGCGCTCGGCCAGTCGGCGCCAGCCACGATGAGTACACAACTCGTCATAGCCAAAGGGACTGCACAAAACCACACCGTGGCGCCCTTCTGCCGGATGAAGCCATCCGAAACAGCCGTCGAAAACGACCGGTCTCATGGGGAGGTCCTTATGCTGTAGTGGCGACATGGCCCGGTTCGATCTGAAGAGTGGTCCGTGGTGGTGACATGCCGCGGTTGCGCTGCAAAGGCGACACTGCAGTGACACTGCGCTAACGGGTAGCGCTCCGCTTGCGCCCGGCTTTCGTCAGGATTTAACCAAACCATCGTCCTTGTATCTGTACGCCCGCCAACATATTGCGGCGCGGCAAAGCGGCACAATCTGGGCAATCGCTCGAAACGCAGCGCGCTCGCAGACGCAACGCAGTCCATTGTTTCGCAACCCGAAGGAGCCAGACATGGGATGGAAAGGAGCACTACTGGAGATGCCACTATGGGCAGTGAGCCAGTTTCGCCCTTCTGGGTTTGACCCCGTCCGCCAGGCACCGCGCGAAATCCTGGTGCTGCGTCCCAACGACTTTGGAGACCTGCTGACCACCACGCCCGTCTTCGAGGCCCTGCGACGGCGCTTTCCCACGACGCGCGTGATCGCGGGAATCGGCGGATGGGGCCGTGCAGTTGTTGAAAACAATCCCTTTGTCGATGAGATCATCCAGATCGATGCACCCTGGAACAACAAGGTGGTGCAAAAACAGTCGCTAACCGACGGCCTGCGCTACATCTGGGGAGCCGCGCAGGTCGCGGCACTGCGTGAGCGTAACGGCTTCGACGTCGGTATCGACGTGCTCGGCAGCCACATGGGTTTAATGTTGATGTTGCGTGTGGGCGTACGCCATCGGGTCGGCGTACGCGGCTATCGCGGTGGCTGGAGCGCATGCCAGGCCTACATCCCCTTCAAGCTCGACGTGCATGTAGGGCGCGCGGCGCTCAGACAGGCCGAATTGCTAGGCGCGACGGATTTGCCGGAGGCGCGTCCACAGTTGTACCTCACCGACGCAGAGCGCGCGCAGGCTACCGAACTCTGGCAAGGGACACCTCGCCCATCGCGCAAACCGTTACGTCTGCTGGTGGGATGCGCGGCGGGCCTGCCGGACAAAACATGGTCCGCGCAGGCGCTCGGCACGGCACTTCGCGAACTCGCGCTAACGCTCGCGGGCAAGCAAGAGGATCTGGAAATACTGATAGTAGGCAGCGCCGCAGATGAGCCACGCGCGGCGCAGATCACCGCTGCAAGCGGCATTGCGCGAGTCCGCTCAGTGGTCGGACAGACTTCGCTCCGAACCACCTTCGCGCTCGCCGAACAGGCGGATGCTGTTCTCACCAGTTCATCCATGCTGCTGCATGTGGCGGCCGCCTTTCATCGTCCCACCGTTGCGGTCCTTGGCGGCTCGCTCGCCGATACACAAGCACACGATGCCTTGTGGGGTTATCCGCCACCGTACCGTAGCGTTGGGCCGTCGATGCCCATCGCAGGGAACGGCGTGGCTAGCTGGCCCACGGTCGATCAGGTCGTCGAGGCGGTATTGAACGCACTGGAGCTGCGCATCGCCGAGCCTGAGCCGCGTGACAGGCCGCAGCGCGACATCGCGCACACAGTGCAGTCACCTTCGGCCCCGCTCGCTTTGTTCGGCTCACCACAGACTTGACGGGGCCCGGCAGGCACGATCCCCGGATCGTCGAACGTGTCACTGATGCCGTAACGACCTCATCGAATCACTATCCCGCGCCACACCATGACCGCCAAGCCCAGCCTGAAGCGAAATGCCATCGCCAACTTCCTGGGAAGCGCGTTGCCGATGATCGTCTCACTGGTGACGGTGCCGCTCTATCTCGGGCATATCGGTGCGGCGCGCTACGGCGTGCTCGCGATTGTCTGGATGCTGCAGGGTTATTTCGGCTATTTCGACCTGGGTCTGTCGGCAGCGACATCGAACCGGATCGCTCAGCTCTCCGATGCATCACCCGCCGAACGCGAGTCGGTCATGTGGACCGCCCTCCTGCTGAACGCCGCCTTCGGGGTACTTGGTGGCCTGATCCTGTACTCGGTCGGGCATCTGTTGTTTGCGCAGTTTCACATTGCCCCCGAGATCAACGCCGAAGTCAGTGCGGCCATGCCGTGGATTGCCTGTGCGGTACCGCTCGCGACGGTCACCGCCGTGTTTACCGGCGCACTGGCGGGGCGCGAGCAGTTTGGCGCCCTCAATGCGGCCCAGTTCGCCGGCATGCTGATTTTCCAGGTCGCGCCGCTGGTTGCCGCCATCCTGCTCAAACCGGAGCTGCAATATGTGATTCCTGCTGCGATCATTGGCAGTGCGGTATCGCTGTTGATACTGGTGGTGGTGGTGTACCGGGTGTTCCCGCTGAGTCTCACCGCCGGCCCCGATAGACGGTGTATCAAGCCACTCTTTTCGTACGGCGCGTGGGTGACGGTCAGCAACCTGATTTTCCCATTGCTGGACTCGATTGACCGGCTGGTCATTGGCCGCGTGCTTGGGGCGCAGGCTGTCACCTGGTATCAGGTTCCGCTCACGCTGGCGGTGCGTGCCCGGATCGTGCCCGGGGTCTTCTCACGCACCTTGTTTCCGAGACTCTCCGCCATCGATACAGAGGATGCCGTAGCACTGTCGATCAGCGCAACGCGCGGGCTCACCATTCTGATGACACCGCCCATCGTCTTCGGCATCTTTCTGATGCACCCGTTTCTGATTGTATGGCTAGGCTCCGGATTTGCGGCGAATAGCCGGTCGGTTGGCGAGGCGCTTCTGATCGGCGTGTGGATCAACGCCATCGCTCATATTCCCGGCACGCATCTGGCTGCGGTCCGGCGCCCCGACCTGGTCGCGGCGTTTCATGCCGCCCAGCTGGTGCCTTATATCGTAGCGCTATGGCTCGCCCTGCAATACTTTGGACTAGTGGGCGCAGCGCTCGTGTTCAGCCTGCGCTACGTCTTCGAAACCGCACTCCTCTTCTGGGCTGCGCGACTGGGAATCGGCATAACACGCTTCCTGCTCGTGCCTGGGCTCCTCGTTGTCGCAGCATTCGTTGCGACCGTGCTGTTTCCGTGGCCATCGGCGGCGGCCAACCTGTCGTGGATTCTGCTGACCATCGCATCGTTGGTCTGGGCGTTGCACGCGGATTCCGGTTGGCGCACCCGTGTATTGCACGCGCTATCGTCCCGGCTTCCGTACCGCTGGCGACGTGCATAAATAGCGCGACGTGCACGGCGATTGTGCCGCCATGCTGTGCGACTGCGGGCGTTGTCGAGCGCGCTATTCATGCGCCGTATGCACTGGCTGATTCGCATCCACCTCGCCGCCGCCCATGACGGCACTTGCCGATGTTCAGCGGGCCATTGCACGCGCCACGGTTCTTCGTCGCGGATGTGGGACATTGAACATACAGACACTGCCTTGCGAAAGGAAAATGGCAACTCGTTCTATGGGGAGCAGTGATGGGGCCGGGACTCTTTCGCCTGTTGTTGGCTACGGTGGTCGTCGTCTACCACTACAGCAGTCTCGCGCTCGGGCACGCAGCGGTCTATCTCTTCTTTGTCCTCAGCGGATACTGGGTGTACCGCATGTGGGAGGACAAATATCGGCGCACCCGAAATCCGTATCTGACGTTCGTTGCGTCCAGGATCTGGCGGCTGGCACCGGTGTTTCTGCTATGCAGCGCAATCGCCAGCGCGATCTTCATCGTGCTGCCATTGATCTTCCCGCCGGCTGCTCACGTTCCCCCTGTCAAACCGACTTGGGGAATGATTTCCAGTGTGATCCTGCTTGGCTACCACACCTCTTCATTTCATCCGCTTTTACCCGCGTGGTCCCTTGATATCGAACTGCAGTTCTATCTCCTCGCGCCGCTCGTGCTGGTAGGAATGAAACGTAAGCCCATCGCTACGCTGGCTGTTTTAATCGCGGGCTGTGTCGCGACGGCGATGGTCTACAGCTACGCCACGCTCGGCAGTTACTTGCCATTCTTTCTGATTGGCATCCTTGCCGCTCAGTATCCTGCGTACATTTTCGACAAGCGTTACGCCATCGGTTCGCTGATTGCCCTGTCGCTACTGCTGGCCGCCTTCCTACTCGTGCCAGACCTGCGTTCTGCATTGATCGTCGGTGCGCATCCGGGTCCGCTCTATACGTATAACGAAGCGTTGAATGTGGCGGTGACGCTGGTGTCTGTGCCTTTCGTGCTGAGTACGGTGAAGAACGCAAGCGGCCCACTTGATAAGCTGATGGCGGATCTTTCCTACTCGGTTTATCTCTTCCATTGGATCCCAGACCTGCTCGTCGCGTTCTATTTCCCGGAACTCGCAACGAAATCTCATATGGTGCGCGGCACGTACCTGTGCGGCGTGCTTGTCTTCACCTATGGGGTTTCGCTCATGATCACGCTTCTGATCGACCGCCCCGCGAACAAGGCGCGTGCCCGCTTCGTGAGAGCGCGCAAGGTGACCAGTCCGGCGCGGGTTTCCACGATATCCCCCGCTGCCGATCCGGCCTGATGTTGCAAGCGGGACCGGCGCACGGGTGGATGTATCGCGCCTTCGCAAGTCCAGGTAAAAGCGGCCCATTCGAGAGAGATTCATGCGCCAACATTCCATGATCAGTTCGTTCGAGGGCGCTCGAGGGTTAGCGGCCATGCTGGTGGCCTTGTATCACTTCAACCTGTTCCTTCCGTTTGGCGTCGCGTTTCCTGCGTTCATCTCGTACGGTTACCTTTTTGTCGACATGTTCTTCGTCCTGAGCGGATATGTCATCTGCTCCACATACGAAAACCGGCTCCACACCGGAAGCGATTTCGCGACGTTCACCATTCGCCGCTTTGGCCGTCTGTTTCCATTGCTGATATTTTCGACCGTAGCGTTCGTGCTCATCCCCGACGGGTTCGTTCTCGCCAAGCATGGACTGGTCGCGCTCGGTCACCAGGGCATGTTTCAAAACCCCGACTCATTGGCCTATTACGTGCCGACAGGCCCCGAAATCGTCGCCACGCTTACGATGACCCATGGCCTCGGCATGTTCGACAAGGCCATTCTCAACTACGCAAGCTGGAGCATTAGTGCGGAGTTCTACACTTATCTGGTGTTCGCGGGCCTCTGCATCGTTCTACGGGGACGCGCCAGACTCGCAGTCTTTATGGTGTTGAGCGTGGCAGGTTTTCTGGTCACCAGCTGGGCGAGCCTGTTCATCCACCATTGTGTCGCGCAGCATGCGTGCCTGGATATCACCTACGACTTCGGGATGGCACGATGCATTGGGTCTTACTTTCTCGGCTGTCTGACGTTCTACGCCTCAAGACATGTCCGGCTGCATGAAACCCGCTGGCAGATCTGCGCGCTGCTCGCAGTGGGAAGTCTCTTCGCGCTCGTCGCCCGTGTGCCGGTTCTGGCGCTCGCCTTTCCGCTTGCCTTCGCGTTTCTGATCCTTTCGCTTTCCACCGATTGCGGTTTCGCGGCTCACGTACTCAAGAGCAAAGCGGCTCAGATGCTAGGTCAACGCTCCTATTCGCTGTACCTGATGCACCCCGCTCTACTGCAGTTGTTCGGTCATTCGGTGGGACATATCTCCAGCGTGGGCAAGGGCTTCGCGATTCTTGTGCTCTATACCGTCACGTTGATCGTCATCTCGGGTTTGACGTACCGGTTCATCGAACAGCCGTTCCGCGACCTGTTCAACCGCCTCGCTCAAAAGCAGCGCAATGTGCGCGCCACGCAGAGCCTGTTGACTCCCGTTGCTGAACAACCATCGCGCGACTGACACGGCGCCGTACACGGCGTTGCAGTTCCATGCAGTTCACGGCGCGAAGCCGCACCGTGTCGCCAGCATGAATCGCAGCACAGGGAAGATTGATGGGCTAGAACGCGTCAATCGCTTCGCGGTAGACCTGTGCAACGAGGCCCGCCACAACCGGCTGATCGAAGCGCGCGAGCGCATAGGCACGACAGGAAGCCGTATCGGGCAAGGTACGCTGGCCACGTAGCGCGTCGGCAATGCCACTGCCGATTGCGTGAAAGCCGCCGGACGGCAACACCAGGTCCTGCGATAAAGGCACGACTGCCTCCGGCAGGCCACCCACCGGCGTCACGAGTACCGGCGTTCCGGCAGCGAGCGATTCAATCGTCGTCAAGCCGAAGCCTTCGAGTGCCAGGCTCGGCACCACCGTCACGTCCGCCGCCGTGTACCAGTGCGGCAGATCTTCATCGGTCACATAGCCGGTCAATTGCACGTGACTGGCAAGACCTCGCGCGACGATCCGCGCGCGCAGTTGCGCCTCAAGCGGGCCGGTGCCTGCAATCGTCAGCAATACGTCCGGCACCGCCTGCTTGACGACGAACATGGCATCGACCAGATCTTCAAGACCCATGCGGCGCACGAGGCGCCGCACGCAAAACAGCAGCGGCCGGTCCTGTGGCAGATTGAGCCTCGCGCGTGCTTCGCGCCTCGTCAACCCGGTATCGAAACGTGCAACGTCGACGCAGCCCGGCACCACACGAATGCTGTCCTCGCTCACGCGGTACTGCGTTTGCAGTATGTGTCCGAACGCCTTCGAGAGCACGATATGACGTGTGCCGCCGCGATATACAAAGCGCTCGAGGGATTGCCGGAGCGCACCGGAGATCGAACGCCGTCCCTCCTGCACCGACTCATCGGCCCACGGGCCATGAAAATGCACGACGCGCGGCACTTTTGGAAACACGCCCACGGTCGGCGCGGCATATAGCGCGAAATGCGTTGCAACGACGTCCGGCACGCGCGCCCGTTTGAGCGCGCGTGAATGCGACCGTGCCTGCCACAGCCGTGTCCCAAGCTTTGCCTGGGGGGCCGCGAACGCCCGTACCGTGCCGCCCGAGGCCTGCTCGACACCCGGACTGCCGGCTACCAGCCCGCGCACACTGACACCCTGCGCCGGCAACGACTGGATAAGGGCCATGAACATGCGATCGAGGCCACCGGGCCGCTCGCTAAACCAATGCATGCCAATCTGCAACGAATCGATAGGGTCGCTCATAGGTCGATGGAAACGGCCGAGCCTGATGGAAGAATTCGGGCTGGGACACGACGGGCACGGACCTGTTCGTATAGCGACAGATAGCGTTGCCCCATGGTGCCCCAGCCCAACGTTTTAGCGAGTGCGCGCGCAGCCTGGCCCATCTGTCTGGCTTGCTCGCGATCACCGGTGAGTGTTTCGATGGCCTTGGCGAGACCCTGCGCGTCTTCAGGATCGTCGAGCACGAAGCCGCAGTCCGGCCCGATCACCTCCGCTCCGCCTGCCGTTTTCGCCGTCACGACGGGCAGCGCGGCGGCCAGCGCTTCCAGCAGCGCCAGGCTCATCGCCTCATAACGCGACGGGAACACAAAGGCATCGACCGAGCGCATCAGCGCGGGCATATCCGCGACGAAGTCGGTGAAATGCACCCGCTCCGCCACGCCCAACTCCGCAGCGAGCGCCGGAAATGGACTGCTGTGCAACCGACCGGCAACGACCAGGTGGACCTCGGCGGACGTCAGGGGGAGTGCCCGCAGTACGGTATCAAGATTCTTGCGAGCGACGCGCAGATCGCCTGCGAATAGCAACATGAACGGCTTGTCAGGCAGTCCGAAGCGTTTGCGCTGCGAAGGACCCGGCGCAAATTCGTCGACATCAACACCGTTATGGATCACCTCGAGGCACGCTGGATCAATGCCGAGTGCCTCCACTTCAGCACGGACTTTCTCCGAAACCGGCACCACGACCTGCGCGTTTCTGAATGCCAGCCGCTCAAGACACGCGTTTAGCCGCGTATAGGTGACCTGGTAGGCATGATAGAAACCACCCAAAAAACGATACGGATAGAACCCGCAGCGATACCAGCCGTCATGTACGAAGTGCACCGAGTTCACATCGGCGCGCGCCCAGGTGATGAAACCGTTCACATGAACGATGTCGAACTCGCGACGATGTTTGCGGATCCACAAGCCGGTGCGCCAGGCGAAGACCTGATACTGCAGAAGCCGCGAGGGCAACCCACTGGCGGATATCTGAACGAAACGCGCGCGTGGGTGGCTCACCAGCTCCTGCGCCGCCTGCGATGCAAGCATCGTCACCGAGTGACCGGCCGCCAGTGCAGCGCGCGCAATTTCATAGTTGACCCGCCCCTGTCCGTCGTTTTTCGCGAGGACGTGCGTCACGATCAGAATCCGCATTGGCTCGCCGCTCATGCCCCGCTCCCGGTGACGACGCGACGTGCGACCGTGGGCACAGAAGCGCCCACCGTTGCTGCTTCTGACGCCGCCGCAGCCTTTGCCGCCGCCCTGTCGGCGTTATAGGACGCATGCCGGGCGTAGCGCAAGCCGATGACCGGCATCATGACGCCAATGAAAAAGAACATCCCAGAGGTGGACACGAGCGTGTTCACCATGATCATCTGGCCGAAAATAGCGATTGAAACACCCACGCCACACAGCGCAAAACGGTCATGTGGCCGCAACCGGCTCGCCAGAAACGCCCGCCACATCAGCATGAAAATCCCGGTCGTGTATAACAGCGTACCGGGCCAGCCGAGCACCAAAGGCACCTCCATCAGGCCGCTATCGAACACGACGCTACTCGATTTCGTCTCCTGATCGGCGGCGAGTTTGGTGCCATTTCCCGTGGTACCGAGCCCTTGCCCCGCGATTTCGGATAGCGCGATTGGCAGAAACGCGCCATAGAAACCGGCACGCGACTGGAAGCTGTTGTCCTGGCTGATGTCCCCTAACGTATCGAAGCGCTTGGTCAATTTCGACGATATCTCGTCGACCATCATGACCGGCGCGCACAGCACGCCAATGCCCAGCACCGCGGTGATCAGGCGCATACGGCTTTTTCCGTCGAGCATCATGAGCGGATAAAGCAGCCCAATAAACACCCCGCCCCAACAACTGCGCACGGACGTGAACATCAGCGCGGGAACACCGACAATTGCCATCGCTATGCGCAAATGCCCACGCGCCGCAAGCGACATCACCAGCAAATACATCATGGTGATGGCAAACGGTCCGGTGGAATTCATCGTGCTCCAGATTCGCATGCCGTACGGGACGGGATGGCCAACAGCCGCCATCATCTTCGAATGGATCAGCCAGAACGTTTCCCAGGCCGGCGGATCAACAAACTGGATCACACCGTAGACCCCCATCACAAGGCCACCGTACACGCTCGTTTTGAGCAGCACGCGGTGATACTCAGGATAGTGCTCCCACGTCGCGACCAGGTGAAATCCGACCAACGCCGGAAACAGCCAGTTGACGAGCGTAAATAACGCTGCCGCCATGCCGACCTGGGCCATCCCGACAATGAACGCATAAAAGAGCGCAACGACAATCAGCACTAGCGGTGCGCAACGGCGTTGTCCAAGCGCTTCAAGATTCTTGAGCAGTGAAAAGCCAGTGAGCGCGACCGCCAGCATGGGCGCAACCAGAACCATGCTTTTATCGTTGAATGTCCCGCTCGTGAAATCCACCAGACGCCGCACCTCGGGTGCAAGAAAGAACAACCAGCAGACGAAGCCGATGTAATGGGCTGGTGAACGCCGGTAGAACATGGCTGCGAGTGCAAAGGCGCCAACCGGGAACAGCATCTCGACGACGTGACCCTGGTGCGCCAGAATGAGTAGCAACGAGATGAGAAAGAACCCGACCGGGAGAGCCACCGGATAGCGTTGCACCCACGACTGTGCCCTGGCCTGCGATCGAGCGGCCGTGCGCTGGCGTGCCACGCCAGCGCGTAATGCGCCTGGCGATGGCGAAAGCGAAGATGCGATTTTCAACATGCATGGCCCCCGGGGCAAGAATCCGGCGCGAAGTGACTGGCTCCTGGCTGCCCGCGTTGATGCAAGGACGTGCGAGGTATCACATCGGCATCATCCAGGCATCGCACCAGCAACATGCGACGCCCAACGCGCCGTCAAAGTAGTTCGAATGTATTAACCGCCGTGAGGCCACCGCGCGCGCGGTGGCCATTGAGCGACGCCTCCGCACCGCCGCGTTGCTGGCGCGTGAGGCCAATGAACGGCATGCCGTGTTCGAGGAACGGTCCTTCAGTCTTACGGAATCCGAATTGCTCGTAAAAGCTCTTCAGACCAATCGGTGCAGTAACGCGCACCAGACGGCCTGGCCAGCGTTCGGCGACTGCACGCAGAGCCCGTTCGATCAGCATTTCCGCCGTGCCATCACCACGTCGCGCGGGGCTCGTCAGAATCTTGTCGATCACCACGTCCGGATCTTCTGCATCACCCGGTTGCAGACGGGCATAGGCCATGACCGGCATCGGCCGCGACATGTCCTCCACGGCAAACACGTGCAATGCGGTTTCGTCGTGCCCATCTGCATCAAGGCATACGTGGGCCTGTTCGACAACGAACACTGCACTGCGCGCACGCATGATCAGATACAACTCACGCGCAGTGAACTGCTCGAATTCCAGGGTTTTCCAGTTCATCACGTTCCTCACCGTTTTTCCCGCCGGATGCGATAGAGACACCTTACGCCGCGGACCCTGCAAATTCAGTGCGCCACCGCACCGACGATGAAGGGGCGTAATCCGTTTAATACGCCTAACCGGCCACCGGAATGACGCGTGCTGACCGGTAGTGGACCGGGCCATCGGCAATGCACTGGGGGTGCCGAACCGACCTGGCGGGACCGACTCAATTGCTGCTTGGCGATTTACCTTCGAGGGGAGCCATACTTCATGAAAACCGCACTTCGACGCATCCTTTCCGAATCGGCACGTCTTGACGTACCGCCGGACACCCTGGCGGACGACGCCGACCTCTATGCAGCAGGCCTGTCGTCGCTCGCAACCGTGCACCTGATGCTTGCGATTGAAGACGAATTCGACGTTGAAATACCGGATCGTATGCTGACGCGCCGGCTCTTCTCGAGCATCGATTCGCTGGCTGCGGCCGTGACCGAACTGCAACGGGCGAAGGCGGCAGCATGAATGCCCCGCTGCTGCATGAGCCCATTGCGCGTGATAGCGCCACCGCCGCCGATGCGGCCGGGACGCCCGACGCGTCAGGCGCCGCCGCGCTGGTCGCGATCGACCCCGAACCCGGCTGGCGCGCCGCCGCGCGCCGGGTTGCCCAGATTGCCGCGCAATTTGCCGACTCGGTAGACCGTGAAGCGCGCTTTCCCGCCGAGGCCTTCGAGGCGATCAAGCGGGAACGTCTGCTCTCGGCAATGATTCCGGCAAGCTACGGTGGCGCCGGCCTGTCGCTCGCCGATGTGGGTGCGATCTGCGAAATCCTCGCCCAGGGATGTGCATCGACCGCGATGGTGTATGCCATGCATCAGATCCAGGTCGCCTGCATCGAGGAACATGGCAGCGCTATCGCCTGGCAGCGCGAGATGCTCACGCGCATCGTCAACGAACAACTGCTGCTCGCCTCCGCCACCTCGGAAGAGACAATTGGCGGCGCGATGCGCACCAGCGCCTGTGCCGTGGAAATTACCGGCGAGCAGTTCAGCATCGAAAAGCTGGCGCCGACGATTTCGTATGGCGCTTACTCCGATGCGATTCTCGTCACCTCACGGCGCACGGCTGAATCGCCTGCGGGCGACCAGGTGCTGATCGTCGCGCTTCGCGAACAAACGCTGCTTGAAAAGCGCGGTGGCTGGGATTCGATGGGCATGCGCGGCACCTGCAGCGAAGGCTTCAGACTGGTTGCCAGCGGCCTTGCCGAGCAGATTCTGCCCACCCCGTTCGCCGACATCGCCGATCAGACCATGCTGCCGGTTTCGCACACGCTGTGGGCCTCTGTCTGGACCGGTATCGCTACCGACGCGGTCAATCGCGCCAAGGCATTTTTCCGCGCCCAGGCACGTGCCAAACCCGGCTCGGTGCCGCCCGCCGGTTTGCGCCTCGCGGAAGCAGTCGGTTTGCTGCAGATGATGCAGGCGCGCCTGTCCGTGGCGCTGGATGCGGCCCGTATCGCGCATCAGAACAAACACGGTGGATGCCAGGCGGACGCCCCGCTCTCGGCGATGCTGGGCTTCGCCTCGGACATGAACACGCTAAAAACCAGCATTTCGTCGACCGCGCTGCTGGTGGTTCAGGAAGTGCTGATGATCTGCGGCATGGCCGGCTACAAGAACGGCACCGAATATAGCGTAGGACGTCATCTGCGCGATCTGCATTCCGCGCCGCTGATGATCAATAACGACCGTATTGCCCAAAACACAGCGAGCATGCTGCTGGCCCAACGGCCGGCCGCTCCGGGGAGAGCCTGATATGAACACGATGACCGAAACTGCGGCGCTGGAAGCGGCCAATGCTGGCGACACGCCTGCCGCGCCGACCTTTCGCGACGAACTGCTGGCGCACGGCATTCTGATCGATACCGGTGAAAACGGCCTATATGGCCGCAGCCAGGTCTTCGAAGACGTCGTGGAGCGCCTGAATGTCGCCATCACGCATCTTGGTGCGGACCAGCACGCCGAAGTGCTGCGTTTTCCGCCCGCGATGCGCCGGACCGACTTCGAGGACAGCGAATATCTGAAGAATTTCCCGGATCTCGCCGGCACGGTGCACTCGTTCTGCGGCAACGATGCGGGCCAGCGACGCCTGCTGCAATGCCTCGACGATGCGATGAAGAAAAGCGACGACGATCGGGACACCGAATGGATGGAGCAGCAGAAACCAACCCGGCTCGTTCTCACGCCGGCGGCCTGCTACCCGATCTATCCGGTGGTGGCACGGCGCGGACCGCTTCCTGCGGACGGCCGCACGATAGACGTGCTGTCGTACTGCTTCCGCCATGAGCCGTCACTCGATCCGGCCCGTATGCAGATGTTCCGCCAGCGCGAATACGTGCGGCTGGGCAACCCGGAACAGGTGATGAAGTTCCGCCAGATGTGGGTCGAACGTGGCTCGCTGCTGGTCACGCTGCTCAATCTGCCGGTCGACGTCGATCTCGCCAACGACCCGTTCTTTGGCCGGGGCGGCAAGATCGTGGCGGACAGCCAGCGCGCTCAGGCGCTCAAGTTCGAACTGCTGATTCCGGTGGCGAACGCGGCCAGCAAAACGGCCTGCCTGTCGTTCAACTATCACATGGACCACTTCGGCGCGATCTGGAAGATCGAGTGCGAAGACGGCTCCGTCGCCCATACCGGCTGTGTCGGCTTCGGCATGGAGCGGATCACGCTCGCGCTGTTCCGTCATCACGGTTTCGATGTGAACGCATGGCCAGACGACGTGCGCGCCCTGCTCTGGGGCGACACCCACGCGCGCATCGCTCAGGGGCTTGCCGGAGCACACGTATGAACCCGCCGTTGACCACCCTCTGGAGCGATCCGGCAACGGCCTGCGCAATGCCTGGCTCTCCGAAGCGTCAGCCGCCCGGCCCGGGCGGTTGCGGCAGCTTCACCGAGCGCGTGCACGCGTCGCACTCGCTGCATCAGGGTGACCGGGTGTGGCAGGAAACCAATTGCTATATCGACCTGTGGATCGAACTGCTGCATGGTTTTGGCCTCGATCCGCGTGCGGCGTTCGGATTTACGGTGACGCAGGATTTCGAAGGCGATCAGTTCACGTTCTTCAAGTTTCCGCTTGAGGACATCGAACGTCTGTATGGCACCCAGGTGCAGGAACTGGCGATTTACGACTCGCTCGAAGACCGCGTGCACGCCCAGACCCAACGCGGCCATACCGTGCTCGTCGAAGTCGACGGCT
>FTKM01000008.1_pt4 | contig 25178 bp, 20 predicted proteins | sample 1658051 | NCBI WGS metagenome assembly FTKM01 (sample SAMEA3914794, study PRJEB12502) | metagenome | biome: forest; material: soil | place: Canada | collected 2011-07-05 | depth 0.1 m | reverse complement strand
AACCACCCAGGACTCCTGGCGCAGGTCAAAACCCATATCCAGGCAGCCAACAAGCCTGATACCGCTTCAACAATCACACACGCTCATGACCGGCACGAGATACGCACCGCCGTCGTCGTGCCGGTAACCGATATCCACTTCCCTGGTCTCAAGGCCGTCGCCAGTGTTGAAAGCGTACGGCGTGAGGCGGCGGGGACTGAAACCCGACATATCCGGCATGTCCTGTTATCGACAGCCATGTCGCCTGGCCGCCTACTTGAAGTCGTGCGAGCTCACTGGACCATCGAAAATCAACTTCATTGGGTGCTCGACGTCATCCTCAATGAAGATGCCGCGAGAACGCGCAAGGACAACGGACCACAAAACCTTGCAACCCTTAGGAAGATCGCCCTCAACATCCTAAGGACACATCCCGACAAGGCATCAATAAGACGCAAAATCAAAAAGGCCGGATGGGACGATGCCTTCCTAACTTCGCTTCTAAGCCATATGCGATAGCCCTGGCTTCGCAGGGGAGGAGAGGCTTTTAGGCTACCCCAACTCGGCCGACCCTTCCGTCAGCTTCACCGTCTGCAACCGCACTTCCGCCGTGTGCGAACCCGGTCCCGAGAAGCGCACGACCGACGCGCTGCCGGGCTTGATGTCGTGGATGCCGGTGGTGGCGCCGGACGAGATGTACTGCCCTTTCAGCAACGGCCGGCCGCGCTGGGCCAGGAACCCGGCCAGCCAGGCAATCGCCTTCAGCGGTCCGCCCGGCATGGCGAACAGGCCGCCTTCGCCGACGACCTTGCCATCGATCTCGGTCGTCGCGGTAAAGGCCGCAAGCGCCTCCGGCGACAGGGTCGCCTCGGTCGCGTCGGAATCGAATTCGCCGAGCTGGCTCGACAGGATCAGCCCGAAATTATTGCCGAAATCCGACGCCACGACGGTCGGGCCCAGCGCATTGATGGTGGCCAGGGGCGAGCCCGCCATCTCGACCCCGGCAAAGACCGCGTCGATCAGGCGCAGCGCCTCTTCCTCGCTGTAGTCGGTCTTGTCCGGGTCGGCGTCGTGGTCGACGCGGAAGACGTATTCGGCCTCGACCGCCGCGAAGCCGCCTTCATAGACCGGCAGCGTCAGGACCTCGCCATCATAGTATTTTAGCGTCGGCTGAAATATAGGCCCGCACAGGCGTTCGCCATGCGCGGCCTGCTTGTCCGGCGCGACGCGGCCGATCTTCCAGCCGATGATCGGCCGGTCATAGAGCGCAATGGCCTTGTCCTGGATGGCGTAGGATTCGCCAAGCTTCGCCGGCACGGCGCCGGGATAGTGGGCCAAGGCGCGGGCGCCGCGACGGGCGTCCACGAAGCTTTGGGCGATATCGTCGGCGGTCATGGCGGGCTCCCGGTCTATATCGGCCCGTCCTAATGGAAACCGGTGTCAAGATCAATATCGGATGTACCGGAGGCGGACGATAGTCGTATCTGCTGCAACCGCTTCGTTGCAAAGCAACAACGCCCGCGGCCAAGGTAAATACAGCCCGTAGACGCGACGGTCATACTGAGGCACAACTTGGGTATGGCCTCACCTACATACGCCAATATGCGCCTGAACATCGCCACCGGTTTCGCCAGCGAAATCGGCCAGCGCGATGAGAACCAGGACTTCGCCGCCCTGTGCCTCGACGAGCAGCGCGGCCATCATGGCGCAGTTGCCGCCCTGGCCGACGGGGTCGGCGGCATGAAGGGCGGGCGCGTCGCCGCCGAACTGACGGTGCGCACCTTCATCGACGACTATCTCGGCCAGTCGGACCTGTTGTCGCCGCGCAAGACGGCGGCGCGGGCGCTGGAATCGATCAATTACTGGCTCTATCGCGAGGGCCTGAAGAACGAGACCCTGGCGGGCATGAGCTGCGCCTTTACCGGCTTCGTCATCAAGGGCCGGCGTCTGCACGTCTTCCATGTCGGCGATACACGGCTTTACCGGCTGCGCGACGGCGTGCTGACCCAATTGACGCGCGACCATAAGCCCGAAGGCGCCGATCACAGCAACTACATTACCCGCGCCGTCGGCCGCGAAGAAGCCATCCGTATCGACTACATGGCCTTCGACGTGGTGCCGCACGACCGGCTGCTGCTGACCAGCGACGGCGTGCACCAGCACCTGAGCAACGCCCAGGTCGCCGGCATCCTGGAGCAGCGCACCTCGCCCGACGAGACGGCGCGCAATCTCGTCGCCTCGGCCATGGCCAATCACGGCGACGACAATACCACCGCCCTGATCGTCGACGTTGTCGACCTGGCGCCGGCGACCATCGAGGATCTCGACGCGGCGATTGCCGAACTGCCGCTGATCGAGCCGCCCAATGTCGGCGACATCATCGACGGTTTCCGCCTGGAGCGGCAGCTGGCCGACGGTGTCTATTCGCGCGTTTTCCGGGCCCGCGACATTCGCGAGAACCGCCCGGGCGCGGTGGCCAATGTCCTGCTGAAATTCCCCAAGCCGCACACCATCGGCGCCGAAAAGGCCGCGCGCTCGGCCTTCATGCGCGAGGCCTGGGTGGCGTCGCGCGTCCAGCATATCTGGATCGGCGGCGTGCTGACCTTGCCGACGGGGCGGCAGACCTGCCTCTATATCGCGCAGCCCTTCTACGTCGGTGAAACGCTGGAGCATCGCCTGTTGCGCGCGCCGAAGATCGGCCTCGACGAGGGTATTTCGATTGCCACGCGCCTGGCCAAGGCGATCGGTTCGCTGCATCGCGCCGGCATCATCCACCGCGACATCAAGCCGGAAAACATCATCCTGCTGAGCGACGGGGGGCTAAAGCTGGTCGATCTCGGCGTGGCGCGCATTCCCGGGATGGACAAGGAAAACGTCTTTGTGCCCGGCACCGCGTCCTACAAGGCGCCGGAGCTGTTCGAAGGCAAGGCGGGCGACGAGCGTTCGGACATCTTCGCCCTGGGCGTGACGCTGTACCGGATGTTCACCGGCGGCGACTATCCCTATGGCGAGATCGAGCCCAACGAGCAGCCGAAGTTCAATCGTCCCGAACGGTTGACGGCGATACGTCGCGACCTGCCGGCCTGGCTCGACAGCCTGATTTTCCAGGCGATTGCGCCCGAGCCGCGCGACCGTTTCCACGACGGCTTCGAGATGGCGTTCAAGCTGGAGACCGGGGCATTCGGCGCCGAGCCCAACTTCTCGCGCAAGCATTCGTGGTGGGGCCGGAACGAGCTTTCCTTCTGGCAGGGGACGACGGCCCTGGTCGCCTTGCTCCTGGCCGGCTTGCTGCTGGCGGAAGCCTTGGGCGTGCCGATTGGGCCGACCCTGCGCGGCTGGGTTACGGCGGTCTCGACCGCCGCGCAGCCGGGGGCCGCGAACGCGCCTGTTCATAGGCGCGGGGGGTAAAGTTTACGACTCCGCCTCTCCTCCCCCGCTGCGCAGGGGAGGAGAGGTTCTTGCTTTAGAGCCTACTTACTCACCGGGCCGCTGGTCGCCAGGTCGGCGGCCGTTTGGTGATAGACGATGGCGCGGCTTTGCGGGGCAAGCGCCGCCAGCAAGCGGTTCTGCGCCGTGAACGGCACCTTGTTCTGGTCCATCGCCTTTTGCAGGTCCTCGACCAGGGCGTTGAAGTCGGCCTGGGTGATGCCGAGCTCATGGTGCGAGGCGCCCATGTCCTTGCCGCTGTAGACGCAGCCGCCGCCGGTCACCTGGCAGAACTGTTCGACCAGCATGGCCTTGGTATGCGTCCGCTTGGCCTTCTCGAAGAAGCCGTTGATACGCGTATCGGCATCGACGTAAACGAACAGGTCGTCGACGACGCGCACCAGGCCGTCATGCCCCCCGAAGGCGCGGAAAAGCGAACCGTCGGCGCTGACCACCGGCGCATTGGCAGGCGGGGGCGCGGCGAGGACGGGCGAGGTGGCAAAAGCCAGGCAAGCGGCGATAAAGAGTCTCATGGTCATCCTCAGAAACCGGCTTGCAGGGAAATATAGGTGCCCGTCTGGCGGCGGGTGACGATATTGCCGAGATCGACATAGGCGAGCGTCAACGAGAACGCCTTGCACGGCGCAATGGCGATGAAGGCGTCATAGGCCGTGCCCTCGTGGGCGACGGCCAGGTTGTCGGGCTTGGTGCGGACCTCGGCGCCGATGGCGATGTGGCGATTGACGAGATAGGCCGCCGAGCCTTCGAACTCGGCGTGATAGGCATTGTTGATGCCGCCGAAGCCCAGGATGCCGTACTGGTTGGCGCGCGTTTCGCGGATCGTGGCGTTGAGCAGCACGCCTTGCGCCAACAGCAGCTTGGTGGCGCTGACATAGTAGTCGGTGCCGCTGTCGTCGCGGGCGCCCAGCGCCTGGACCAGCCAGCCCTTGTCGTTCGACTTGAACTGGGCGCCTAAGGCGACCTGCGGCCACCATTCGTCCTGGTCCATGACCGCGTCGCCCAGCAGCTTGACCTTGATGCCGGCCGTCGTCTGGTCAATGGTAAAGCCGTTGCCCAGGCCCAGCGCGCCGCCGACCTTTTGCGTGTCGAACGACTGCCGCGACAGCGACAGTTCGACCCGGTCGAACGCCGTGACCAGGCCGCCGTAGGAGGTGATGCGATAATCGGTGGTGTCGATCGTCGTGCCGTAGACATTGCCGCCGACCTGGGTCTGCGTGCCATAGCCGCCGGTGACCGCCCACGGCGTCAGTCCGCCGCCGGAGCTGCCTTCGACGGAATTGACGCCGCCGGTCAACAACAGCTTGCCGGAAAAGCTGGAAAACAGGGATTGCGCCTCGGCCGACGGGGCCGGCGCAAGGACGGCCAGGGCGAGCGTCAACACGCCCATTTTCCAAAACATGTCGGTTCTTTTCCCCGGGCCTGAATGGCGCTTCAGAACCGTGTTACCCTATCCGATATTACCAAATCTTAATGTGCGACCTGATTTTGCCATGGTATCGATCCTGAAAGTTTCATCTGCACCTGGATAGGCTCATGTTCAAACGCACCCTTCTCCTGGCGTCCAGCGCCCTCATGATCGCCGGCGGCGCGCACGCGCAAGACTTTCCGCATGGCAAGCTGCCGGACGCCGCGACGCCCCAGGCCTACCGCCTGGCGCTGACGGTCATACCGGAGAAGGACACGTTTACCGGCCATACCGAGATCGATATCGTGGTCAAGGCCAAGACCGCGTCCCTGTTCATGCACGGCCGGGATCTTAAGATCTCCAAGGCCGTCGCCATTCAGAACGGCAAGGAAATTGCCGTCACCTTCACCCAGCTCGACAAGACCGGCGTTGCCCGCGCCGACTTCGCCTCGCCGGTCGATGCCGGCCCGCTGACGCTGAAGTTCGACTATGAGGGCACGTTCGGCGACAATGCCGCCGGCCTCTATCACATCAAGGTCGGCGACGACTGGTACGCCTGGACGCAGTTCGAGTCGATCGACGCGCGTTCGGCCTATCCGTCCTTCGACCAGCCGGGCTACAAGACGCCGTTCACCGTCAAGCTGACGACCAAGCCCGGCTTCGTCGCGGTTTCCAACGCCAAGGAAATCGGCACGAAACAGGTGGGTGATTTAACCGAGCACGATTTCGAGGCGACCAAGCCCTTGCCGACCTATCTCGTCGCCATGATGGTCGGCCCCTTCGTGACCAAGGAAGGCGTCGTGCCGCCGGACGCCCAGCGCCCTTATCCTCTGCCGATCCGCACGGTGGCGACCAAGGTCAATGCCGACAAGCTCGACTACGTCATCGCCGAGACCCCGTCGATCGTCACGCACCTGGAAGCCTATTTCAACAAGCCCTTCCCCTTCCCGAAGCTTGACCAGATCGCCTCGCCCGTCATGCCGGGCGCCATGGAAAACGCCGGCGCCGACACCTATGGCGACGACATCATCATGTTGGACAAGGGCGCGCCGACCGAGCAGAAGCAGGAATTCGGCATGGTCGTCTCGCACGAGCTGTCGCACCAGTGGTTCGGCGACTATGTCACGCCCGCCTGGTGGGACGACATCTGGCTGAACGAAAGCTTTGCCAACTGGATGGGCTATCGCATCGGCAACGAATGGCGTCCGGAGCTGCACATCAGCGCCGGTGCCGTCGACGAGGCCCTGCGCGCCATGGATACCGACAGCTATACGGTCGGCCGGCCGATCCACCAGGCGATCACCGAAAACGACCAGATCGACGCCGCCTTCGACGACATCACCTATGGCAAGGGCGGCCAGGTCGTGGCCATGATCGCCGCCTATATGGGGGACGACACCTTCCGCGAAGGCGTGCGCCTGCACATGTCGCGTCACCCCTACGGCAATGCCGATAGCGAGCAGTTCTTCGGCGCCCTGGCCGATGCCGCCAAGGATCCCAAGGTGCTGGCGGCGATGAAGAGCTTCGTCGACCAGCGCGGCGTGCCGACGATCGACATCAAGCGCAATGGCGATACGCTGGTCGTGACGCAGGCGCCCTATGAGCGCCTGGGCACGCCGGCGCCGGCGACGATGTGGACCGTGCCCTTGTGCGTGCGCATCGGCACCGAGCGCAATTGCGCCCTGGTCGACCAGAAGACCCAGACCGTGCCGGTCAAGGGTACCGGCGCCATCATGCCGAACATGGGCGGTACCGGCTATTACCGCTTTACGCTGGAACCGCGTGAGTGGGACGCGCTGATCGCCTCGGGCGACACCCTGTCGTCGGGTGAAGGCCTGGCGACGATCGACAGCCTGTGGGCGCAGTTCCGTGCCGGCAAGGGCGATGCGGCGCAACTGATCCACGCGGCCAAGGTCTTCGTCAACAATCCGGACTCCTCGGTCGCCAGCGAAAGCGCGGCCCGCCTGGCCGGGCTGAGGACGAACGGCATTCTCGATGCCTCGGCGATCGACGACTATCGTCGCGTCATCGGCGACATCTACGGTCCACGCCTGAAAGCCTTGGGCGCCGACGTCAAGGCCGGGGCCTATGCATCCGATACGCCGGACAACCAGCACCTGCGCGCTGAACTGATCGACATCATGGCCAATGAGGCGCACGACGCCGCTGTGCGCCAGGCGCTCGATGCCGGCGCCGTGGCCTACCTCGGCGGCGACACCAATGCGCTCGACCAGGCGATCCTGGGCGACGGGTTGCGCGTCCACGTCGAGGCCGGCGGCCTGGCCACGGCCAAGGATCTCTATGAGCGCGTGCTGAAGACGGGCGACGAGAACTTCCGCGCCGATGCGCTGGGCGCCGTGACCGCGGGCGCGACGCCCGACACCGCCAAGTGGGTGTTCGGCGTGGTCGACAACGATACGCGCCTGCGCACACCGGACAAGCTCAGCCTGATCGCCGGCCTGATGCGCCAGCCGGCGACGCGCGACATCGCCTTTGACTGGCTGAAGGCCAATTATGACGCCTTCAACGCCAAGGTCGGCATCTTCTCGGCCGGTCGCGTGGCGGGCCTGGTCGGCAACTACTGCTCGGTCGAAAAGGCCGGCGAGGCCGACAGCCTGATGCGCGCCAAGGTCCAGGCCGGCGGTCGCTCGACCCTGGCGTTTGACCGCACGCTGGAAGGCGTGCGCGATTGCGGCGCGCTGAAGACCACGCGTTCGGCGGAAGTGACCGCGGCGTTTAAAGAAGCAAAGTGAACGCAAAGCGTTCAGTCCTCCCCGGCTATGCCGGGCGCGGGCCGGCGAGGCAGGGGGACCGCCCGTAGCGTAGCGAAGGGTGGTGGAGGGGCGTCTTGCTTGCGGTGCTCCGACTTGCTTTCTTACTCACATGAGCTATATTAACGCTCATATGAGCAAAGAAAGACTTGCCATGTCCGCCGTTCAACCCAAACCGAAGACCGCTCGCACCGTTGCCAGGGTCACGGTCACCGACTTTTCCCAAGTCTACCAATCCGAGCCGTCGGCGCGGGTGGCGCTGATCCGCGTCGGCGTACCGGCCCAGGACGCCAAGCGCCTGCTGGAGCGGCTGAACGTTTCGCAGGGGCCGGTGCTGAAGAGCCTGAACCTGTCGACGGCGACGCTGAACCGCAAGGCCGGCAAGGCCGAGAACCTGTCGCCGGAGGACAGCGAGCGGATTGTCGGCATGTCCAAGCTGATCGGCCAGGTCGAAACCATGGTAGCCCAGTCGGGCAATCCCGAAGGTTTCGACGCGGCGCATTGGGTAGCCAACTGGCTGCAAACCCCGGTCGCGGCCTTGGGCGGCAGCCGCCCGGTCGACTACATGGACACCATGGAAGGCCAGGGGATGGTCTCGACCCTGCTGGCCCAGATGCAAAGCGGGGCCTACGCGTGAACCATGTCGTGTGGCGTATCGCCACCGATACGCCCGACTACGAGGCCGACGACCTTACCGGAACCGGTGCCGAGCGCACCGGCGGGCGCTGGAACCGCAAGGGTTCGCCCATGGTCTATGCCTCGGAAAACATCGCCTTGGCCTGCCTGGAAACCTTCGTGCACCTGGCCGCCGTGGCCTTGCCGTTCAACCGCTACCTGGTGCGGATCGACATCCCCGATGCGGTCTGGGGCAGGGCCGAGCGCCTGTCGGATGTGACGGCGCCGGTGGGTTGGGACGCCCTGCCGGCGGGACGGGCCAGCATCGCTTACGGGGCTGAGTGGCTGGCGGCGCGGCGTAGCGCCGTACTGGTGGTGCCGTCGACGATCGCGCCGGAAGAGGGCAATGTGCTGATCAATCCGTTGCATCCGGAGGCGGCGGGGATCACAGCGACCAAGCTACGGAAGTGGCTTTATGATCCGAGAATGGGGCGCCTCTAAGACTCAGTTCGGTGTGAGTTTTTGATGGCTGATCACCGACGTCACTTCGAGCGCCTGGGTCAGCAGATCCGTTGTCTGCCGCCAGGCCTGGGCGGAAAAGCTGACGCCGATAATCGCGCCTTTGTCGCGTAAGCGCACCCGGCATTCGACTGTGTCTTGCGGAGCTTCGTCGTGTTGCCAGATGCCCTCAGGTTTCAAAGGCGCGAAGTCGATGCAGACGACCGAGGGTTCGGGCTTTGTGGCGTAATCGTCCGATATCCAGGTAATGCGCTGGAGGTCACCTGGCTTCGACATTGGGTTGACAAAGGCATGCAGGTCCCAGTGCTTGTCCTTTAAGCGCAAGGAAGCATTTTCGACGAACAAGCCGCCCCTGATGTTCTTGCGAAGGTATGAATCCGGCACCGTTTTGCCCGAGAGGCCAAATGCACCAACGGATAGGCTGACATATTGCTCCTGCGGCCACAAAGTGCCGTCCCGGAGCAGAGGGCGCCGAGAGTAGGGTATCTTCAATACGTCGGCGCCCGCTCGCAATCGGATGCTGTCATTCGTAATGGATGCAGGACAGCTAAGACATCCGCCTTGGGCATACATGCTTGGGACGTCCACCCGCCAGGGCATCGGTATGTCCGTCAACCGCAGGGTCAGCTTGCCAAGTTGTTTAGTTGGGGGAACGGTTTGACCATCGACGGCATAGGTCATTAATATGCCGGCAAATGCAAACACCGCCAGTATAGCCCAAAAGCCCTTTGCCACGTCTTGCTCCCCCTCAAACCCTGGAGATACCACATGCAGGCCGTATGGGGAACCGAAAGGCGGTGCTCGAAATTCCGTCTAAGCCGCCAGCTTCATCACGTCTTTTTCGCTCATATTTTCAGCGGCAAACGCCACGCCGAAGCTGTCGGCGCCGACCCACATGATGCGGCCCGGCATATGCACGCCGTCGTGGAAGCACAAGGTGACCATGCCGCCGACCGCGAGGCCCGGCGTCAGGCCTAGCCGCGCGCCGCTTTCGGAAATGTCCAGCAAGGCGACGCTGCGCAGCACCTCATTGACGTCGATCTCGACCGTCTCACGTGTGGCATAGCGCGCCGAAAAGCGCTTGTCGGTCATTTCCTCGAGCAGGGCCGACAGCTGTTCCTGCATGGTCTTCGACATCTCGGCCATCTCGTTGGAGATGTCGTTCATCTCCTGGGCCGTTTCCTCGGTTTCGCGCGCCGTGTCGGGCAGGGCGCTGATGGCGCGCGCCGCCGTGTCATTGCCGCCCGAGGCGCGCTCAAGGCTCGAGCGAATATCGAAAGCGGCGCGGCTTTGCGTCTCGACGGCGCCGGCGATGACGCCCGAGGTCCGGCTGACCTCGGCGACGGCGCCGGAGATTTCGCCGACCGACGACAGCATGGTGTCGGTGGCCGAGGTGACCGCGGCGATATGGCGCTCGATCTCGGACGTGGCGCGGCTGGTCTGCGAGGCCAGGGCCTTGACCTCGGTGGCGACCACCGCAAAGCCGCGGCCCGCTTCGCCCGCTCGGGCGGCCTCGATCGTGGCGTTGAGCGCCAGCAGGTTGGTCTGGGCGGAGATGTCCTGGATCAGGCGCGAGGCGTCGGCGATGCGGTTGACGGCTTCGCGCAGGGCTTGCGCGACCTCGTTGGCGTGGTCGATCTCGGATGTGGCGCGCGCGGTCAGGACGGCCGAGGCGCGGGCCTGGTCGGCGATCTCGGCGATCGACGCGGACACATCGCCCATGCCGCGCGACACGCTTTCGACGTCGGCCGACGCCGTGTTCAGGCTGGCAACCGCAGTGGCCAGGTCGTCGTGGGTGCGGCTGGCGGCGAAGGTGAATTGCTGGGTCGACATGCCGACCGTGGTCGACAGGTTCTGGATGGCGCCCAGGACCTGGTTGATCGTGCCCTTCAGCCGCTTGGTCAGTTCGGCGATGCGCTCGCGCTCACGCGCCATGGCGGCGCCGCGCTTGCCGTCGGACTGGGCGTCGGCGATGCGCTCGAGCGTCGCCGCGCGCACGGTGTCGCTGGCGCGGGCGATGTCGCCGATCTCGTCGCGCGCCTTCAGGCCCGTCAGGGGCTGGTAGATGCCGTCGCCGTCCTGGGCGGCCAGGTCGCGCAGCAGGGCCGGGATACCGCTATCCATCCGGCGCCAGGCCATGACGCTCAACCCGCAGGCCAGGGCGGCGCTCAGCGTCGAGACGACGACCGGAAAAGAAAAGCCGTGGCCGATCCCCGTGGCCACAGTGGCCAGGGTCGCGCAGGCCGTCGCCGCGGCGGACAGCTTCAGCCAGGAACGCAGGGAGGTAAACGGCAAACGCATCGACACGGTAATCTTTGGGGGAGAAGAAGCTTGGGGGGCGAACAGGATCCGGTCAGGCCGGTATGGCCGTGTCCGAAGGTTTCAAGTGTGAATCAACAGGCTTAATTGCCGGTTAAGAAAGTTAACGCCGAAGTTGAATCGAAAAGGGCGGGCCCAACGGACCCGCCCTCGATAGTCTTTAGCTTGGATTGGCTCAGAACCAGCCCTTGCCGACCGGCAGGATGTCGCGGCCGAAGGTGCTCTTGAAGACGATGCTCAGCATCATGTACCAGGCGCAGAAGGCGCAGACGATCAGGTCGTAGGCCGCCGGCTTCAGCATGTCGGGCGCGATGCCCAGCTTGACCACCGCCAGGCCGAAGAAGCCCAGCGTCAGGGTGGTGAAGGTCAGCCACATCATCTTGCTGATGCGGAACGAGGCGATCCACAGGCCGAAGGTGAAGATGCCCCAGACGCCGAGATAGTAGCCCAGGTCATGGTCGTTCAGGGCGAACAACTTGTTGTCGCTGGTCGAGGCGACGACGTAGGCGCAGAACGAGATCCAGAAGGCGCCGTAGCCGCAGAAGGCCGCGAAGCCGAAATTATTGCCCATCTTCTGCTCATGGAAGCCGGCGATGAATTGCGCCGCGCCGCCGAAGATGAAGCCGAGCCAGATGACCGGGGCAATGCCGATCAGGCCGAGGTTGTGGAATTGCAGCATCAGCGTCGTCATGGCGAAGCCGGCCAGGCCGACGACGGCGGGATTGGCGAGCGCCGGTTGGGAGTCGTTCGTTTGGGTCATGGGTGTTCCCTCGTTTCCTATGGTCCTGTGAGCCGCGTAAGGGGCTTCTTATCACCGGCGTCCGTCGAGGAACGCCGGTATGGCCTTATGTGTACCATCGTCGGGCCGGTTTGTGGTAGCGGAAACATCCGGACAGGCGAGGGCCGTTGCCAAATAGTTGAACCCTGTGGCCCGGCCGTTTCGTTGACGCTGTGGCCGTTTTCGACAATGTTGCCGAGTCCATAACACTATCACAGGGGTTGCCCATGTCGGATCCAGTCATGCCACCGGTCATGCCGATACCCGCCCGTCAGGGCCTGGTGGCGCGTGTCCAGGCGATCCTGCTCAAGCCCGTCGAAACCTGGGACCTGATCGCCGCCGAGCCGGACGATGTGCCGGCGATCTTTATCGGTTATATCGTGCCCCTGGCCGCCATCGGCCCCGTCTGCGGCGTACTGGCCGCGCTCGTTTTCGGCCATGTCAATGTCCTGTGGGCGATCATCGCCGCCCTCGTCGGCTATGTGCTGAGCCTGGGCATGGTCTATGTGATGGCCTTTGTCGTCGACGCCCTGGCGCCCCGCTTCGATGGGCGCCGGAACCCGCCGGGCGCCTTCAAGCTGGTCGCCTATGCCGGCACGGCCAGCTATGTCGCCGCCGTCAGCGGGCTGTTGCCCATTCTGGGCGGCCTCATCGCCCTGGCGGCCTTTATCTATTCGGTCTACCTGTTCTATCTGGGCCTGCCCAAGCTGATGAAGAACCCGGCGGACAAGAGCGTCGTCTATATCGCCGTCGTCGCCATCTGCGGCATCCTCATGTCGGCGCTCATCTGGATAGTCGTCGGCGGGATTACGGCGGTCGGTGTCGGCGCGGCCCTGCTGAGCAGCCACCATTTGTCCGAGCGCACCGTGACGTTTCATGACAAGACGGCATCGGTAACGGTCAATACCGCCCAGGCGGTGGCCGCCGCCAACGCCGTCGCCAGCCATTCGGCCGCTGCGGCGGCGGCGCCCCTGAAGATCGCCGATGCCCGCGCCATGCTGGCCTTGATGCCGCCGAGCTTTAACGGGGCCGGGCGGGCGGACGTGACCGTTTCGTCGGGTGGCGTGGCCGGTATCGCGGCTTCGACGGCCGAAGCGACCTATACGATCGGCGGCGGCAGCGTCCATCTCAAGCTCGCCGACATGGGCTCGATGGCCGGTGTCGGCGCCATGGCCAATGCACTGAACGTCAATTCGACCACCAGCAGCGACGGTGGCTACGAGACCATCAAGACCGACGGCAACCGCATCACCACCGAACGCTACGACACGGCGGACAAGAGCGGCGAATACGACCTGGTGCTGAACGGCCGCGTGGCGGTCTCGGCGGAAGGCCATCACGTCGACATGGCGACGCTGAAAGCGCTGGTCGGCCAGATCGATATCGACAAGGTCGATGCGCTGACGAAGTGAGGGGCGGGGGAGTCTTCCTGAAGCCTCTCCTCCCCTGCGAAGCGGGGGAGCCGGGCGCCCGGAGGCGTGGCACGGGAGCGAGCGAAGCGAAGCCCCGTGACGGAGGGGGCTTACGGTGCACCGCTACCTCTGTCGTTAGGCTTTCGCGCGCTTCAACACCCCCTCCGTCGCAAGGCTTCGCGCTGCGCACTCGCACTTGCGCCACCTCCCCCGCTGCGCAGGGGAGGAGAGGCAAATCCGCCTTAATGCCCGTGCCTATTCGGCGCGAAGACCAGGGCCGGATCGACATCGACCGCCGGCAGCCCCAGGAACGGCCAGACATGGTCGTACATACCGTCGCGGACCAGCGTATTGTGCGCCGACCCCGGCATGGCCACGAACACTTTCGGCGTATTGGCCAGGGCGAACAGTCTCTGGCCTTCGGCGAAGGGCACCGTCGTGTCGGCCGTACCGTGGACGATCATCAGCGGGATGTGCACGTCCTTGATGCGGTCGCGGTTGCGGAACTGGTCCTGCATGACCAGCCCGACCGGCATGAACGGATAACGTTCCTGGGCCACGTCGACGGCGGCGGTGAACGGCGCCTCCAGGATCAGGGCGCGCGCCGGCCTTTGCGTGGCGATATAGGTGGCCACACCCGTGCCCAGCGAATGGCCGTGCACCACGATATCCTTGTCGGCGAAGCCCTTGGCGCGCAGCCAATCATAGGCGGCCAGGCCGTCGGTCAGCAGGCCCTTTTCCGTCGGCGATCCGGTCGAGCCGGAAAAGCCGCGATAGGCGAGGGCGAGATAGCCGACGCCTTCCTTGTGCATGCGGATATAGCGCCATTTGCCGAGCTGCAGCGTCGCCTGCTGGCCGTGCAGGAAGAGGAACACCGGCTTGCCGGGCTGGGGCGGCTCGTACCACGCCTCCAGCGTCTGGCCGTCGGGCGTCGGGATGCGCACGTCGCTGATCGCCAGGCCTTCAATGTCCGGCGTCTCGGCGCCCGGCCGGTTGAGATAGAGGAGGTGGCGTTGCTCGACATAGAGAAAGATTCCCGCTCCGGCGTAAAGGACGACGACCAGGCCGATCGCGATCAGGAGAATCTTGCGCAGGCGCAGGCTCATATAAACACCTCGGCATGACGTTCGGCTGCGGACTGGGTGAGGAGGTATCTGTAGGTTCCTACCACAATAATCGCCGACAGGCTGCAGGCGGCTGTGACCGTTATGAGGATATAGTGTGCCAGGTAAGTCCCGTGCGCCAGACCGGTCACATGGGCGGCGCCGAGGAATAAATAAAACGCATAAAAGCCGGAGATTGACGCCAGGTTGCGGGCAATGGCCCAAGCGACGATCAGGCAGCGGACGATCGAAGCCTTGCCCTGGCGCGTGTCGGCTAAAGGCCAGAGCGTCCGCGCCGGCTGCCAATAGCATACCAGTGGCACCAAATAGCCCAACCATGACCAGTACTTCGGAAGTTTGACGCCTTGCCGGGCGGCGGCGCTCGCGACAAGTCCGCTCCAGACGGGCATGAGGACCATTGTCCCGGCATAGCTGAGCAGCATTCCGTAGAATACCTTTAGCATCAAGGCGGCTTGACCGAGCGAAAGCGAGGTCAGCGTCTTTGTGTGGATCAGGACAGCGTTTATCTCATCCGCGATGGCGAAAACCGCCAGGGCCACGAATATAATGCCCAGGACCCAGGTCAGGGCGCTCAGGGCGAAATGAGGTTTGATGGGCGTCGGGCTCATCCGAACACCTCGGCTTGGCGGACCTGGTCCGGCCTGGGTTGGCGACGGGTGATCAAGGACATGATGATGAGGCCAATTGCGGCGCTGATCACGCTGATAAGGCTCAGCCCCAGGTCGATACCGCCCAGCACCTGAACGGTGATCATCAAGCCGTTCGGCCGGCGATAGGCGGATACGATAGGTGTCATGCCGGTTCCCCCGCTCCCTTATCTCCATTCGAGCGACGGCTGGCAAGATCGGCATTCCATAGACTGGTTTACAAAACAAACTAGTTGATGTACAGGTCGTGGTATCGGCGGCTCAAAAGGAGGGTGTCATGTCCGAAGAGGTTCGCTTACCGAAACAACGCTGGCATGATCTGGATGCGGTCAGGGCCCTGGCCTTGTTGTCGGGGATCCTGTTGCACGGCGTCATGTCGTTCATGGCGCCGCGCGTCTGGCTTGTCGCGGACAGCCATACGGCAGGCTGGGCCGACGGGCTGTTCTACGTCATCCATATTTTCCGCATGACGCTCTTCTTCATGCTGGCCGGGTTCTTCGCCCGCCTGATGATGCAGAAGAAGGGTGTCGTGGCTTTCGCCGGCAATCGGCTGAAACGCATCGCCCTGCCTTTGGTCGCCTTCTGGCCGCTGGTCCTGGCCTGCGTCATCGCCATGGCCATTGTCGCCAATCCGCAGGCCGCCGGCGCGACGCCGGCACCGCCGCCATCGCTGAGCCTGGCGACCTTTCCCCTGACCCATCTGTGGTTCCTGTATTTTCTGCTCGTGCTGTATGCGGGGGCCGTAGTCGTAAAGCTGGTCACCGATCTTTTGCACGTCGGCGGCGTCCTCGGGCGGATGCTGGATGCCGTGGTCGGCGTCCTGACGCGCACCGACCTGGTCACGGTGCTGCTGGCCGCGCCCGTCGCCCTGGCTTTTTACAGCGACAGGACCTGGATGATGTGGTTCGGCATTCCGACGCCGGATACGGGTTTCATCCCCAATGCCCCGGCGCTGTGCGGTTTCATCACCGCCTTCGTCTTCGGCTGGTGGCTGAACCGCAGCCCCGACCTGCTCGATCATTTGGGCCGCCGGGTTTGGGTTTATGGCCTGACGACCATAGCCGGGGTCTGGTTCTGCCTGAAGATCGTGGGGGAGGCGCCCGCGCTGACGCCGGTCGACGGTCATGCCCAATGGCTTTACGCCATGATCTATCCGCTGACCGCGTGGTCGGGCGTGTTCTTCCTGGTTGGCCTGGCGCGGCGCACCCTGCATGCGGAGACACCCGTCATTCGCTACCTGTCGGACGCCTCGTACTGGATTTATATCGTGCACCTGCCGCTGGTCCTGGTGTTCCAATGGCTGGTCAAGCCGCTCGATCTCGATCCGGCGCTGAAATTCGCCGTCGTCGTCTGGGCGACGCTCGGTGCAGGTCTGTTGAGCTATGCGCTTATGGTGCGCTACAGTTTCATCGGAACGATTCTCAACGGCCGCAAGCGCAAGCCAAAACAAGCGGCATTCATCGAGGAGGCACAGGCATGAGCGAAGACGATAGCGCATCCGTCGACGTCGCCGGCAACCTGGCCTTCGTCAGGGCCCTGGTCTTCGAGGGCGGCAGGACGCAGACGACAGCCGGCTCCGCCTTCTTCGCCGCCGGCCTGTGCTATGGCCTGCAGTGCCTGGTGCAGTATGGCCAGATCCGCGGCTGGGTGCCGGGCGGGGGGCTGCTGTCGCTGCTGGCGGGCGTTCTGCCCACTGTGATCTTCTGCGGCATCCTGGCTGTGATCCTTTGGCGCCAGCGTAAAAGCCAACCCCAGGGCGTGGCGTCGCGGGCGCTCAGCGCCGCCTTCGGTAGCGCCGGCCTGGCCAACCTCTTTGTGATGTTCGTCTTTGGCTACAACGCCTTCCTGCAAAAGAGCATCACCACCTGGCTGTTCTATCCCGCCGTCGTGTGTGCGTTCCAGGGCGCTGTCTGGTACGTCGCCTACATGATCCGGCGCAAGGTATGGCTGGCCTTTGTCTCGGCCGGCTGGTTCCTGACCACGGTAGCGCTGGGTCTGACCCTGCATGACATACCGACCTATGTGCTGATCCTGGGCATCGCCCTGACGGTCCTGATGGGCGGTTCGGGCTGGGTCATGATGAAGCAGGCGAAAGCGAACGCTTGATCTCATGCCCGGATTCGATGTCATTCTTTGCGCTCAAGCGCCGCGCGGGCGCCTCGCATCAGCTTGGGCGGCCGGTTCTTTAGGCAAGTATTGGCGTCCTTGCCGAACGCAATCGCGTTCGGAGGTCTGAGCCATGCCCGGATTCGATGTCAACAAGCTCGACGAAGCCATCCATGGGCGCCTGCGCCTGGGGATCATGGCCTATCTGATGGATGCCGAGGCCGCCGACTTCAACGAGCTGAAGGCGGTGCTGGAGGCGACCCAGGGCAACCTGTCGATCCACCTGCGCAAGCTCGAGGAGGCCGGCTATGTCGAGATCGTCAAGAGCTTCAAGGGCCGCAAGCCGCTGACCCGCGTCCATGTCACGCCGGCCGGCCGCCTGGCCTTCGCCAACTACCTGGAAGCCTTGTCGCAGTTGGTGGTTAAGCGGTAGCTAAAATATAGTTTCGACGCCGCTTTCGACCGCCGCGGCGCTCTTTTGAAATCGCGTGATGGCTGTCACCAGGGCGAGCAGGCTCAGCAGCCGCAGCGTCCCAAATCCATAAAGACCGGCATACATCGTGTCCTGGGGTGGCAGCTCGAAGCTGAGATGCCTGCCGAACCGAATTGCAAGTGCCACCATGACACCGAGGAAGGTCGCTCCCCACCAGAGGATGGCCAAGATAGGCAAGCCGCGCTTGTTCCAGTTTTCCGGAACGCGGCTGGCATTGTAGAGTTCAGTCATCACCAGGAAAGGGGCGACGAAATTGACGACGGGAATAAACCAGCAACCAATCGCCCATCCCGGAGAGATGGTAAGGGCCGGCGTCACCCTGCGGCCGATAAGTCGTGTTGCCTTGAACAGCCAGACCATGAGCAGGATGAAATTGACGATCGCCAGCACCGAAAGCACCAGGCTGACCAAGATAAACATCCAGCCGGGACTGGGCTGAGGCAGAAACATCGTTGGATCAATGCCGATCGAGTAACCTACGGTTCGCTCGGCTTCCAGAATGGTTTGCGCCAGCAAACCCAATTGCAGAATAGCTGCGGTTATGACAGGCCGGCCGGCCGCTCCAGCTTTTTCAACCATCTCCGGTACCCCCCTGTCCGTTCCTCTTCAGTATCCGGCGCTTTCGGCGGGAAGACAAGCGTCACCGTGACGAAGCTGATGATCAGCAACAGGCCCCAAGCCCCCATCTTGGCCAGGGGCACGACCGCCCAGGGCTTGCCCGGATAGGTCCACGTGTGGGTGAAGGTGCCGACATTTTCGGCCAGCCACAGGAAGAACGCGGTCAAGGTCGCCGCCAGCCACAAGGGCATGGACAGGACGCGCGTATCGGGCCGGAAAAAGACGAAGCTCTTGCGAAACAGCCAAAGGCCGGCCGCGAAGATATAGAGGCGAAAATCGTAGCCGTAACAGTCGGCAAAGAAGTTGGCATAGATGGCGACGGCCAGGATCCAGGTCGTCCATGGCTTCGGATAGTGTGAAAAGCGCATGTCGAAAACGCGGACGGCGCGGGCGATGAACGAACCGACGCTGCCGTACATGAAGCCGGTGAACAGGGGCACGCCGCCGATATGGAAGATCGACGGCTCCCGATAGGCCCACGCGCCCATATGCGTCTTGAAGACCTCCATCGTCGTGCCGATGACGTGATAGAGGAAAATCACCTTCATCTCGTCGACCGTTTCCAGCCGCGTCCATAGCATCAGGGCCTGGATGACGAGGGCCGAGCCGAACAGGAAGTCGTAGCGATAGATCGGCAGGTGATGCGGCCACCACAGGTGCGTTGCGATCATCAGGCCCAGCATGGCGGCGCCGAACAGGCACGACCACGCCATCTTCAGTCCGAACAGGATGAATGTGCGCGGGCCTTGCGGCAGGGCCAGCAGGGTGCGGCGGATCAGGCGCCGCGCCGGCTGCAGGAAGGGCGCCAGCGGGTGGGCGGAAGGCGAACTCATGCCCGTCTTATAACAGGCGCCGGTCGAGTTGCGGCGGTAAAAATTCGCGGAAAAACTGTGGATAATCATGTTCTTGCGACACGAGTCCCACCACCTATGCGGGGATTTAATGCAAACGATTTCAAAGATATCGCGTCTCTTTTGAAAATGCTTTAAGGCTATTTTATCCATATAATCATCTGATTTATCAAACTAAATACAGATATCGGCGGTATTTTTCCATCGCGCTCTGGTGGTTTATTCCAATTAATTCAACCGTCTTACCTTTTCTTAAGCCTTGAAACGTACCGTTCCCGCTATCTTTAGTTGTGCGCCGCGTAGTGGCGTTTTTCGGGAAGGATGCGGTCATGGAAGATATGGCTGGCGCCAAGGCTACCGCCGACCTGCTCAATCACACGCAAGGCGACGTTAAAGACGTTTTTGACTTGCTGACGGTGTTGCAGGACGCGCCTTCGGTCGATCTTTCCGCGAAAATCTATTCCGCAGAAGAAGTCGCGCCGCACGAAGATGTCGCCTCGATCCTCGGCAATCCGGTGGCTTGGGATCCGTCGCAGACCCCGGGCCTGACCAATTCGACGAACGGCGCGCACATCCTGACCACCGCAGACCTGACCGATGCGGCGACGACGGCCGCGACGGGCCTGGCTTCCGATGCGCGGGGCCTCACCCAGACTTCGCTTTCCGGCATTCCCGCGACGACGACGCGCACCGTGTCCGCCTTCGACGCCTCGACCGGCGGCGCGGCGGCCGAGGCTGTGCAGGGCGTGGCCGTAGCGCGTGCCGCGGCGGCGACCGTCAATGACGCGGCAACCTCCGGCGGCACGGACACGACGACCGGCGGCGGTGGCTCGGATACGACGGGCGGCACCGGAACCGGTGGAACCGCCACCGGCGGAACGGGAACGGGTACGGGTGACGGCGCGCCTGGGACCGGGACAACGTCCGGCCCAGGAACAGGGACCGGCATTGGGACTGGCACCTCCGGCCAGCCGATCGGCGGCGGGGAGCCCACGACGGGCGGCACGCCAACCAGCGGCGGCAACCCGACAACGGGGGGTAATCCAGCCCATGGCGGCGACCCCACGACCGGCGGCACACCGACCAGCGGCGGCAACCCGACAACGGGCGGTAATCCGACCCATGGCGGCGACCCGACGACCGGCGGCACACCGACCAGCGGCGGCAACCCGACAACGGGCGGTAATCCAGCCCATGGCGGCGACCCGACGACAGGCGGCACACCGACCCACGGCGGCGATCCCACGACGGGTGGCACCCCGACCAGCGGCGGTGACCCTACGACCGGAGGGAACCCCACCCACGGCGGCGACCCGACGACAGGCGGCACACCAACCAGCGGCGGCGATCCGACGACGGGTGGTACCCCGACCAGCGGCGGTGACCCTACGACCGGAGGGAACCCCACCCACGGCGGCGACCCGACGACAGGCGGCACACCAACCAGCGGCGGCGATCCGACGACGGGTGGCACGCCGACCAATGGCGGTGACCCGACGACCGGCGGGAACCCGACCGGCGGTGGCAACCCCACCAATGGGGGGAACCCGACAAACGGCGGCGATCCCACCAATGGCGGCAATCCCACCAATGGGGGCGATCCGACGACGGGCGGCACCGGCGGTCATGACGCCATCGTCAATGTCGACGCCCATGTCGATCCCGGCACGGGTACGATCGGGCTCAATGTCAGCGTCGATACAGCGGCTCACAATATCCTCGACCTCGGCGCCACGGTAGGCAATACCTTGGCCGGCGTCGGCGCGACGATCGGCAGCCTGCCGAGCGTCCTCAGCAATCCGCTGGGCAGCATCGGCCTTATCCTCGAAGGGCCGTCCACCTCGACGCCGCCGGCCGGCGGTACCGGTACGGGCGGCACCACGGGGGGCACGACTGGGGGCGGTTCCGACGCCATCATCAATCTCGGCGCCGGTTTGAACCTGACTGGGACCTCGTCGACGCCGGTCACGCTGAGCCTCGGCATCGACCCGACGGCGCATAATATTCTCGACGCCAATGTCGCGGCTGCGGTCGGCACCACGGTGGCCCAGGTCGGCGCGACCGTTGCCGATCTCGGCAGCGTCCTCGCCAATCCCGGCCAGGCCGTCACGGTCGCCGCCGAAGTCGCGGCCCCCGTTGTCGCGGCCGCCGTCAATACGGTGGCGGCTACGGTGGCGCCTGTAATCGGCACGCTTGCCGAGACCGTCAACTCGATCGTCACGCCGGTGACCACGCCGCCGGTGAGCGGCGGCACCGGTGGTTCGGATGCGATCATCAATCTCAATGGCGGCGTGAACCTGAGCGGCACCTCGTCGACGCCGGTTACGCTAAGCGTCGGCATCGATCCCACGGCGCACAACATCCTCGACGCCAATGTCGCGGCCGCGGTCGGCGCCACGGTGGCCCAGGTCGGCGCCACGGTGGCTGATCTCGGCAGTGTTCTCGCCAATCCGGCCCAGGCCATCACCGTGGCGGCCGATGTCGCCGCCCCCGTGGTCGCTACGGTTGCGGCGGCAGTTGCCCCTGTGGTTGGCGCGCTGGCCGATACGGTCGGCGCCATCGTCACGCCCGTGACCACGCCGCCGGTGAGCGGCGGCACCGGTGGCTCGGATGCGATCATCAATCTCAATGCCGGCCTGAATCTCAGCGGAACGTCGTCGACGCCGGTCACGTTGAGCCTCGGCATCGATCCGACGGCGCACAATATCCTCGACGCCAATGTCGCGGCCGCGGTCGGCAGCACGGTGGCCCAGGTCGGCGCCACGGTGGCCGATCTCGGCAGTGTCCTCGCCAATCCGGCCCAGGCCATCACGGTGGTGGCCGATGTCGCGACCCCGGCGGCCGAAACGGCTACGTCGACCCTTGCTTCCACCCTGGCCCAGGCAGCCAATGCGGCTTCCGATACGGCGTCGCGGCTCAATGACGCCCTTGAAGGCGCGACCAATGCCATCCATGCCGCGACTGAGCCGTTGATCGACCCCGGCAGCGGTACGCCGGGTGGTTCGGGTGGACCGACAGATCCGTCTTCAGGCCTGGGCGCGGTCGTCAATACCGTCGCCGATGTGCCCGCCGCCGCCCAGACCCTCGTCACGACGATCGTCGATTCCGCGCCTTCGGCGACGGCGCCCATCGCCGCCGCGGTCGACGCCGTAGCCGCACCGGTCGCTTCGACCGTGGCCGATGCCACCCATGGCCTGACGACCGCGCTCGATACGACCGTTGCCCCGGTGGTGCAGGGTGTGGTCGATACGGTCGCCACTGTGCCGCAAACCGTTGCCACGACAGCCGCAGATGTTGTTCAGGGCGCGCTTAACAATGCAGCGGAAGCCGTTCAAGGCGCTGTCAATACGGTCGCTGCGGCACCGGATGCCGTGGCTTCGACCGCCGCCGATCTTACCCACGCCGTCACGGCCGCGGTCGGCAATGCCGTTTCCGACCTGGGCACCGCCGCCAGCACGGCGCCGGATGCCGTCGCCGCTGTTGTCCAACCCATCGTCTCCAACGCCGCCGATGCCCTGCAAGGTGTGGTCAACACGGTCGGCGATGTCGCCCATGCGGTGACGACGCCGATCGATGCGACCGTTGCCCCGGTGGTCCAGGGCGCTGTCGATACGCTTGCCGCCATACCCCAGGCCGTTGTGACAACGGCCGCCGATGCGGTCCAGGCCGCGGTGAATACGGTTGCCGCCGCGCCGGACGCTGTGGCGTCGACCGTGGCCGATGCCACCCACGGCTTGACGAGCGCGCTCGATGCGGCGGTTGCGCCAGTGGTGCAGGGCGCGGTCGATACGGTCGCCGCCGTGCCGCAGGCCGTTGCCACGACGGCCGGTGACGTTGTTCAGGGAACGCTTAATAACGCGGCGGAAGCCGTTCAAGGCGCTATCAACACCGTAGCCGCCGCGCCGGAGGCCGTGGCTTCGACCGTGGCCGACGCGGCTCATGCTGTGACCGCTCCGCTCGACGCGACGGTTGCGCCGGTTGTCCAGGGCGCCGTCGACACTGTTGCCGCTGTGCCCCAAGCCGTGGTCACTACGGCTGCCGACGCTGTTCAAGGCGCTGTCAACACCGCTGCCGATCTGGCTCACGCTGCGACGACCGGCCTGGATGCGACCGCTGCGCCGGTGGTTCAAGGCGCCATCGATACCGTGGCCGCCGTGCCTCAAGCCGCTGTCACGACCGCTGCCGATGCGACCCAAGGCGCCGTCAACACGGCCGCCGACCTGGCTCATACCGCGACCACGGGTCTGGACGCGGCTGTGGCGCCGATTGTTCAAGGCGCCGTCGATACCGTCGCCGCTGTGCCGCAAGCCGTTGCTACGACGGCCGGCGACATTGTTCAGGGAACGCTTAATAACGCCGCCGAAGCCGCCCAAGGTGCGGTGAACACCGTCGCCGCCGCTCCGGAGGCCGTGACTTCGACCGTAGCCGATGCGGCTCACGCCGTGACCGCTCCGCTGGATGCGACCGTTGCTCCGGTCGTTCAAGGCGCCGTCGATACCGTCGCCGCCGTGCCCCAGAGCGTTGTGACGATGGCTGGCGATGCCGTTCAGGGCGCCGTCAACACGGCTGCCGACCTGGCTCATGCCGCGACGACCGGCCTGGATGCGACCGTGGCGCCGGTGGTGCAGGGCGCCGTCGAAACCGTGGCCGCTGTCCCGCAAGCCGTTGCCACAACGGCGGGTGACGTTGTTCAGGGAATGCTTAATACCATTTCCGAGGCCGTTCAAGGCGCAGTCAATACCGTCGCCGCCGCGCCGGAGGCCGTGGCTTCGACCGTAGCCGATGCCGCTCATGCCGTGAGTGCGCCGCTCGACGCGACGGTCGCGCCGATTGTTCAGGGGGCTGTCGATACGGTCGCGGCTGTGCCGCAAGCCGCTGTAACGACCGCCGCCGATGCCGTCCAGGGCGCCGTCAACACGGCCGCCGACCTGGCTCATGCGGCGACCACGGGTCTCGATGCAACTGTGGCTCCGGTCGTCCAGGGCGCTGTCGAAACGGTGGCCGCTGTTCCTCAGGCCGCGGTGACCACCGCTGCCGATGCTGTCCAGGGTGCCATCAACACGGTTGCCGCTGCGCCGGAGGCCCTGGCTTCGACCGTTTCCGATGCGGCTCATGCCGTGACGGCCCCACTCGATGCAACCGTGGCCCCGGTCGTTCAAGGCGCTGTCGATACGGTCGCCGCCGTTCCACAAGCTGCTGTCACGACCGCTGCCGATGCTGTCCAGGGTGCCGTCAACACGGCGGCCGACCTGGCTCATGCCGCAGCGACGGGCTTGGATGCGGCTGTGGCTCCGATTGTTCAAGGCGCCGTGGATACGGTGGCCGCCGTGCCGCAAACCGTTGCCACGACGGCCGGTGACGTTGTTCAAGGCACGCTTAATAACGCGGCCGAAGCCGTCCAGGGCGCGGTCAACACCGTCGCTGCTGCGCCGGAAGCCGTAGCCTCGACCATCGCCGATGCCGCTCATGCCGTCACCGCGCCGCTCGAGGCGACGGTTGCGCCGGTGGTCCAAGGCGCCGTCGATACAGTGGCCGCTGTGCCGCAAGCCGCTGTTACGACGGCGGCTGACGCGGTCCAGGGTACCGTCAACACGGCCGCCGACCTGGCCCATGCCGCGGCTACGGGTCTCGATGCAGCCGCTGCGCCGGTTGTCCAAGGCGTTGTCGATACGGTTGCCGCCGTTCCGCAAGCTGCGGTGACCACCGCCGGCGATGCGGTGCAAGCTGCCGTCAATACAGCTGCCGACGCTACTCACGCTGCCGCCACGACCGCGGGCGACGCGCTTCAAGGTATCGTCAACACCGTAGCCGCCGCTCCGGACGCTATTGCTTCGACCGTTACCGACGCGGCGCACGCCGTGACGGCCCCGCTCGACGCGACGGTGGCGCCGATTGTTCAAGGCGCCGTCGATACGGTTGCCGCTGTTCCTCAGGCGGCTGTCACCACCGCTGCCGATGCGCTCCAGGGCACGGTCAACACCGTCGCTGCTGCGCCGGAGGCTGTAGCCTCGACCGTCGCCGATGCCGCCCATGCCGTCACCGCTCCGCTCGATGCCACGGTTGCGCCGGTCGTGCAAGGCGCCGTCGATACGGT
>FTKM01000480.1_pt3 | contig 25586 bp, 20 predicted proteins | sample 1658051 | NCBI WGS metagenome assembly FTKM01 (sample SAMEA3914794, study PRJEB12502) | metagenome | biome: forest; material: soil | place: Canada | collected 2011-07-05 | depth 0.1 m | reverse complement strand
CACGTTGCCAGCAAAAACGCCGAGCAGACTGAGGCTCCCCATCGCATTCTTAACTTCAAGGCCCGCGCCGATGGCGTGGGCTCGCTGCGCGGCCAGATCGACGTGAAGCTGCGCGCGGACAATACTGGACCAACCGCAGGACCCGGCACCCGCATCGACTATTCGGTATGGGCCACGCTGGCAGGTCCGCTCGCGGAGTTGCCCACCCGCCAACTGGAGAACGCGCTACACGAACTGGCCGACGATTTCTTCACGGAGTTCTGCGCGGTCGTACAGGCCAAGCATGGGCAAGGTCCAAACGAGGCACGGCGACCGCACACCCGGCGTCAGCATGTGTTCTTACGGCCGATCAACCTGAGCGGCATGGCGCGGCGCACGCGTTCACACGATCACGGCGGCACGCTAACCGGCCGGGCGGCAAGTACGCCGTTTGGGCGGGCGTCGCACAGTGTGTCGCACCATGAGCACACGCCGCATGCAATGCCGCAATGGGCATGGGCGGCAATGATTTTTCTGGTTGCGTTGCTGTTGTATGCGGCGCACTGGTTCAGTCAAAGCTGAAGGTCCCGCTGCGGGCCTGACTGGGTTGGGCGCTTAGGCCGCCATCAGATCTTCTGCACGACGCCCGCTTTTTACGCCGCGCCGTTGCCGTCACCCGTACGCAGAGCAGGGCTCAGCCGCAGCCCGTCGAATATGCCCTCCACCATCCGCTGGGCGTGCAGTTCGAAGTTGGTGGCATCGGGCAGGATCAGCATGTCACGCAGCGAACCGCCTACGAACGCATGGATCATCGTGGCTGCCAGCTTCGCATCGAGGTCGGCCGGCATCTGTCCTTTGGATATCGCGTTGCGCAACCCAGCCTCGATCTTTCCGAGCCCCTCGCGCATGTTGGTCTGATGGCGGACCATCACGGGTCCCATCTCTTCGACGAACTCGCACTTCAGAAACAGAATGTCGAACACGCGGCGCCGGCGTGGATCGAGTGCGGTGTCGCGCAGGCACACGGTGCAGATTTCGATCAGCCGTCCCAGCGGGTCGGCTTCTTCGGGATTGATTGAAGCGGCCTTGAGTTCATCCAGCGGCAACAGCACGCGGTCGAACATTTCGGTGAAGAGGTCACCCTTATTGGCGAAGTGCCAATAAATTGCGCCGCGCGTGACGCCCGCAGCCTGAGCGATGTCAGCCAGTGATGTACGGGACACGCCTTTTTCGAAAAACACCCGCTCAGCGGCATCGAGAATGCCCGCGCGCGTCTCCAGCGCCTCTTCCTTGGTCCGTCTGACCATATTCGTTCAACTTACAATGTTTACGGCAAACGCGGACGGCTTTTAAACGCGGCGCGTGACAAACCGTCTGGTTGTTGCGTGATTTGCGAATCTTTATTGCTGGGGAGATGCCGTGAAAGTAGTGAAACACACTTTTACATGCATTCGCGTATGTATATATAATAGCACCCCATCGGTCGGATAGCCCATGTCGTGACGAGTGGCTAATATCCGGCACTGTTGACTTTAAAACGCTAATGCGCCGCGCCTGAATGGCGGCGCCGTGCGGCATTTCCCGGTATTTGCACATATCTCTCGGGATGTCCCAGCAAGTTCGTGTCACTGGGATTCCGGTCGCGCGTCGCAAGACGCATGTGTGCGCTGTTGTGCCCCGGGGTAGGGATGCGCGCACTTTTTCATTCTCTCAGCCTTGACAGAGGTCGCTCCATGCGCGTCGAACGGGTTCCATTCCGCTTAATCAGTGCCGCGACGGCTGCCGTTTTGCTGGCAGCCTGCGGACCAAAACAATCGGCCCCGCCGCAACAAACGCCGGAAGTCGGCATCGTCACCGTCCAACCGACGTCCGTACCCGTTACCACTGAATTGCCGGGCCGCACCAACGCGTTCCTGGTGGCACAAGTGCGCGCACGGGTAGATGGCATCGTGCTGCGGCGTGAATTCACCGAAGGCAGCATGGTGAAGGCCGGTCAGCGTCTGTACAAGATCGACCCGGCGCCGTACATCGCCCAGTTGAATAGCGCCAAGGCGACGCTCGCCAAGGCGCAGGCAAATCTCGTCTCGGTCACGGCGCAGGCCGCCCGCTACAAGGTGCTGGTGGCGGCCAACGCGGTCAGCAAGCAGGACTACGACAACGCCGTGGCCTCGGAAGGCCAGGCAGTAGCGGACGTGGCCTCGGGCAAGGCAGCGGTGGATACCGCGCAGATCAACCTCGGCTATACCGATGTCCTCTCGCCGGTTAGCGGCCAGGTTGGCATTTCGCAGGTCACGCCGGGCGCGTATGTGCAGGCGAGCGCGGCCACGCTGATGTCCACGGTCCAGCAGCTCGATCCAATGTACGTCGACCTGACGCAATCGAGTCTCGACGGTCTGAAGCTGCGCCGTGAGGTGCAGGAAGGGCGCCTGAAGACCACCGGCCCGGACGCGGCCAAGGTCACGCTGATTCTCGAAGACGGCCGGACCTATTCGGAGAAGGGCAAGCTGCAGTTCAGCGACGTGACGGTTGACCAGAGCACTGGCTCGGTCACGGTGCGCGCGTTGTTCCAGAACAGGGACGGCGTGTTGCTGCCGGGCATGTTCGTGCGCGCAAGCATCGAAGAAGGCACCAACGACCACGCGATCGTCGTGCCGCAGATCGGCATTACGCATGACCAGAAGGGCACGCCGACCGCGCTGGTCGTGGGTCCGGATAACAAGGTCGCGGTGCGCCAGCTGGTCACGTCGGCCACTTACGGTTCGAACTGGGTGGTCGATAGCGGCCTGAACGCGGGTGACCGCGTCATCGTCCAAGGCACCGACAAGGTCCGTCCGGGCATGGAAGTCAAGACAGTCGCCGCTCAACTGCCTGCCACCCCGGCCTCTGGTGCAGTCGCCTCCGGCGCGCCTGCTCAAGAAGCGTCGGCCGCCAGCGTTGCACAGACGGCTCAAGCGGGTTCTGCTGCATCGGGCGCGCAATAACAGGGAGCCTGTTTCATGGCAAAGTTTTTCATTGATCGCCCGATTTTTGCATGGGTGATCGCCATCATTTTGATGCTCGCGGGCGTCGCGTCGATCTTCACATTACCGATCGCGCAATACCCGACCATCGCACCGCCGGCCATCCAGATCAGCGCAACGTATCCGGGCGCGTCGGCGAAGACGGTTGAAAACACCGTCACACAGGTGATCGAGCAGCAGATGAGTGGTCTCGACCACTTGCTGTACCTCTCGTCCACTTCGGACGATTCGGGCACGGCAACCATCACGCTGACGTTTGCAGCCGGCACCAATCCTGACATCGCGCAGGTGCAGGTGCAGAACAAGCTGCAACTGGCCACGCCGCTTCTGCCGCAGGAAGTGCAGCAGCAGGGTACCAAGGTCACCAAGTCGAGCAGCAGCTTCCTGCTCGTGCTGGCCTTCAACTCTGAAGACGGCAGCATGAACAAGTACGACCTGGCGAACTACGTCGCCTCGAACGTCGAAGATCCGATCAGCCGGATCGACGGTGTGGGTACGGTCACGCTGTTCGGCTCGCAGTACGCCATGCGGATCTGGCTGGATGCGAACAAGCTCACCAACTACGGTCTGACGCCGGTTGACGTGCAGACGGCCATCACGGCGCAGAACGTGCAGGTGTCGGGCGGCTCGCTCGGCGGTACGCCGTCGGTGCCGGGGCAGTTGCTGCAGGCCACCATCAGTGAAGCGACGCTGCTGCAGACGCCGGAGCAGTTCGGCAACATCCTGCTGAAGGTGAATCAGGATGGTTCGCGCGTGCTGCTGAAGGACGTGGCGCGTATCGAGCTGGGCGGCGAGAACTACAACTTCGACACCAAGTACAACGGTGTGCCGACGGCGGGTTTTGGTATCCAGCTCGCAACCGGTGCCAACGCGCTGGCTACCGCCAATGCGGTTCGCGCGAAGATCGACCAGTTGTCGAAATACTTCCCGCACGGTCTCGTCGTGAAGTACCCGTATGACACGACGCCGTTCGTGCGTCTGTCGATCGAGGAAGTGGTCAAGACGCTACTCGAAGGTATCGTGCTGGTGTTCCTGGTGATGTACCTGTTCCTGCAAAACCTGCGCGCGACGTTGATTCCGACGATCGCGGTGCCGGTGGTGCTGCTCGGTACGTTCGCCATCATGAGCGCGGTGGGCTTCTCGATTAACGTGCTCTCCATGTTCGGTCTCGTGCTGGCCATTGGTCTGCTGGTGGACGATGCGATCGTGGTGGTGGAGAACGTCGAGCGGGTGATGGCCGAAGAGGGTTTATCGCCACGCGACGCGACCCGCAAGGCCATGGACCAGATCACCGGCGCGCTGGTCGGCGTGGCGCTCGTGCTGTCTGCGGTGTTCGTGCCGGTGGCGTTCTCGGGCGGCTCGGTGGGCGCCATTTACCGGCAGTTCTCGTTGACCATCGTGTCGGCGATGGTGCTGTCCGTGCTAGTCGCACTGGTTTTGACGCCGGCATTGTGCGCGACCATTCTCAAGCCGATCCCGCAAGGCCATCACGAAGAGAAGAAGGGCTTCTTCGGCTGGTTCAACCGGGTCTTCGACAAGAGCCGCGACAAGTACCACAGTGGTGTGCACCATGTGATCAAGCGTTCGGGTCGCTGGCTGATCATCTACCTGGTCGTGATCGTGGCGGTGGGCATGCTGTTCGTGCGTCTGCCGAAGTCGTTCCTGCCGGATGAAGACCAGGGCACGATGTTCGTGCTGGTGCAGACGCCGTCGGGCTCGACCCAGGAAACCACCGCGCATGCGCTGAAGGACATCTCCGACTATCTGCTCACCACTGAGAAGGGCATCGTTGAATCGGTGTTCACGGTGAACGGCTTCAGTTTTGCCGGTCGTGGTCAGAACGCGGGTCTGGTGTTCGTGCGGATGAAGGACTACTCGCAACGCCAGCGCGCCGATGAAAAGGTGCAGGCTTTGGTGGGCCGCCTCTTCATGCACTTTGCGAGCTACAAGAACGCGCTGGTGTATCCGGTGAATCCGCCGTCCATTCCTGAACTGGGCACGGCTGCGGGCTTCGACTTCGAACTTGAAGACCGTGCTGGCGTGGGCCACGAGAAGCTGATGGAAGCGCGCAACATGCTGCTCGGCATGGCCGCGAAAGATCCGATGCTGGCGCAGGTGCGTCCGAACGGCCTGAACGACACGCCTGAGTTCAGCGTGACGATCGACCATGAGAAGGCCGCTGCGCTGGGTGTGTCGCTCGCGACCATCGACCAGACGTTCTCGATCGCCTGGGCGTCGTCTTACGTGAACAACTTCCTCGATACGGATAGCCGGATCAAGAAGGTGTATCTGCAGGCTGACTCGCCGTTCCGGATGAATCCGGAAGATCTGAACCTTTGGTATGTCCGCAATGGCGCGGGCACCATGGTGCCGTTCTCGTCGTTCTCCAAGGGCATCTGGACGTACGGTTCGCCGAAGCTGGAGCGCTACAACGGTATTTCCGCAGTGGAAATCCAGGGTGCGGCAGCGCCGGGCAAGAGTACGGGTCAGGCAAACGCGGCCATGGTCGCGCTGGCGGCGAAGCTGCCGGCAGGTGTCGGCTATGAATGGACTGGTCTGTCGTTCCAGGAAATCCAGTCCGGTTCGCAGGCGCCGATTCTGTACGCGATCTCGATCCTCGTGGTGTTCCTGTGTCTCGCGGCGCTGTATGAAAGCTGGTCGATCCCGTTCTCGGTGATCATGGTGGTGCCGCTCGGCGTGCTGGGTGCACTGCTGGCAGCCACGCTGCGCGGTCTCGAGAATGACGTGTTCTTCCAGGTGGGTTTGTTGACCACGGTGGGGCTGTCGGCGAAGAACGCGATTCTGATCGTGGAATTCGCCCGCGAGTTGCAGCAGAGCGAGGGCATGGGTCCGGTCGAGGCGGCGCTGGAAGCGGCGCGTCTGCGGCTGCGTCCGATTCTCATGACTTCGCTCGCGTTCATTCTCGGGGTGATGCCGCTGGCTATCAGTAACGGCGCGGGTTCAGCGAGCCAGCACGCGATTGGTACGGGCGTGATCGGCGGGATGTTGACGGCTACCTTCCTCGCCATTTTCATGATCCCGATGTTCTTCGTCGTGATCCGCGCGAAATTTGGCGGCGAGAAGGAAGATCCGGACGAGGCGCTCGACCACTATAACCAGCACCATCCGCATGACCCGCAGGGCGGCAGCGGCTCGGGCAACGGTTCGGCCAGCTAAGGACATTGAGATGCAAAAACACTCTTTGATTGCAGTGGCGGTCGCGTTGCTCGCTGCGGCTTGCACGATGGAGCCGAAGTACCGGCAGCCGACGCCACCGGTGTCGGCGGCGTTCCCGGCGAGCGGCGTATACGCGACGCAACCTGGCGCGGCCAACGGTGGCGCGCGTAGCGCCAACGGCCAGTCAGCGGCTGATATCGGCTGGCGCAATTTCTTTAACGATCCGCGCCTGCAACGGCTGATCGAAATTGCGTTGAAGAACAACCGCGATTTGCGTGTGTCGGTGCTGAACATGCAGGCTTCGCAAGCGCAGTATCAGGTTACGCGTGCAGGGCTGATGCCGACCATCAGCGCGGTTGGCTCGCAAACCAAGTCGCGTACGCCGAAGGACCTGTCGTTCTTTGACCAGACCATCTCGAACGAATATTCGGTGGGCGTGAATGCGTCGTGGGAGCTCGATTTCTTTGGCCGCATCCGCAGCCTGAAGGATCAGGCACTGGCGCAGTATCTGGCCACGGCGCAGGCTCGCAAGGCAGCGGAAATCCTGCTGGTTTCAGAGGTAGCGGACCAGTACGTCACCGTGCTCTCGTATGACGATCTGCTGAAGGTCACTGAAAACACGTTAAAGACGGCGCAGGAGTCGTACCGGATCACCAAGCTGCAGTTCGACAACGGCACGGGTAGTGAGCTCGACCTGCGTCAGGCGCAAACCGTGGTTGAGCAGGCCAACGCGAACTTTCAGGCTGAAGCGCGCTTGCGCGCCCAGGCCGTGAATGCGCTGGTGCTGCTGGTCGGCGAACCGTTGCCGGACGATCTGCCGTCGGGCATGCCACTCGACAGCCAGGACCTCCTCACGGATATTCCGGCGGGCTTGCCGTCCGATCTGCTGACGCGGCGTCCGGACATCATGGAAGCCGAGGAAAACCTGCTGGCAGCGAACGCGAACATCGGGGCGGCGCGCGCCGCGTTCTTCCCGGCCATTTCGCTGACGGGCAATTTCGGCACCTTGAGTCCGACATTGGGTGGCCTGTTCAAGCCGGGCTCTGCAGCGTGGGGTTTCTCGCCGCAGATCTCGCTGCCGATCTTCACAGGCGGCACGAACAAGGCCAACCTCGATCTTGCCAACGTGGAGAAGAACATCCAGATCGCCACGTACGAAAAGGCGATCCAGACGGCCTTCCGCGAAGTGGCAGACGGGCTCGCTGCACGCGGCACGTACGATCAGCAGATTGAGGCGCTGGAGCGCGATGTCTTCGCGGAACAGCGGCGGCTTGATCTGTCGGAGTTGCGCTACAAGAACGGCGTGGACAGCTACCTGTCCGTCCTGACGGCACAGACCGATCTGTATTCGGCGCAGCAGGCGTTGATTTCGGCGCGTGTGCAACGGCTGACTAACCTGGTCGATCTGTATCAGTACCTGGGCGGCGGCTGGATCGAGCATGATGGCGATCAGCCGCGTCCCGCGGACGCGCCGGTCGATTACAGCGCGACGAGTACGCCGGCAGCGGCGTCCGCGCCGGCGGTCAACTAACGCGTGCTTCGGCGAGAGCGGCTCCTGCGTAAGGGGGCCGCTAAGCGGATGAACAAAAAACGCCACGGCTTGCCGTGGCGTTTTTGTTTGGCGCAAGTCTATTGAAGACCGTCGCCGTTTTAGCAAGTTACGATGCTACGTGCTACGTGCTACGTGCTACGTGCTACGTGCTGCGTGCTGCGTGCTGCGTGCTGCGTGCCGCGTGCTGCGTGCCGCGTGCCGCGTGCTACGTGCCGCATGCCACGACTGGCGCGCAACCCTCGCGCGCCAATCCTCACACGCTCAATGCAGATCAGCGGCGCGGAGCATTTCGTCGCCCGTACCCGGTTGATCATTGCCATTGCGGCCATCAAAATCTTTCCCGATGCGGCGAATATCGCGCTTCGCCGCACGTTCGCCCTTCACACCGTTGAACACCAGATTCAGCAGGACCGCTGACACCGAGGCGAGCAGAATCCCGCTATGCAGCAGTGGCGAGAGTCCTGACGGCAGCCTCGAGAAGAAGTGCGGCGACACCACCGGCACGAGGCCCAGACCGATACTGACCGCGACGATGAAGAGGTTGTGATGGTTCTTCACGAAGTCGACTTTCGACAGCACCTTGATACCGTTTGCCGCGACCATGCCAAACATCACGATGCCGGCGCCGCCCAGCACGAAGGCCGGTACGGATGCCACCACCTGAGCCATCTTTGGGAACAGGCCGAGCATGACCAGAATCACGCCGCCCATGGCGCACACGAAGCGGCTCTTTACCCCCGTCACGCCGATCAGGCCGACGTTCTGCGAGAACGACGTGTGCGGGAATGAGTTGAAGATGCCGCCGATCAGCGTACCCAGGCCATCGACGCGCAGACCACGTACCAGCGTCTTCTGATCGACCGGACGATCCACCATGTCGCCGACTGCGAGGAACATGCCGGTGGATTCGATGAACGTGACGAACATCACCGTGATCATCGTCGCAATGGCGAGCGGGTCGAAGTGCGGCAGGCCGAAGTGGAACGGCATCACGATGCCGACCCATGGCGCGGCCGTCACGCCTTCCATGTTGACGCGGCCGAGCAGCGCCGCAATCACGAAGCCGGCGACGATCCCCAACAGTACAGAGATGTTCGCGACGAAGCCCTTGCCGAACTTGTTGATCATCAGGATCAGCGTAAGCACGACAAGCGACAGGCCCAGATAGACGGGATTGCCGTAATCGGGATTGCCGACGCCGCCAGCGGCCCAGTTGATCCCGACTTCCATCAGCGACAGGCCGATCACCGTGATCACGACGCCCACCACGACAGGCGGGAAGAATCGCAACAACTTGCCGATCGCGGGAGCGAGCAGGATGCCGACCACCCCGGCCGCTATCGTGGACCCAAAGATGTCGAGAATGCCCAGGCTTGGGTTGGTGCCGATAGCGACCATCGGACCGACTGCGGCAAACGTGCAGCCCATGATGACCGGCAACCGGATACCGAAGATCCACAAGCCGAGCGTCTGGATCAGCGTGGCGATACCGCAAGAGAAGAGGTCAGCGCTGATCAGGAAAGCGATCTGATCCTTGGGCAGTTTGAGCGCGCTGCCAATGATGAGGGGCACCGCAACTGCGCCGGCGTACATGACGAGGACGTGCTGAATACCGAGCGTCAGCAACTGGCCTGCGGGCAGTCGCTCGTCGCACGGGTGAACCGTGTTCGATTGCATTTTGTCTCTCTCCACCATCTCGTTTTGGGATGACTCCAAGGTATGCGGAGAGAAAAGCCATCACAAGTCCGCTGGGGCCTATTCCCGGCTTCGCGACGATCATATGGGTGGAGGGCTTTTGAAAGGCAATCGAAATGCGTATCTCACGCAATTCGGCTGTGAGCCCCTTGCTGCGGCGAGAAATAGCTGCGTGGCCGATGGGGTGATGCGAAGCGATATGTGTGAGAATCGATGAAGCGTATTCGAAAGCACGCATAGTCCTGTTTCGCCGCCGCTCGCCGCATGGGTGGGTTAACCCGCGATTGGCGGGTTTTCGGTGGTTGGCGGCGCTGCGCCGCGCAGGACCGTGCGGCTCCAAAATAACGCATCTTTTCTGGTCATTCTTCACAGCGCTTACCTCGATACTTTTTCCCTTATGAGCTTTCTCGGCATCGATCTCGGCACCGGCTCACTCAAACTCGCAATCGTCGATGAAAGCGGCCACGAGCAGGCCGCGGCGAGCGTCGCGTATGCAATCGAAACACCGCATCCCGGCTGGGCGGAGACTCACGTTCAGACATGGTGGCGCGCACTATGCGAAGCCGCCGCACGATTGCCCGCTGACGCTCGCGAGCAGGTCAAGGCAATCGGTTTCTCCGGGCAAATGCACGGCGTCGTCCTGACCGACGCGCAAGGCAATGCCGTGCGGCCGGCCATGCTGTGGCCCGATACCCGCGCGCTCGGTTTGCTCGATGCGTGGCCCGCGCCGCAACCGAACCCTGTCGCACCTGGCATGGCTGGTCCTCTGCTGCGCTGGATCGTGCTGCACGAGCCGCAGTCTGCGCAAGCTGCGCGCTGGGCGCTGCAGCCGAAAGACTGGCTGCGCGTCGCGCTCGGCGGCGAAGTGTTGACCGATCCATCTGACGCCTGCGCCATTGCGCTGGCCAATCCCGCCGGTGTGTGGGATGGCACACAACTCGACCGCCTCGGGTTACCGCATGACTGGTTCGCGCCGCTGGCGCCGTCGTATGCGGCGGGCGGCGTGCTGTCGAAGGACGCGGCCGCCGCGTTGGGTCTGCGCGCGGGCATCGTGCTCGCGACGGGCGGCGGCGATACACCCTGCGCGGCACTCGGCAGCGGCCTCGCTCAAGAGGGCGACGCGCTGCTGACCACGGGCACGGGCGGGCAGATTGTCGTGCTGGCATCGCAAGAACCTGCCGCCACGCAGGGACTGCATCGCTACCGCGCGGTTAGTGATCACTGGTATCGGATGGCCGCGATGCAGAATGTCGGGGTCGCGCTGGAAACGGTGCGGGGCTGGCTCGGCTACGAATGGAAAGACGCTTACCACGATGCATTCGCGGCCGACGCCGCGCCCGGGCTGACCTTCCTGCCGTACCTCACCGGCGAGCGAACGCCGTGGCTGAATCCGGCTGCACGCGGTGGCTGGATGGGACTGGCGCTTGGTCACACCCGTGGCACGCTGATGCGCGCGGCCTTCGAGGGCGTTGCGTTTTCGCTGCGCGCGGGACTCGATGCGATCCGCGCGAGCGGCGCGCAGGTGAGCGCGCTGCGTCTGGCTGGCGGCGGGTCCGTGGATGCGCGCTGGCGCCAATTGCTGGCTGATGCGCTTGATGCCGAGTTGTACGCCGTGGACTGTCCAAACGCGGCGGCACGCGGTGCTGCGATCCTCGGCGGCCTGGCTTCCGGGCATTGGCATGCTGGCGATCTCGCAGCGCTTGCACCGACCGCTAGCCGCGTCGCGGGTCCGCAAAACGATGCGGCCATCGCTGGGCGCTATGCACGTTTTCTGGATCTCTATGGACGTGTCGAAGAGTGGTTTGCCGAGCCGCGTGCTGAGTGACGTGATGTCGTCCATGGGCAATGAACTGACGCGACCCGCAATACACGCGGGATAGTTTTCGGCGATCATATGCGCCGACGGCGGTGCAAGGTCCAGTTAGCGACGAACGTGAGCGCGGAGATCTAATCGCACCGGCACACCGGCATGAGTGCACTGGCGCGCCGAGCGGTTCGCCACGAATCCACGCAGCACCTGGCGCGCGGTTTGGCATCGGGGTTTGACGTCCGCTTTGACGGCATCATCAGGCACACCTGCCGCGCATCAAACATTGACCCAGCGAAATACAGGAGCATTCACCATGAAGACCAAAGCCGCAATCGCATGGAAAGCAGGCGCACCGCTCACGATCGAGGAAGTCGATCTGGAAGGCCCGCGCGCGGGTGAAGTGCTGATCGAAGTGAAGGCCACGGGCATCTGCCACACCGACTACTACACGCTCTCAGGCGCCGACCCGGAAGGCATCTTCCCGGCGATTCTCGGCCACGAAGGCGCAGGTATCGTCGTTGATGTCGGTCCCGGAGTGGGAACGCTGAACCTGGGCGATCACGTGATTCCGCTCTACACGCCGGAATGCCGTCAGTGCAAATTCTGTCTGTCGCGCAAGACCAATCTTTGCCAGGCGATCCGTTCGACGCAAGGCAAGGGCTTGATGCCGGACGCCACCTCGCGTTTCTCGCTCGATGGCAAGCCGCTGTTTCACTACATGGGCACGTCGACGTTTTCGAATTACATCGTCGTGCCGGAGATCGCGGTGGCGAAGGTGCGTGAAGACGCGCCGTTCGACAAGATCTGTTACATCGGCTGCGGCGTGACGACCGGTGTCGGTGCGGTGGTGTATTCGGCAAAGGTCGAAGCGGGCGCGAACGTGGTGGTGTTCGGGCTGGGCGGAATCGGTTTGAACGTCATCCAGGGTGCCAAGATGGTTGGCGCGGACAAGATCATCGGTGTCGACATCAATCCGGGCCGCGTCGAACTGGCGAAGAAGTTCGGCATGACGCACTTCATTAACCCGACCGAAGTCGAGAACGTGGTCGATCACATCGTGCAGCTCACGGATGGCGGTGCGGATTACTCGTTCGAATGCATCGGCAACACCAAGGTGATGCGTCAGGCGCTCGAATGCACGCACAAGGGCTGGGGTCAGTCGTTCATCATCGGCGTGGCGGCGGCGGGCGAGGAGATCAGCACGCGGCCGTTCCAACTGGTGACGGGCCGTGAATGGAAGGGCTCGGCGTTCGGCGGCGCGCGTGGGCGCACGGATGTGCCGAAGATCGTCGACTGGTACATGGAAGGCAAGATCAACATCGACGATCTGATTACGCACCGGCTGCCGCTCGAGCGCATCAACGAAGGTTTCGACCTGATGAAAAAAGGCGAATCGATCCGTTCAGTGGTGCTGTACTAACGCTTGACCAACGTTGGACAAAAGGAGCGGGCGATGCTCGAACTTTTAGGCTCACACGCCTGCCACGGCGGCGTACAGCGCATCTACAGGCATGAATCGAAAGTGATCGGCCTGCCGATGCGTTTTGCTGTGTATCTGCCGCCTCAGGCGTCGCAGGGAAAGGTGCCCGCGCTGTTCTATCTGGCGGGCCTCACGTGTACTGAAGAGACGTTCCCGGTCAAGGCCGGCGCCCTGCGCTTTGCCGCACAGCACGGCATCGCATTGATCGCGCCGGACACCAGCCCGCGCGGCGCAGGTGTTCCTGGTGAGAGTGCGGCGTGGGATTTCGGCGTGGGTGCGGGATTTTACGTGGACGCGACCGAGGAGCCCTGGGCCAGGCATTTCAGGATGTACTCCTACGTGCGCGACGAACTGCGCGAGACGGTGCAGGCCGAACTGCCCGTGGATGGCGACCGGTTGGGCATCTTCGGACACTCAATGGGCGGCCACGGCGCGTTGATGCTGGCGCTGCGCAATCCGGACATCTATCGTTCGGTGTCGGCGTTTGCGCCGATTGCAGCGCCGTCACGGTGTCCATGGGGAGAGAAGGCGTTCACCGGATACCTCGGAGAGGACCGGGAAGCGTGGAAGGCGTATGACTCTAGCGAACTGGTAGCGCGCGCGTCGCAGAAATTCGCCGCGGGCATCCTGGTCGATCAGGGGCTGTCGGACCAGTTCCTAGCCGAGCAACTCTATCCGGATGTGTTCGAAGCGGCGTGCCAGGCTGCCGGCCAGCCGTTGACGTTGCGCCGCCACGAAGGTTACGACCACGGGTACTACTTCATCTCGTCCTTCATCGAGGATCATCTCGCGCATCACGCGAAGGTGTTACTCGGCTGAAGGCCGATGCGAGGTACGCAGGAATCAGCGCCGCCCCAGCAAGCTCGCGCCATACACCAGTGCTGCCAGCGCAGTAATCCAGAAACTGGTGGGCCAATCCGTGTAGAACGCGAGCGTCAGACCGAGCCACGCCTGAGCGAGCGCGAGCAGCGCCGCGAGCACGAGTCCGATGGACAGTCGCGTGGTCAGGTTCTGCGCCGCCGCAGCCGGTCCAACCATCAAGGTGAACACCAGCAGCACGCCGACAATCTGCGTGCACGCAGCCACGGCCAGCGCCGCAATCGCAAGAAACAGCACTGACACGAGACGCAGCGATACGCCCTTGGCCTCAGCGAGTTCCGGCTGTAGTGAGGCGAACAGCAAGGGCCGCATGATCGCGGCGAGCGCCAGCAGACTCAGCACGCCAAGCCCGGCCAGCACACCCAGCGTGGAAGCATTCACACCCAGCACATTGCCGAACAGCAGCGCGGTTACCTGCGTCGCATAAGCGGTGAAGAAATGCAGAAACAGCAAGCCGAAGCCGAGCGCGAGCGAGAGGATCACACCAATCGCGACGTCACGGCCTGCGAGGCGTTCGCCGAGTGCGCCCATGCCCACGCCCGCCGCCAGCGTGAAGCCAATCATCCCCCAGATCGGTGAGATGCCGAGCAGCACCGCGCCCGTCGCACCCGTGAAGCCGACGTGCGAGAGCGCGTGTCCAGCGAAGGTCTGGCCGCGCATCACCAGGAAGTAACCCACGATACCCGCCAGCACCGCGACGATCCCCGACGCCGCGAATGCATTCACCATGAAGTCGTATTCAAACATCGTTTGTATGTCCGTCGCGTGAGGCCTGGTGGTGTGAGTGCGAGTGTGAGTGGCCATGGGAATGCCCATGACCCGCAGCGGCGCCGTGACTGTGATCGTCGCCTTCGTGTTCGTGATCGTGCTTCTCGACTTCGACGTCGCCCGACATCACGAAGATGCGGCCATTCACGCGCATCACGTCGATCGGCGAACCATAGAGGCGCGACAGCACCGGCTTCGTGATCACTTCATCGACGGTGCCAAGCGCCGCCACGCCGCTGCCGAGATACAGCACGCGATCGAGTGCATGCAGCAGCGGGTTGAGTTCGTGCGCCGAAAAGAGCACGGCAATGCCGAGTTCCTGCTGCACCTTGCGCACGAGTTCGACGACGCTCTTCTGATGATGCGGATCGAGGCTGATAAGCGGCTCATCGAGCAGCAGCAACTTCGGGTTGCCCAGCAGGCACTGCGCGAGCAGCAGACGTTGGCGCTCACCGCCCGATAGCTCCGACAAGGGCCGCGCCGCCAGCGCACGGCCACCGACCAGATCCAGTACCCGTTCGACCTCGGCGCGGGTTTTGGCATCGGCGTGGGGCAGGCCCCAGCGATGGCCGTCCGCCGCCATCGCGACGAAATCGCGCCCGCGTACCCGCCGTCCTGCTAGCGCGCTGCGCGTCTGCGGCATGTAGCCAATCGACGCGTTGCCGCGCATCACCGGTTGTCCAAGCACGCGGATCGTGCCGCTCGCCGCCGGCACAAGGCCGAGCACGGCGCGCATGAGCGTGGTTTTACCGGCGCCGTTCGGTCCGAGGACGCCGATAAATTCACCTTGACTCACTCGCAGGCTCGCGTCGCGCAGGATCGTGCGCTCGCCCAGTTCCAGGTTGACGTGTTCGAGTTCGAGAACAGGCGGAGCGCCCGATGCTGCGCGGCCAGTCAGATTCATTACGTGGGTCCTTTGCTCATGCTACTTTGCTGCGTTGCCCGTATCGCCCGCGCCGAGCGCCGTGCCAAGCGCGTCCAGTTGCGACAGCATCCACTGCTGATAGGTCTTGCCCGCCGGTTCGGTCTCCGTGACGCTCATGGCCGGTACGTGCGATTGTTGCGCAAGCTTCAACATGCGTTTGGTCAGGGCCTCGGTGGCCTGACTGTTATAGATCAGAACACGTACGCGCTTCTCGCGCAGGTCGCGTTCGAATGCGGCAATGTCCGATGCGCTCGCTTCGGTGTCGTTCATCGTAGCCAACTGGAAGCGCAGATTGCGCATCGACAGGCCGACGGCGTCCGACATATAGCCGAACACCGGCTCGGTCGCCGTGACCGGCACGCCGGCGTAACGGCCGTGCAACTCGGCGACCCTGGAATCGATCGGCTTGAGCGAATCGAGAAACTTTGCGAGGTTCGCATCGTACGCCGACTTGTGCGCCGGGTCAGCCGCCACGAGTGCGGCGCTCACCGCACGCGCGACGGCAGGCATGGTGACCGGGTCGTACCAGAGATGCGGATTATCGCCGCCTTTCTTGCCGACCAGATCCGCCGCGACGATTGTCGTGCGCTTCGCATTCTTCGACGCGGCGAGCAGCTTCGCCATCCAGGGATCGTAATCGGCGCCGTTGTAGACCACAAGGTTCGCGTTCTGCAACGCGCGTGCGGTCTTCGGGCTGGCTTCGAACAAATGGGGATCCTCATCCGGATTACTCAGGATGCTGGTGACGCTGACACGATCTCCGCCCAACTGATTGACCACGTCGCCATAGAAGTTTTCCGCTGCAACCACCTGAACCTTTGCGTCCTGGGCAAAAGCGGCCTGGCTGAGCAAGAGCGCCGCAGCGCCAGCGGCCAACCATTTCGAAAAGTTGAGCGCGCTTCGCGCTGCGTGCCACTGCAAGCTGATTCTATTCATCGGTTTCCCTGCTGCGTGATTGAGTGAACGACAAAGTTGATGGATGACGCACTTATCGGCTAAGCGCTGCGCCGGGCCGCTGAATCTTGCAGGCGGCGCACAGGCCGCTTAATTCGACGACCTGGCGATGCACTTCGAAGCCATGCGCGGGCGCGCTGTTGGACAACTGCTCAGCCAGCTCGCCACCAGGAATCTCGACGGTTTCACCGCAGGTCTCGCAGATCAGAAACTGACTCTGATGCGGGTGGTCCACCTCGCAACAGGCGACAAACGCGTTTCTCGACTCGATCCGATGCACGAAGCCGTGTTCGACGAGGAAATCCAGTGCGCGATAAACCGTGGTCGGTGGCACCCGGCCGCGCAGCGGCTCTAGCGCGGCGAGCAGGTCATACGCGCCGGGCGGCCGGTCGCTGGCGAGGATCGCTGCATACACCTGCCGACGCAGCGGTGTAAGCGCGAATCCTCGCTCGGCTGCCAGCGCGTCAGCATGCGCGAGCCTGGCGGCCTGCTGTTCGGCGAGTGGCGCGGCCATAGACGGTCTCCGTGAGCGACGTGGGCTTCTCAGTGAAGCGGGGATGCAATGATATAACGTATCTCTAAAACTTGTCAGCAAAGTGCTGAAGGTTGGCTATTGTTGGTTCATGCGATGCCAGTGAGTGATGTCCACGACGCTAGCAGTGAGCCCAAGGAGCCGTCGCTTGCAGCCATGCTCCTGACGCGCTGCACCATCGAAATCTTGTTTCCCGCCTTGACATGACCGGATGCGTATCCGATCATTCGATCACTAACAGAGCAATTGTTCGCGCGATGGGCGTTCGCTCACAGCGCATAAGAACTCGAATCGAACTGGAGACATGCGTGACAGCGCGATTGCAAGGAAAAGTAGCGATCCTCACAGGTGCGGCAAGCGGTATTGGTGAGGCAGTCGCCCGGAGATATCTCGACGAAGGCGCACGCTGCGTCCTGGTCGACGTGAAGGCCGTGGACAGTTTCGGCCAGTCGCTGCGCGAATCGGCCGGTGACCGGGTGTTGACCGTCAGCGCCGACGTCACGCGCCGTGACGACATCGATCGCATCGTTGCGAGCGCCCTTGAGCGCTTCGGCCAGATCGACATCCTCTTCAACAACGCGGCGCTGTTCGACATGCGACCGCTGCTCGACGAATCGTGGGACGTGTTCGACCGGCTCTTCGCTGTCAATGTGAAGGGCATGTTCTTCCTGATGCAAGCGGTTGCGCAGCGGATGGTCGAGCAAGGGCACGGCGGCAAGATCATCAATATGTCATCGCAGGCCGGCCGGCGCGGCGAAGCGCTGGTTTCGCACTACTGCGCGACCAAGGCCGCGGTGCTTAGCTATACACAGTCAGCGGCGCTCGCATTGGCGCCGCACAAGATCAACGTCAACGGCATCGCGCCGGGTGTCGTGGATACGCCAATGTGGGAAGAGGTGGACGCGCTCTTCGCGCGTTATGAGAATCGGCCGCTTGGCGAGAAGAAACGTCTGGTCGGTGAGGCCGTACCGCTTGGACGCATGGGTTTGCCTGACGATCTGACGGGCGCGGCGCTGTTCCTGGCCTCCGCTGATGCGGATTACATCACCGCGCAAACGCTGAATGTCGACGGCGGCAACTGGATGAGCTAACCGAGTTAAAGCATCACGCTGGCTGAGCTTGCGCGAGAGAAGTGACCGGCTCGCCGACCCCTTTGCACAACACGCAGTAAACCATAACGTACGAGAAAGGAGACAAGTGATGAAAGCAGCTTTCAAACCCGCGCTCAAGGCGGCCGGCGCCGCCGCCGTCGCGTGCGCCGCATTGAACGCAACGGCCGGGACGGTGACGATTGCGACCTTGAACAACCCGGACATGATCGAGCTGAAGAAGCTGTCGCCGGCGTTTGAAAAGGCCAACCCGGATATCAAGCTGAACTGGGTGATTCTGGAAGAAAACGTCCTGCGTCAGCGCGCAACGACTGACATCACCACGGGCAGCGGTCAGTTCGACGTGATGACAATCGGCGCGTACGAGACGCCGCAATGGGGTAAGCGCGGCTGGCTCACACCGATCACCAATCTGCCCGAGAGCTACGATCTGAACGACGTGGTGAAGACGGCACGCGAAGGCCTGTCGTACAACGGTTCGCTATACGCGCTGCCGTTCTACGTCGAAAGCTCGATGACGTATTACCGCAAGGACCTGTTCGCGGCGAAGGGCCTCACGATGCCCGATGCGCCGACCTATGACCAGATCCAGACTTTCGCCGACAAGCTCACCGACAAGGCCAATGGTATCTACGGCATCTGTCTGCGTGGCAAGGCTGGCTGGGGCGAGAACATGGCGTATGCGACGACGGTCGTGAACACCTTCGGCGGCCGCTGGTTCAACGAAAAGTGGGAACCGCAACTGACGTCGCCGGAATGGAAAAAGGCCATCACGTTCTACGTCAACCTGCTGCAGAAGGACGGCCCTCCGGGAGCCAGCTCGAACGGCTTCAACGAAAACCTGACGCTGATGTCCTCGGGCAAGTGCGCGATGTGGATTGACGCGACGGTGGCCGCCGGCATGCTGTACAACAAGCAGCAATCGCAGATCGCCGACAAGGTGGGCTTCGCCGCTGCGCCGACCGAAGTGACGCCGAACGGCGCTCACTGGCTGTGGGCATGGGCGCTGGCTATTCCGAAGTCGTCGAAGCAGGCTGATTCGGCCAAGAAGTTCATCGCCTGGGCTACTTCGAAGGAATACATCGAGATGGTCGCGAAGGACGAAGGCTGGGCCTCGGCGCCTCCGGGAACGCGTCAGTCGACGTATGCGCGTCCTGAGTACAAGGCCGCGGCTCCGTTTGCCGACTTCGTTCTGAAAGCAATCGAAACGGCTGATCCGAATCACCCGACGTTGAAGCCGGTGCCGTACACCGGTGTGCAGTTCGTCGGCATTCCTGAATTCCAGTCGTTCGGTACGGTGGTGGGCCAGAGCATCTCGGGCGCACTTGCTGGCCAGATGACGGTGGATCAGGCGCTGGCAGCCGGCCAGGCAACCGCCGAGCGTGCCGTGCGTCAGGCTGGTTATCTGAAGTGACGTGAAACACGCCGGCTGACGCCAGTCAGCCGGCCCTTGGCAGCACAGCGGGCAGTTGCGGCGCTTGGTCGTTATGCCCAAGCCACGTGCGGGTCATGCTCCAGTCAGCTCAATTCGCCTGAGTCCAATTTTCGGCAACCTGAGCGAGCACACCCGTAGCGGCTTTGGACGTCACGCAGCCGCGCTGTCCCGCGCATTACCAAACAGGTGGTCACATCATGCGTCCTCTGCGCCTTCCTCTCATGCATGCCACTCCCCAGACCGAAAAAGAGCGCGAAACGCGCAAAGCCAATTCCGCCCGCTGGCTCGTGACACCTTCTACAGCCGTGCTGGTGCTGTGGATGGCGATTCCGCTGGCGATGACGATCTGGTTTTCGTTTACGCACTACAACCTGCTCAATCCTGATGAAAAGGGTTTTGCGGGGATCGACAACTACAAGTACCTCGCTTCCGATCCATCGTTCGGACCATCGATCGGGCACACGCTCGAACTGATCCTCTCCGTTCTGGTGATTACGGTCGTGGGCGGCGTGCTGATGTCGGTGCTGTTCGACCGCAAGTTCTACGGACAGGGCGTTGCCCGGCTATTGGCGATCGCACCGTTCTTCGTCATGCCGACCGTCAGCGCGCTGATCTGGAAGAACATGATCCTGCACCCGGTGTATGGCCTGATCGCGCAGGGCATGCGGGCAATCGGCATGCAGCCGATCGACTGGTTCGCCGACTATCCGCTCACGGCCATCATCATGATCGTGTCGTGGCAATGGCTACCGTTCGCGTTCCTGATCCTGTTCACGGCGATCCAGTCGCTCGACCAGGAGCAGAAGGAAGCGGCCAAGATTGACGGCGCTGGCGCGTTCTCCATGTTCTTCTACATCACGCTGCCCCACTTGAGACGAGCGATCGCGGTGGTGGTGATGATGGAAACCATTTTCCTGCTGTCGATTTTCGCCGAAATCTACACGACGACCGGCGGCGGCCCAGGCACGGCGACCACCAACCTGTCGTACCTGATCTACTCGCTTGGCCTGCAACAGTTTGACGTCGGTCTTGCCTCGGCAGGCGGGATTCTCGCAGTGGTGCTGGCGAACATCGTGTCGTTCTTCCTGGTCCGGATGCTCGCGAAGAACCTGAAAGGGGAGTACGAAAAATGAGCCACGTTGCCGCTTCACCCGTCTCATCAGCCGCTGTCTCGAAGAACACGCCGTTCGCGGTCTTCAAGCGGGCCCTGCCCGGTGTGGTTGCGTGGCTGATCGCGCTGCTACTGTTTTTCCCGATCTTCTGGATGACGATCACCGCATTCAAGACCGAGCAACAGGCGTATGCGTCGTCGCTGTTCTTCATCCCGACGCTCGACAGTTTTCGTGAGGTGTTTGCCCGCAGCAACTATTTCTCGTTCGCGTGGAACTCGGTGCTGATCTCGGCCGGCGTCACGGTGGTGTGTCTGTTGCTCGCCGTGCCGTGTGCGTATGCGATGGCGTTCTTTCCGACGCGCCGCACGCAGAGTCTGTTGCTGTGGATGCTGTCGACCAAGATGATGCCGTCGGTTGGCGTGCTGGTGCCGATCTATCTGCTGTGGAAAAACACCGGGCTGCTCGATTCGGTGTCGGGGTTGATCATCATCTACACGCTGATCAACTTGCCGATTGCGGTGTGGATGACCTTCACGTACTTCGCCGAAATTCCACGCGACATTCTGGAAGCCGGACGGATCGACGGCGCGGCGACGTGGCAGGAAATCGTCTACCTGCTGATGCCGATGTCCTTGCCGGGTCTCGCCTCAACTGCGTTGCTGCTGGTGATCCTGTCGTGGAACGAAGCGTTCTGGAGTATCAACCTGTCCAGTTCGAACGCGGCGCCGCTGACGGTGTTCATTGCCTCGTATTCGAGTCCTGAAGGTCTCTTCTGGGCCAAGCTCTCGGCGGCCTCGCTGCTGGCGGTGGCGCCGATCCTGATCGTCGGCTGGCTGTCGCAGAAACAACTGGTGCGTGGCCTGACCTTCGGGGCGGTGAAGTGACCGACACTGTGAGCCAACCCGAAAGCGGGCTTGCTACCGCGACGAGACTCGTGCTGATCTGCGATTGCGACGGTGTGCTGATTGATAGCGAAGCCGTGGCCGCGCGCATGCTGGTGCACGAACTCGAAGCGCGCTGGCCCGACACTGACGTTGAACCGGTGGTGCTGCCGCTGCTCGGACTGCGCATCGAACGGGTGCTGGAAAGCGCTGCTGCGCAACTGGGAAAAAGCCTCTCTGCCGAGGATATCCAGGCGATACGCAACGCCGTCGAGGCAGCGGCGATGCAGGCACCAGCGGTGGCCGGCATTGCCGAAGCGCTCGCGCAGGTTCCGCTTTCCAAGGCGTGTGCGAGCAACAGTTTCAAACCGTATGTGCAGACGGTACTGGCGCGTACCGGCCTCGACCAGTATTTTGGCGAGCGCCTTTATTGCGCCGACACGGTGGCCAATCCGAAGCCCGCGCCGGACGTGTACCTCGCGGCGGCGCGCGGCTTTGGAGTCGAGAGCGCGGCGTGCCTCGTGATCGAGGATAGCGTGACGGGTGTGACGGCCGCGACGCTGGCCGGTATGACGGTACTGGGCTTTATTGGCGGTGGTCACGCGAGCGAAGCGCAGATCGGCGCGCTGCGAGCGGCTGGCGCCACGCACGTGTTCGACGATATGACGCAGCTACCGGCGCTGGTCGCGCAGTGGACCCAGCGCGTGAGCGCGGAATCGCATTGAGAAGGTCAGCCGGGACGGCGCGAAGCTGGGAAAGTGCAACGAGACGCCGGCCGCCGACACGATCAAACTGGACTAACATAGTACGAGCAATACACGGAGACACATCATGGCAAGCTTGACTCTGCGCGGTATCAGAAAAGCCTACGACGAAAACGAAGTGATGCGTGACATCAATCTCGACATCGCGGACGGCGAGTTCGTCGTGTTCGTCGGTCCGAGCGGTTGCGGCAAGTCGACGCTGATGCGTATGATCGCCGGCCTCGAAGACATCACGAGCGGCGACCTGAACATCGACGGCACGCGTGTGAACGACATTCCGCCAGCCAAACGCGGCATTGCGATGGTGTTCCAGTCATACGCGCTCTATCCGCATATGACGCTGTACGACAACATGGCTTTTGGCCTGAAGCTTGCGGGCACCAAGAAGCCGGAGATCGACGCGGCGGTGCGCAATGCGGCGAAGATCCTGCATATCGATCACCTGCTGGATCGCAAACCAAAGCAGTTGTCGGGCGGTCAGCGGCAACGGGTAGCGATTGGCCGCGCGATTACGCGCAAGCCGAAGGTGTTCCTGTTCGACGAACCGCTGTCGAATCTCGATGCCGCGCTGCGCGTGAAGATGCGCCTCGAGTTTGCCCGGCTGCACGACGAACTCAAAACCACCATGATCTACGTGACGCACGATCAGGTCGAGGCCATGACGCTGGCTGACAAGATCGTGGTGCTATCGGCGGGCAATATCGAACAGGTCGGCAGTCCGACCATGCTGTATCACGCGCCGGCCAACAAGTTCGTGGCGGGTTTTATCGGCTCGCCGAAGATGAACTTCATGGAAGGCGTGGTGCAGTCGGTTACGCACGACGGCGTCACGGTACGCTATGAAACCGGCGAAACGCAGCGCGTGTCGGTGGAGCCGGGCGCAGCCAAGCAGGGCGACAAGGTGACAGTGGGCATTCGTCCTGAGCATTTCCACGTTGGCATGGCCGAAGACGGTGTCTCGGCGCGCACGATGGCGGTCGAATCGCTGGGCGACGCGGCCTACCTGTATGCGGAGTCGAGCGTCGCGCCGGAAGGCCTGATTGCGCGGATACCGCCGCTCGAACGTCACAGCAAAGGCGAAACGCAGAAGCTCGGCGGGACGCCGGACCATTGCCATCTGTTCGATAGCGCGGGCAAGGCTTTCCAGCGCAAGATTGTCGAGGTGCTGGCCGCCTGACGCAGCAGAGCATAGAGAAGGGCGCGGCTTGGGCCGCGCCCTTTTTCGTTGTTTTCCTGGCTTCCTCTTAAGCCGCGAGTGCTGCCCGCGCGCACAACTCGTCGGTGACGAGACCTGATAGCCAGCCGCCCTTGAGCACCGCGATCACCGCGTCATGCTTGCGCGCGCCACCGGCGAAGCCAATCGTCGGACGCCTGGGCGGCGAATCCAGCGTAACGCTGGTGACGCGTTGTCCGGTCGTCGATTCAACATGCGCGCCGGAGCCGTCAATCGGCAAGCCGAGCATCTCCGCAACGGCCTTGTGCTGCACCAGTTCCTTCACCTCGGCAGACGTAATGAAACCGTCCTCGTGCAAGGGGCAGTTCGGTCCGATATTGCCGATCCCGACAAACGCCACATCCGCCTCGCTCGTGAGCGATTCGACGATCCGGTACAGGCGGTGATTGCACCACTGCGCGCGCTCGGCTTCACTGTCGGCCAGCAGCGGTGCGGGCAGCAGAAAGTGCTTGCCGCCGGTCTTCTCCGAAATGTGCAGCGCGACGTCATAGCGGTTCGAGGAGCCGTCCTGGGCGATGGCGCCTACCATCGATACCAACCGGTGTTGCGGACGGTCTAACTGGGCGATCTGATCGACGGCGGCCTTGAGCGTGCGGCCGCTACCCACGGCGACCACCATCGGCTTTTCCTCGTTGAGGTAGCGCTCCATCACCTGGGCGCCCGCGACGGCCAGCTTGCGGTCGATCTCCTCGGGCGTGTCGCTGTCGACCGGCACCACTTCGCACATCGTCAGTCCGTAGCGCTTCGACAATTGTTCGGCGAGCGACAGGCAATCGGCGAGCTGATGATCGACCCGCACGCGGATCAGATTCTTCTCGACCGCGAACGCCACCAGCCGCTGCGCTACGGGACGCGACACCTGCAGCTTTTCGGCGATCTCGTTCTGCGTATTGCCGGCCACGTAATACAGCCAGGCGGCGCGTGTGGCGAGATCGAGTTTTTCGTTGGACTTGGGCACGATGGGCTTCTGTTGATTTACGCCGAGGATGGCACGCAGTCAGCTTGCCGATATCGACATGGACGCCATGCCTACGCCAACCGCTCGCGTGACGAATCGAACAGCGGCCGCACGTGGCGGTAAAGCGCACGAAAGCCGTCGAGACGCACGCGCAACTCTGCATGGCGAGCGGCATTGGGCGTGAATTCCACCTCTACCGGCGGCTTGCTCAACACTGTTGCGGGATCGCCGCCGGCCGCGAGCCATCCGAGCCGTGCCGCGCCGAGCGCCGCGCCGGTTTCGCCGCCGCCGTGCTTGCGCGTGGTGGTGTTCAGCGCATCGGCCAGCAGTTGTGCCCAGTAGTTGCTGCGAGCGCCGCCGCCGAGGAGCGACAACGCGCTCGCTTCGGTTCCGGCAGCGCGCAAGGCATCGAGTCCATCCGTAAGCGCGAAGGTCACGCCTTCGAGCACTGCGTAGCCGAGCAACGCGCGATCGGTGGCGTGATTCATACCGAAGAACACGCCCTGAGCGTACGGATCGTTGTGCGGCGTACGCTCGCCCGACAGATACGGCAGGAAGAACGGCGCGCTCGCGAGCGCTTCGGGGGAGAGCACTTCGATTTCGGCGAGCAGCGTGGGTTCGTCGGTGGACGTCAGCTTGCAGACCCAGCGCAGACAGCTCGCCGCTGACAGCACCACGCTCATCTGATGCCAGCGATCGGGAATCGCGTGGCAGAACGCATGCACTGCCGAGGCCGGGTTCGGCCGGAAACTGTCTCCGACCACACACAGCACGCCCGACGTGCCTAGCGACACGAAGCCGTCGCCCGGCTGCGTCGCGCCGATGCCAATCGCGCTGGTCGCATTGTCGCCACCGCCCGCCGCGACCACGACGCCCTCGCCCAAACCGAATTCACGCGCCACTTCTGCCCGCAGCACGCCCGACGACTCGCTGCCTTCACAAAGCCGCGGCATCTGCGCGCGGGTCATGTCACAGGCGGCGAGCAGCGTATCGGACCAGTCGCGCTTCGCGACGTCCAGCCACAGCGTGCCGGCAGCATCCGATGGGTCGGATACCTTCTCGCCTGTGAGTTGCAGCCGCAGGTAGTCCTTCGGCAGCAGCACGCATGCCATTTGCCGGAAGATTTCCGGTTCGTGGCGGGCGACCCACAGCAGCTTCGGCGCGGTGAAACCGGGCATGGCCAGATTGCCGGCGATGCGATGCAGTTCGGGCGCGCGCTCCGTCAGTTCGGCGCATTCCTCGACACTGCGCATGTCGTTCCACAGGATTGCCGGACGCAGCACGCGGTCTTGTGCGTCGAGCAGCACCGCGCCGTGCATCTG
>FTKM01005641.1_pt1 | contig 26490 bp, 47 predicted proteins | sample 1658051 | NCBI WGS metagenome assembly FTKM01 (sample SAMEA3914794, study PRJEB12502) | metagenome | biome: forest; material: soil | place: Canada | collected 2011-07-05 | depth 0.1 m | reverse complement strand
TCAAGGCGCTATATAGCGCCTTGAAGCCTTGTGTGGTGTATTACTTGCGGCACTTCACGAAGGGGCAGCCGCCGTTGCAGTGCGCGCTGTATTTGTCCCAGTCGATCTCCTGAAGCAGGTATGGACTGAACATAGCGGTCAGACGACCGATACTGAGGTGGGCCTTGATATCGTCCTCGACTTGCTGCGGCAGTTCGAGAACAAACTTGTCGTCGCTCAAGGGCGTCGTGCAGTGGCGACGGATGTTGATCCCCCTGACCGTAGTGTCAGTCAGCCACTGACCGTTAAGGGGCGTCAGGTCGACTTCAACGAACTGCGACTCAGGGCCTGCGACCTGAAGCACGCGCGACCAGGTCCGCCAGTACGAGCTATACTTGTAGACCAGCGAATTGTCGAGCAAGGCGCCGCGGACTTCTTTGAGCGTGAGGTTTGTCGTCGTGTTCATTTTGTGCTCTCCCTTTTCGTTCAGGTTTAGGTTCAGTAGCCGATGGTGATGGTCATCATGCCGAGTTTCGCGTTGGCAATGATGGTCAGGTGACCACCGGGAGCCAACTTCCAGTAAAAGTTCTGCCAACTTCTCGATTCCTTGTGGACTCTTTTGGGCTTCGCCTGCTTGCTCAATTCCTTCAGCAAGGCCCGCATGACCTTGCGCTCGGTGAGAACTTGAAACACAACCGAGCGCTTCGACATCCAGCACACGTCATTACGCTTGACGTTGATGTTGAGTGCAGCCAGATAGGGGATGACTTTGTTAATCGTTGCTTCTTTCATAGCGTTCACCGTTTCGTTAAGTGTTCGACTTAGGGGGCCGAGGTGTCCCAGCTTAACGTCAGTATAACACTTGTCAACAGACAGCACATCCTGAGGTACGCTGCTGGTGTTGCGCAGGAACAACACCTACCTGACCATGAAAAACCCCTGCAAAGCACGAAGCCCTGCAGGGGTCTGACTAATTGCCGCCCAAGCGGCGGACTTCGGCAACCAGTGCTTCGATAATCAGGGCGCCGCCTGCCTCGTCACCAACCAGGGCGTCGACGCCCTCCTCCGTTTCATTTGAGTCTTGGACTAGCGTGTCCAGTTGGCTCAAAGTGTAACGCTGCTTCCCAAACAAGACAACTTCGAATTTGTTATTAGCCATCAGACGATATCTCCGTTGAAAGTTTTGGTCAGGAAGTTCTTAACCTTGTGGTGCAGCTTAACCGGCGACTTGGGGAAAGGCCAAGGGTCGCCCGGCACATCGACCTTGATTGCCTCCGTGGCAGGGGCCTCTACTACCGCAGGGGCGATAACGCCGACGTCCGGGTGACTCAGGTACGCCTTCAGGAACGAATAGTTCTGATCCAGGATAAACAGGGCCTTGCGAACCTGATTTGGGTCGCGGTGCAGCAGACCTTCGTTGAGATTGCGAGTCTCATTCATGATCGTAGTGATAGGACTCGACCAGTCCAGATACGAGCCATTGCCGTTGGTGTCGTTTCCCAAAGCAATGGGTTGGTTATTGAACATAGGACGGTCTGTCATGATGGTAAACTCCAGTTAAGGGGATATCGGGGTTGAAGCTGTTTAATGTGAGTGTCGCTTAACGGACGACCGATCTTGTTCTCGTCAAGCCAACGGCGTACCTTGTACTGGCAAAAGGCCCTGAAACCCGTTCGAGGCTTCTTAGACTTCATCAGTTCCAGGACGATCACGAGCTCCGTAGAGTTATGCACCTGGGCAAGTTTCAGATACTCCTCAAGGGTAAGATTGAAACCAGAAGCAAATTCAGTGCGGCTCTTACGGAGGTCGTGGTCCATGTTAGTTCCTATCTACGGTAGTGTCCGTGATAAAAATGTGGATCTTCTTGAAGGACGAGGCACCCAGCCAGCGTCGATAGAGTTAAGGCCATTACAGAAAGAACAACTAGGTTGAAGACCGTGTGTTTGATCTTCATTGCAGGTGCGACCTCAACAAGGAAAAGATGTGTGCGACCCGTTTATCAGACAGGCCGTAGAACTGTGCAGCTTGCCCCATGTACTTAACGTAGTCCATGCGCTCGACTGCGGCTGAATTGTCACGACCTAGGTATTCGGTAAAGCCATGATCCCGATGACCCGCCAAGGCCATCAAGAAGCCCTGGGTCTCCGGTCGCATACGAGGACTAAGTTCCACAATCGTCTTAAGATGATCCTTGATGTGCGATAAATACTGGTCCGGGGCTTCCAAGTGTGCAACGTTGTCCAACGTATCGTGTACGGCTTGGAAATTACCTTGGGCATCCCGGGTCAGTCGCTGCCGTGCAGGACAGGTGTGGTACGTAATGGTCGACATCGCCGTATTGTGGATCGTCGTCTTCGCGGTATTCAGCATATGAAGCTCTGAATGGAATCGCGGATACTGACGGTACACCGAACGGATGCCCTCACCTTTCAAGTCACCTTCGAGTTCTGAACGCTCAACGCCGTAGGACTTGGTCAGGAACAACATCTTTGCTGAAATGAGTTTGCCGATATGAACCTTCATCGCCTGACTGTTCACCATTTGATGAATCATGGTATTGAACGTTTTCAAATCATACGACGGTGCGTCCTTAAGGTGCGAAAGATTTAAGCGACGCAGGAACAGCGCGTCGGCCATCGTAACCTCGTAGGTCCGGTAGTCAGGCTTCGGACCCAACTGCTGCCGATGCCGCCACCAAGCCCACGCGTATAGCTTGCAATTCTTGAGTACGTAACCGTCGTACTTCAGATCGTTAATGAGTTTCCGAGCTACCTTTTTGTCCCCGCCCAGATGCGATACAAACTGCCTCTGGGTCAAACGATGGAAAAGATATTGAAAGTAGGGGGCGGCAACCGATTTAAAGTCCCGCCCATCCAATGCCAGTTTCTCTTTCAACACGCGCCCTCTCCCCTTAGGCTACGTTGAAACTCATTTGATCGACAACGTCCTTGAAGGACTTTTTCTTAGCTGTTCCGCGGTCCTTGCCTGACAGCTTTTCGTACCACTCCTTAGGGGCGCGGTCAATCGACGGCGGCTCGTATTCGTCTTTGACCGAGGTACGTTTGATAACCTGATTCGACGGATCGAAAATCTTGTTCGCGTCCCTCAGTGCCTGACGCTTGACCTTCCACTGCTGCCACGTCATCAGGTCTTCTGCTTCCTTGTCCATGAAAGCCAGAAAGGCTTGACCACGAACCTTATCCGGATTGCCCATCAACATCAGCCGCCCGTCTGACGAATAACCGGCAACGTATCCGCACAGATAGTTCGAGATGTAGTCCTTACCGACCTTGAAGTACAGTTTCGTTCCCAGGGCAATACGTTTGGGCTTCTGTCGCAAAACACCTAGAAAGGTCCGGCGCTCTGCGTATGTCAGATCCTGGAAGAACGAAACCATGGCCACGAATTGGTCAGCATTCTTGGCCACTCGGGTAATATCTGGAGTGAAACACTTCGGTGCAACATTGACGCCACGAACACCCAGTTTTTCACAGGGCTCTTTCTGAGCAGCTAGCGGCAGTTGTTTGAAATGCAGGCATTCTTGGCATTTGAATGCCTCAGCCAACGATTTCGAGCTAGCATTACCCAGTGTGTTCTTCTTGAGCATGAGAAATTTCTCGTTATCAATAGATAGGTCAAAACCCAGACTGGTCAGGGCCTGGGTGAGGCGCCCCCGGGCGCCGTGTCACATTCTACACTATGTTACGTGAACCTGTCAACCTCGGTTAAACCCCCGGGATAATCAGCTTCTTTTCAGGAGGAACTTGAACCATACCGGTGAACTCACGGTAAGAAGCCTCAACGTCAGCGGGCGCTTGACGGGGCAGCAGGATGTGGATGCAGTCCAGATCCATGACGTTGATCGGGGGCAGGGTGCCGAACTGGGACAGCCAGGGCTGGAAGTCCCGCTTAAGCCCCTCGCGTGTCGGCATTACCATCAATTCTGCGGGCTTGGTAAGCCGATAGATCCCCTCTTCCTCGTCAACACTGTCGACCAAGGCTACTACAGTTGCACCGCCCACAACGTGGAACAGGATGACCTTACCCACCGGATCAAACTGGGTAGTGCCTTCAGGAACGTTTGTTGTCATTGCTCACTCGGTAAAATGACGTTTATAAAGTGCCTCGAGGGCCAAGTTAAAGATTGCCTCCCTAGACCTGGCCTTTGGATACACCCGTTTCAGGCGATCAATCATCTGAGTTCTACGGGCATCCAGGCTGACCATCGCAAACTTACGCTTATTCGGATCATTAGCCGTCAAGGCGAATGCGTCATGTATCTTCTTGGCTAGCCAGAGGAGTTTTGTGTGATACGACGCAGGTTCGACCGATAACAGGTCATGAAACGATTTAGAGCCCGACATGCGGGTCGCAATCTTGTGGGCCTTGGTGTGGTGCGGATCACAGAGAGAAACCTGCGGTCCGTCCGTTCCACCTGCCTGGCGCGGCACTATGTGGTGCTCCTCCCGATTCATCGGACCAGGGGGAACCACATCAGTGAAACGCCGCTCGCAAACCCAGCAATGGGGTAGCGCATATATTCCAAGATCGTTTGCCGGCATGTCAGTCCTCTACTACTTATTTACTAAACTGATTTTAGACGGGCCATCAGGTCCTGCGTCGCCTGCGCCGACTTGCCATCAGAAGCCAATCGAGATTCCCAGGCATCCATGATGGTCAGCGGTATGCGCTCGACAACTGCGTTGAGCTGGGTGGCGCATTCCATAGCCAGCTCTAACTGCTGACTGAACGGCAGAGTCTTGTAGTAAGACTGTCGTTCAGTCTCTGGCAACCTGCGTAGTTGTTCAAGTGTCATATGCGGTTCAGGTTAGCAAGTTTGACAAGCGACCCACCAGCACCGTGCAAGGTATTCATAGTCGTGTAATAATCCAGACCAGGAATCTGGTAGAACTCCCGGGGCCAAACCAGCTCGGAGTCAAACACTAACGGTTCCTGATTTGCGGCCAGGATAGTTGCGTAAGACTGCACCAGACCACGTCGGTGAGGACGCAGGGGCGGCATGTGGGGCTTGACAACCAAATGCGGGTAGTACATATCATGGTAGAACGCAGAAGGGGCCCCGCCTTCACGAAGCTCGAAGGCACGCGCGGCCAGATCAGGACTGTTCAACGGGATAATCAGGGACGACGAACCTGTGGACGAATCGTAGAACTTGTCCATGGTACCTGCGTAACCTACGTAGGATCGCTCGACATCCGCTTCCTGGACTTCTAGGCTGCTGTTGATCTCTACGTAAGTCTCTGACCAGTTGATCTCAAAGGGGCAAGCATCGAATACCGTTTTCAGGTAATCAAGCGTGTCCGGAGTCGGGAGACAGATAAGCTGGTGAATCAATGCCATGGTTTAACCTCACTCTAGTACCTGCATCGTAGGCCAGCCCGTATAGGTCACAGGCCCGACCTTTGAAAATAGAACCGGACCAAGAACCAACTAGTCCGTCGTCGAATGCAAGCACCAGAAGGTTAATCAGCACCTTGGGTACCTGCACTATGTCGAATCAAATTCCCGGCTTCCCAGCCCTTCCAGTAGAGCTCCCGTTCGGCGGCGTTCTCGTAGGTAGCACGTTGGTGTAGGGCATTTCTGGACGTGGTACCCTGCAAACCGTCCCGAAGACCTTCGTTGTGAGTGCTGACCAGCCGGGCTTTGACTGCCGCTGACATAGAATTGTGATTTTCGACAGGCTGGGATTTCTCCTTACCTACATCGTAACCCCGATGGTATACCGGGCCTAGCAAAGGGGGTACCAAACCTGGTTGCCTGTCCTGGCGGCGGTAACCATGGTCATGTCCTAAGCGCCAGGCTGCTAGTTCCGTGCCCGTCAGTTTGTCACTTTCCATTTCGGCCTCTGCTCCTAGGATAGCGGTGCCATTATTATAGCCGTCGCGGTAGACTACTTTGTACGCACCACAGTAATGATGCTCCTCGCTGCCTACCCCTCGCCTAAAATCTAGGCGACCTGCGTCCCACACCGCAAGTTGGAGTTTGGTCATAGTAGAGAAGTTACAGAGGTAACTAGACCTTCCCTCGTAAGTGAATTTGGCAGTCACACAGTACCTTTATGGTAGAGACTGTCGCCGTACAAGGCGTACAAAGCACGGTACAGGGCGCGTGCGTCAACCTCAACCGTGCGGGCGTATCCCCCGATCACCAGCTCAACCTGGTAGTTGTCAGTAACGCTACCGAGGGATACCTCCAGGGCGTCATAGGGAGTACTGTTATAGCTGTCCTGTACCAATGGAATATTGATTTTCATAATAGCCTCAGAATGCGAACCCAAAGTTGAGGAGTTGGATCTGGCCGCCCGGGAAGTTGGCTGCCAACTTATTGATTTGATTCTCAGACATCAGCCAGAACCAGGAACCGCCTGCGGCACCATGCGGTCGCTCATCGACAAAGAACAAGCGTTGACCTGTTTGCTTCTCGACGATACGTTTGACTTTCACCGCAGCCTTGAGCAGGGCTTCACGGGGAATTGCCTTTGCCACAGCAGCCCGAGCCTTAGCTTTCTCTTTGTCTGTCGATTCGGCAGTCAGGTGAGCATCCGGCCGGTCCAGCATGTTGCGATTGATACCAATCACCAGCTGGGAACGGAACATCGGATAACCGGCCATTGATTCGCAGTTGAATCCTGCGGCTTTGAATCGGTCAGGGTTCAGCACGCCCTTCTTCGGCATAGGAATCAGTGGAGCGCGGATGACTACCCATTCCTGATCTCGGATCGCTTCCATCTGTGACTTGGAGCCCTCGGCCTTGGTCGTCTCCAATATCGAAGAAAAGTCCTCGTACAGGCGGACCTCTTCCTGTTCTTGAATATCAACGCCCTGACGTTTGAGTTCCAGTTGCTGGATCAACTTGTTGTTACCGGTCTGGCGGCCCTGGACCTCAGCCATAGCCAATTCCAAATAGGGAACCTTAAACTCCGACTTTGCCATTTCCTGATCGGTATAGACTCCTGCACGAATGCTCTGCATCTCGTTGATTGCCAACTTGAGTGCCTTGGCAGTACCTTTAGGGGCACCGCTGTCTAGCACGCCTCGGAGGCGCTTCACGCCTAGCGTGAGTTTCTTCATCTTGGTTGCTTTGTCTACCTGCGCCAGGGGGGCCAGGGATTTAATCGTCTTTGCTACCAGCGTTTCGGCTTCTAGAAGCTTGTCACGCTGGGTCTCCAGCCGTTGTTGGATAAGTTCAGGGGCCACTTCCTGCTTCGCTGCCAGGTTCAACATCGGCAGCAACTTGTTCATCTGTGACTGATTCTTGGCCACCAACCCGTTGCGTGCCTGAATACGGTCAAACATGGAATCTACAACGAGCTGGTTGTTCTCCATCGCCATCTTAAAATCTCCTAGACTGAGATAAACCGTGACCCTTGTTTTTCAAGGCCACCGCGAATCTTAGCCCGGATATGGAACAAGAGGTCTACAGACCTTATCTGTAGACCTCTTGTATTTACTACTTAGACCAGGAAGTCGTCGTCAGCCTTAGCCTTCGAAGCCTTCGAAGCCTTCGTGGTCGGCTTTGCAGCCTTGCCAGCCTTCGCCGGCACCTTTGCCGTCTTAGCTGCCTTAGCAGTCGGCTTGGCCTTCGCGCCCTTTGCCGGCGTTCCTGCGGCCTTAGCTGCGCGTGCGGCCTTGCGTTCTGCTGCCGTCGGCTTTGCTGCCGAAGCCGCCTTTGCAGTCTTCGCCTTCTTGGCCGCCGGCTTGGTTGCGCCAGCCTTAGCTGCTGCGCGGGCTGCACGACGTTCTGCCGGGGTCAGCTTCGGTGCTGCATCGCCTTCAGCCTTAGCCTTCGGCGTGCGTGCCGTCTTTGCCGGCGCACCTGCCGACTTTGCTGCCTTAGCTTCTGCACGAGCTTGTGCTTTCTTGAGGCCGTTGTTTTCGCGTTGCAGGGCTGCGACTTGCTTGACCGCTGCCTTCAGCGCTGCCAGAACGTTGACCGATTGTGCTGCCGTGTTTTTCGTTGCCATGATGTAGGTTCCTTGGAAGGTGTTTATGTGTCGTTGTTGACACAGAGTATTTACTGAAGTGGTTTAGGATTTTACTGCGGACTGTGAAACATGAATCACTGAATCAAACGAGCCTTCAAATTACAGGGCGTGAAATTGGCATCTGACAAATCCACGCCCTAACGACGATTACTTGCTGTCGTGGGCGACCGGACGGCCCGTCAGGTACACCTCAACACGGTCGTCCTTCTTGAAACGACGAGCGGCCGCTGCACCCAGCTTGGCTGTTGCCGTTGCCAGCATCGCAAACGGCTCACCAGTCGAGCCACCGACGACGCAGCGGATCGCATTCGACTTCGAGACCTTGACGTGCGTGTGATCCTTGACAATGAAGGCGCCGAACAGCGGGATGTCCTCGAAGCGCGGGCCCTTGCCTTGGTATTGGACCAACTGGTGCCGAGCATACGTCTCGACTTCGTCCGAACCGTCGACCAGCATAACTCCCAGTTTGTCGAACTGGTTGTCTGCTCCGATCAGGGTCGCAACGGTTCCGACATAGCCCAGCAACGTCTTCGGTTTCGATTTCAAACTGACCGGCTGGTCAACCTTGATGACCGTCGCGTCGACCTTCGCCTGAGCCTTCGCGGCACGTTTGGCATCGCGTTCCGACTTGTCCAGGATCTTACCTTGACGCTTGAACTCGTCACGATAAGCCTCGACCTGGGTCTTGGTCGCCGGCACAACTTCGGTGTCGGGGAGTTGGACAGTCGTGTGCTGGGTGTCGATACCGGTGACCACACCGTCAGCGTAGGCCTTAACACGAATCAGGCCGCAACCGGCGCCGATGACGATAACGCCGGGTTTCGTCAAACGAGCAAGCGCCTTGGCCTTGGTGGAAACGACTTGGGCGACCGAAGCCTTCGTCGGGAACACAATCGGATTCTTGGTGTCGACCTTGGTCTTGATCGCCTTAACGATTGCCTTCTTGGTCGACTTACTGACCTTCTCTGCGTGCGCCGCGTTAGCTGCCTTTGCGGCCTTAGCTGCTTTCTTGGTCTTCGGCACGATGACCTTTGCCAGCGGGGTGGCCTTAACTTCCCGGACCAAGGCTACTGCCACCTGTGCAGTACCCTGGTTGGCCAGCGATTCAGTTGCCCGTCGCTGAAACGAATGAACCGGGTTCTTCGGCAGTGCCGTCGTGACCGGATTGCTGTCCGAGAACGCGACTTGGGCGATTGCTTGGACGGGGAGTGCGTTGGATTTACGAGCTGCCATGGTGTGGTTATTCCCTTGAAGTTGTATGGCCGTCATTATTTATAGAGGGGGCGGCCGAACCTCTCGGTGAAACTGGTTTTTAAATTAACGAACGATCAGAGCAGGATCGGGTTCGAAACGAAGAATGACTGCCACACAGCCCGCGTCTGTCGGTCGGGGCCACCCCGAAGCAGTTGACCGACGGTTTCGCCGATCAACTCCTGAATCGAGTTCGGCAACTCCTGCGCCCGGATTGCAATCATCTCATCGAGTTCGCGGATGTACTGATACTTCTCGACTGGAGCATCGAGGTCCGGTAACGGCAAGGAGATACGTTCCTTGCAAAGCTCATGAACCTCACGCAAGCGCTTCTCTTCTTCAGCGGTAAACTGAACGTCAAACGTCTTCAGCTTACCTTCCTTTCCATCCGGGAAAGAGAACGGCGTATGAAACACGGAGGGACGCTTCGGGTACGTTGCCAAGTCACGAATCATTTTATGCGAACTCCTGAAATAGAAAGAGGCGCGCATAGTCGATTAAAAGAATCGAACTATGACACGCCCTGAAAAATCTACATGATGGGGTATTCATGCAGAGGACCAACTTTACGCAACACGCTGCGCGTGTAGTGATTGTAACACGCGCACAAAACAAGCGTCAACCGCGACTTGGGATGACCGACAGACCGTGTTGCAAAAATACAACACCAGCAAATCCCACGATTTTGTCGCTTACGCAAGACCCCTAGGGGATTCGGTTGCTTCGCCGAGGCGCACGAATGCGGTAGCATACATTCCGGTATGGTCATTGCGCACCATCGGCGGTTCTCCGTTTGACACCGGAATTCCGAAGTAGTGGGCAACGTTCAACACCTGACGGTATCCAGACACGTGCACATGGTCACCGACGCGGGGTATAGCAAGGGCGTCTATGATATCAACGGTTCTTATTACTTCGTTACCGTAACCGTCAACATCATCAAACAGGAATTCAAGTGTCAGGCTCATACGACCTCCAGTTCTTGGGTGTCTTCTTTGTGCTGGAACGCTTGGTCCTTCTTAATCAGTTCAGCCATACGCTCCAGGTCCAAAATGATCTTGGTCTTGGGCTTTGCTTCCCAGGCCTTTAGTTGCTTCAGGTGAGCCTGTTCCGTTTTCAGGTCATTCTTGTACTTGTTCTCGTCGAGCTTGCTGATCTTGCGGAGTTGCAAGTCGCAGATCCACTTAGCTTGGTGCGGCTTGATCTTCAGCTTGGTGACCAGCGCCTTCTCCGGCTCTTCACTGCGTCGGATGACTTTGATAATTTCGTCGATATGATCGCAAGCCTTAATCATAGTCTCCGCGTAGTCGATACGATCCAGTGTCTGGACCACACGGTGTGCCAGGGCCTTGAGTTCCAGCGCGACCCGCATGCGACACCACTGGAGAATCAATCGTGGTACCGAGTAGTCCTTGAATTGGGTTTCGAAGTCTACCACACCATCGCGGAAGATCGGAGTACGGATCGTGACGTTCAGACGATACACCTGGCGAGTCATCGTCACCTTGTGTACCTTGTCCACGAACTTATCGAATTGGTCGAAGTTGTAGGCCGGTTTGCACTCGACCATGTAGGTCGTAGCCCCTGCGCTGTTATTGCACGACAGCGTTTCAGGCATAGCACGAACCTTCTTCACGAAGGATTCAATGTTCGTACCTGGGGGCCAGTCCGAAATAATGATCCGTTTCTGGTCGCGCTGAACTTCAAGGTTAGATTCAAACTGCACCTTGGCCATCGAACCCTTAAACATCTGGAGATACGCTGCGCGGTTCTCCTTGGTGTTCACCATCTGACCACCGTACCGATGCGCGAACTTCAACGTCCGAGCGAAGTCCTTGATCTCCAACTTCTCGCCCTTGAACATTCGGAGCAAGATGGTGATCACCGACTCGGGAGTGAAACTCGGAAGCTTAGTCGTGATACCAACGCCGATACCCTCACCACCGTTGAGCAGCACGTTGGGCAGTTGGGCAGGTAACGTGACTGGCTCCACCCACTTGTCATTGTAGTTAGGGACAAAGGCCGTCACCTCTTTGGTGATGTAGTCGGACTCCGCAAACGACATACCGTAGTTGGTTAGCTTGCACTCAGTGTACCGTTCAGCCGCAGGACCATCCAGCATCGATCCCCAGTTACCGCTACCGAAGATCGTAGGACTCGGATGGTTAACCATGGTCACCATGGCGCCGTAGATACCCGAGTTGCCGTGAGGGTGAAGCTTGCCCATGACAAAGCCAACCTGTTCTGCTGCCTTCTGAATCTGGCGACCTGAATTCGAAGACATACCCCACAGGATGCGGCGCTGCACGGGCTTCAGACCATCATACAGGTCAGGGACCGAACGATCCAGATTAACCGCCACAGCGTAAGTCGTCATCCGTGACTTACCAAACTCCCGTAGCGTCGAGGGTTGGACGTGTTTGTCTCCCCCAGGACGTACGAGCACAGATGATCGCTTCTTAGTTGCCATTCTTGAATTCCTCTTGTTGCTTACGACGGCGCTTCGCAATAGCCGTTTTAAGAATGTTGCTCACCCGATCAGCATCCGGCCACGGAACGTCGTGAAGCGCCCCGTACTCGTTGATTGCTCCCACCCACCGATTGTCTTTCGTGGGATCAGGGTAGTAGTACACGTCGACCGGGTACTCGAATTCGTCGCGAGCAACTCGGAGCCGGATTTCATCGAGTACCTCTTCCTGCGAGATGTCCACGATCTTGACACCGTAGCCAGTGCGGATTATCTCCGCAAGCTGGGCTCCGAAGTTTTCGATCTGACCGTCCCCAAGGAGATTGTGGCTTCCCTGCGGATTGTATACCAATGTCAGTTTAGCTGTCATTTGACGACCTTAGGTTTACGTTGAGGTCTGAGGTTGTTCGTTGCCACTTTCTTTACTGCTGGCTTAGCCACTACTTTCTTCGCCGCGACTTTACGTGCCGGTGCCTTCTCCTCAGCTTCACTATCGACTTCGACCGCGTTCTGGGGAAGTCCCAGCATGTTGCGTCGGAACTCCACATCGTCATTCATAAGTTTGGCGAACTCTACGTGGTCGCTGCTCTCGATTGCTTGAATCTTAATCAGGCGACGGGTCGAGGGGTCGCAGGCCATGATGCGCAGCAGGTTCTTGCCCACCTCGCCCCAGCCCTTGATGTGCCGGATATCAGTATTTGACGGGGCGCCAATGGCCTTCAACCGAGTCTGCATCTGACTGACCGTGTCTTCCTGCACCAGCTTGCCCTTGTGGATGGCATAGAATTCTGGAATCGAGGACACATAGATCATACCGCGCTCGAACAGCTCAGGCAGATACTTATAGAACAACGTCATCAACAGGGAGTTGATGTGGCAGTTAGCGCTAATCAACCCCGACGGTAGCAGGAAGTGGTGATAGCGAGGCACCGTCAGACAATAGACCGGAACAGGGACGGCCTGTTTCTGAATCCGGAGCTTGTTGACAGCCAAGAAACCAAGCCCGGTGTTCTTATCCTGCTTCGTCCAATCACGGCGCACGTCATTGTATTCAGGGAAGTACATGCGATCACCGATCCGCATTTCACGGGCTTCGATCCAGGCCAGATCGCTGTTGCCATCGAATACCGCAAGCTCACGATCACGGGTTGCCGGAGTGCGGACGACCATGAATTTGTGGTCCCCTGAGACCTTGTACTTGTGCTTGCCGACTTCGATAGCAACTAGTTCGTCAACGTTCCTGACCAGTGCAGCCGTTGCAGGAGCCCAGATAACCTTCTTGCCAGACCACACAGGGACTTCAAAGGTCTGACCGTTCTTGGTCCATTCGGCAAGTTCCGAGATAGTGAACTCTGACGCACGACCAGCGCCCTCGCCGGTTGGGATGACTTTGATCTTGGTATCACCAACGAATGGACCATCAGGATCCGGGTCAGCCATACAAATGATCTTGCCCACAACCAGTTTCTTCATCGGCTCGGCGGCCTTGGCATCGTAACCGATAGCGGCCAGGATGTTGACGACTTCCTCCGACTCCATAGCCTTCTGTTTCTTGTCCTTCAGCACATTCAGGATCTTGCCTTTGAGGGGCAGCACGGCCTGGAATGGGAAGCGGGCTTCCTTCAGCTTACCTGCAGCCGAGTCACCTTCGACCAAGAACAACTCACGATCCTCGACCTTGGTTTTACGGTCGAAGCCAGCGTACTTCGCCGGAAGTCCTAGGCGCTTGACTGCGTTAAGCTTGGCGATGCCCTTCTTCGACAAGGTGAACGATTGACGCAGCTCGCTGATTTTGGTCGCACGTTCGCACAGCCGTTGTGCCAGCGCCTTGTTCTCCTTAAAGAACTTGGTGGTGGCTTTTATAAGCGTGGCCTCAAAGTCCTTGCCTACCCGTTCGTCCACGAGCTTGGCTTTGTCCTGCGAGGAGAACATTGCTTTGTGCAGCTTTGCGTTTACCAGACCAACGAGGCCGTCCTTGAAGTCTTGCTCGCGGAACACCGGCTTCGATACACCGTCGACCTTCTTGGTTTTGATGAAGGGGCGAATACCTTCGTACAGGGCACCGGTCACCGAGTCGACGTGCTTACCGCCTTGGTTGTTGGTAACCGAGTTGGTCATACCACGAAGGTCACAGCCATCGTAGGTTGCGAAGGCGACCGCGATATCAGACATGTCGTCCTTATAGACGAACATGATTTTCTCTGCTTCGGTCTTCAGCTTCACCAAGCGAGTATCAATGTACTCCTTGGGACCAATCTTGGACAGAAACTCTTTCTTCGACTTCGCAGACTGAATGGTGATCTTGAGGCCCGGATTCATGTAAGCCATGATCTCGGCCCACTCAACTGCCATCGCCGGGGGAAACGACTTCACCGTGAAGATCGATTCGTCTGGCTTGACGTATATGACCGTGCCCTTCTTTGCTGTAATGCCCGTCGGCAGCTTAGGGGCCTTGACACCGGCCTTGACCGGATCAATCAGGTGTCCTTTCTCGAAACCAACCGAATGCCATTTGCCTTCGTAAAAGGTCGTGACCTTGAATACATCGGCGGTAGCGTTAGTGGCCTTGGCACCAATACCGTGGGTGCCGATCGACACCGCGTAGGCGTCTGAACGCGTCTTACCTGAGGTATGCAGTTCACCGAAGACGGCTTGCATCGTCGGCATTTCCTGCGGAACTTTCTTCCCGTTGACGTTCAGGGAGAACTTCTTCACCCCCTGGGGGATACCGTGGCCCGAATCCCATACCCAGTACGAACCATCTTTCTCCAGGTACAGAGTGATTTCACTGTTACGGCCGGCCATAAACTCGTCGGCACCGTTGTCCAAGAGTTCCTTGGTCGTGGTCCACCGACCATAAGCATCAACACCGCCGATGTACATCGAGGCATTGGCACGGACCGACTCCGGGAACCGTTGGGTGTCGATATCTGCCGACGTGTAGTTCGCCGGCTTCTTGCTCTTAGGTGCTACTACGGCCTTAGCCATTCTTATTACGCCTCGTTATCTTGGTTGTGAGGATCGATATTTACTACACCCATCAAGGCCTGAACCATGGGTTGTACGTCGCTAATCTGGGTGGCCAAACACTTGGAGGTATGCACCGGAACCCAGGACCCACCCTGGCTGACCTCAAAGCGTACATGAATATATGCAATCTCCCTGTCTCGCTTCTGGTGATTGTCAAACTTGAGCACCAGTCGGGCAAACCCCAACTTGAGACAGACTTCCTTGAGTTCCTGAACAGGAGTTTCCAACGGAAGTACCGGCATCTTTTCCGAATCGAACCAGTATTCAACGTGAAGCTTGATTTTGTTACCGTTGGCTGCCTCAGAGTATTGCAAGGTGCATCGGTAACCCCAGCGTGCGAAAAACGCAGTCAGGATCGGTTGAAGCTTATCGACTGCCGACTTGGCGGAATTAAGATTCTCGTCCTTTAGCGGATCGGTACACCCCTTAAGCGCCTGCGCAGTGAACACCAGAACCTTAGACGTCACCTGCACCTTACCGTACTTGCGTCCCCAGGTCTCAGTCGTTTTGGTCAGAAACGGTTCAAAGATTTCCGACTCGAAGTCCACACCTTTGATCTTGATGTTGTGTTTGTCAGTCATCAAACCCAAGGTGGGCAAGAAGTTCTGGTGCACTCGAATCATTGGTGTTCCAGCCTTGGCCAACACCGAATAAGCTTCTGCATCTGCCACGACATACCACTGCTTAATCTTGGTCATGCGAATGATAGTCGGCTCAGTCGTTTTCGTTTTGACTGATGGGGCTTGCTTTTTCATTTGGCTCATTGCCCTTGCTCAAGAAAGTAGTAGAACCTCTCGACGAATGCCGCGTTCTTAAGAGCGACCTGTCCAAGGATCTTTGATTCCGCTTCAATGTTTCGTGACTGGCGAGCCGTAAGTACCTGCTGCGCCAGCTTCTGTGCTTTACCAACCACAACAATCTGTATTTCTTCGGCAGGGCAGAACTCGTTACCCTTCGAATAGTGACACTGGGTAAACTTCTTGGTCTCGTCTGGATCAAGATACTGGCAACGTTTGCAGTTTACCGAGTATAGACCAAGGTGGTCCTTTTGTTTATCAACCATGACTGCCCTCTCGATGAACTACGGATGAATGTGAAATGGGCTGGAACGCGCTAACGTTCCAGCCCTATTCAAACTGCGAGATTAGACAGCGTAGAGATTAGAAGTCGTCCAGGTCGCCGTCTTCATCTTCGTCATCACCATCTTCGTCATCGCCGTCTTCATCATCCTCGTCATCCTCGTCATCACCATCTTCGTCTTCGTCATCGCTGTCTTCATCATCCTCGTCGTCGCCGTCTTCATCATCCGAATCTTCGTCATCCTCGTCTTCTTCGTCGTCATCACCATCTTCTTCGTCATCCGAGTCTTCGTCGTCTTCATCATCCTCGTCTTCATCCGAATCCGAATCATCGCCGTCTTCGTCTTCATCCTCGTCGTCCGAATCGCCGTCTTCGTCCGAACCCTCATCCTCGTCTTCGTCTTCCTCTTCCTCTTCTTCCTCGTCAGCCACCGGCGCTGCGGCTGCAACCGGGCTGGTAACAAACAGCGACGACGGATCAAGCGCGATAACCTTGCCCGATTCTTCCGTCACGTAGACAGTGAAGCCCTTGATCTCAACGATCTCCTTGATCGTGCCCAGCGGTACGAGCGTAACGTAATGAAGCGTTTCGCCAACCACTGCCTTAACGTCGGTACGCGGGATCACCAGACCACCCTGACCGAAGTATGCCGTTTCGCTCGGCTTGCCTGCTGCCTTAGTCGAAGCGAAAGTGCGGAGGAACACTTGCTGACCAACGACAGTTGCAGCTGCGGCGGCCACTGCCTTCTTCGACGGTGCCTTAGCCTTAGACTTCGAAGCTGCTGCCTTTTCAGCGCGAACTGCGGCACGCTTTTGTGCTGCCGTTTGCTTCGGTTCAGCCTTCGCCTTCTTCGAACCACGTGCCGGCTTTGCTGCCTCAGCAGCGGCGGCCTTTTCAGCGCGAGCTGCGGCGCGGCGCTGTGCCGGGGTCAGCTTCGTTTCTGCGGCTGCTTTGCCCTTTGCCTTCGACACTGCTGCCTTAGCCTTTGCACCTGCTACGGTCTTTGCCTTACCTGCTGCCTTACCTGCTGCCTTGTTTGCGCGGATTGCCATACGTTGTGACCTCTAGAGATTGAATGAATGTAACGTGCAGTATTTACTAACACGCTAGTCCGTGTTGCCCGGTACGAACTAGCCCGGATGATATGCGAACTATTTACTAAACTGTCTACTACGCGATTCACCGACTTTTCGTTTGTCGTCATTTTCGTGTATACCATGAGAGAGTTGTCGCAGGGCGAAGTTTAAAGGACCCCGCCCTGGGCAGTCAACCTGAATCTGAAACTGTGTGTTGCGTATTTACAACATGAGGATCAAGCTACATCTGGAACGACAAAGGGCCACCAGGTGTTGCCCTGTCCTGGGTGACCTCCGCTACGTCCTGCTCATCATCAGGTGTCTCCACCGACGCTTGTGATTGCTTGGATGCCGCGGCCTTCCTGCGGTCAGCCTCCGCCAACGACCGAAGCTGGCGTGCCGTCAGTTCGCCAGTAGCCAGGTATTCCTTAACCTGCTCAAAAGCCCGACTCTTCTCTGCTAGGCGTTGATGCAGCGCCCACTGATCGCGGGCCTCTCGTTTCATATAATCACGAGTAGCTGCGGTAATGTCACCGTACAGGTACAGTGCGTTGATGACCCGCACCGCGTACGGTGAATCGGGGTGGATGACAGCTACGTTATTAATGTACTCCCCGGTCGTGTACTCGTATCGAGGGCGATGTTGCGTACGCAAAACGTCCACCACACCCTGCTCCGTCAGCACTTGAGCGGAGGGCACACGCAGGAACCACTGCATGCCCTCCAGAACAGCTAGACGGCCCTCGAATACATCGGCTCGCGTTTCCGACATACGATCCGAGGTGATGATTCGGAAGGTATGTACCTCGTGTACCTTAGGATCCTTTTTCGACGGGATCACAAGGGCCAGACTGTAGTGTTCATTTCGCATTTTAGAACCTCGATGGGTAGTTACAACGGGTTGTGTGACTGGGCCACCAATTGAAGCACGACACCCAATCGGATCTTGACTGTGTAGTCTTTGATCTGGATTGCACTATAGTCCAACACTTGCCCTTTGTTACGGTGCGGCAATACCAGCACTTGCTGGAGTATCTGGATCTCCGGACTGTGGTTGTTTTGACCAGCCAACGATTTCTGGAGACGGATAGCTTCAACAAGTGCGGAATCTACATCATCGTGGACGTATGCCGGAGCACGTCCACCTTTTACAGAAAGGAGAAAGCCCATTACTCGTCGTCGCCTTCGTCCTTCGGCTTGTTAGCGCCGCGCGTGCGCTTCGGCGGCAAGAGCACTTCTTGGAACGCTGCCGGAAGGAAGCGCTTTGCTCCCGCGATCATACGGTATGCCGGATCCTTCTTGTCCAGGACACGACGCACAACCTTCTTCACACCAGATTTCTCGATTTTCACCGACTGCTCGACGTGCTTCAAGCCCACGGTCAGGATGTTGCCCTTGACCTTCGAAGCGCCGACACGCAGCAGGATCGAGAACGTCGAATTGGCCGGCAGACGATAGCCCGAACCAAACGTGAATTTGTCACGCGATTCACCAGCTGCGTTTCTCACCTTGGTCGTGACGTTACGTTCCTTGATGCCCTGCGGCATGATCTTCTGGCCGTTGGTTTTGAACGTCTTTGCCGACAGGCGGGCCATGATACCGATCAACGTCTTCGAATCGTAGGCGCCGAGGTCGAATTTCTTCTTGTCCTCAGCCTGCGGATTGTACTTACCGACGTAGCGTGTGGCCTTGATCTGGTGGCTCAGCAGTCCGTCCTTTTCGGTGCGGACCAGGACTTCCAGGAAGTGGGGCTTGAAGTCGGCAGGGGCTTGGAACACGAATTGACCCGGGCGCAGGCCTGGCTTCTTGGCCCCTCCTGCTGCTCTAGCAGTGCCTGTCTTCTTCGCCGGGAATCCCTTCCGGGCCACCGCACCAGCCTTGGTCTTCGTCGTGGTCGCCACTTTGCCGGCAGCCGTTGCTTTCTTGGTCTTGGTTTTCGTCGTTACCATCTTTTGATTCCTGATTAGGTTGCGGGGACCGTTCCCCAGTTACGATGTAATGCAGCTCTGCTTGCAATACTATAATTAGCCGTTTTGCGATTACAGAGGCAAACTCCCGGGCCACATCAGGCTTGCCCTGACGATCCAGCATAACGATCTGGAACTCGGGTTTGTTTTGCAGCCGCAGCAGACTAACCTTAGGCCGCTGTAGCTCTGTCTCTATATATTTACTAGCTTCACCTGAACAACGCCAGAACACGTTGTCCTGAGCCAGCTGGATATACAAATCCTGCAGATATGTAAGATCCTTCAGGCGGTAGGCGGACAGCGCCATTTGAAACAGTTCGTTTGATCCGCCACGATCAGGGTGTACCAACGGTGCGAGTTTTCGCCACGCGTCCTTAATCATATGGGACATGGCGTTATACATCATTTCCGTCCGCATCGATACCCAACCAGCAGAGGTCACCGAATCCTGGCCGATAGTGTCGGGGGCACCACGGGTTGCAATGCGGATATCACGGCGAAGCTGGAGAATCAACTCACGTTCTGGCAGATCCTCCATATAGCGACCGGCCAGAACGATGGCGGAGTCGTAGAGTCGAATGAATTTCTGGCGCTCGCGTCCTACGCGTTGTAGTTGGTTTGCGTACCAGGCCAACCTACCAAGGTTAACCTGATTTTCAATCGGTATCAGGGCTGTTGTCAACTACATACTCCTTATCCAGGAAACGCGAATCAATCAAACTAGCGAGATCGAGATTCGCGTGATCTGCGACCAGGGCCACTATTTCGCGCAGTCGTTTGAGCTGCTCCTCAATGCCTGGTGTAGTGTAACTGTGGCGAAAATCGTGGGTCATGTAGTCCTCAATGACCTCGGTCAGGCCGACCGTGCCCCAGTCAAACTCGCTACTACGGTGCTTGGTACGGGTTTTATATCTAACGGGCATCAATCCTCCAAGATTTCTGCGAACTGTGTTAGTCCTTGAATACGCGGACACTTCGAAGGCAAATTCATCCGGGCCACAATAGTGTGGGCGACTTCCTTCGGAACCTCTACCACGGAGGTGGCCACCGCCGGACTGTGATACCCCTTAGGATCGCTGATAGTTACATAAGTCGTGGTAATCAATACTTTAGCCATTGTCAACGTCCTTCATATCTGGGTACCGACCTGTGCTTCGGAAAATCAACTCGCGCAGATCCTTGCCGTTCTTGTCGCACGTCTCGACCATTTCACGCAAAAGAATCGAGGCTTCCAGGGCATTCCCTTTGTCCAGCAGAGCTACCGCAAGGTTACCTACGCTCGACGCGGTGTCAAACACCTTGATGGTTTGTTTAATCAGGCATTCGTCCCGGTCACTCATTTCACCGGACGTGTTCATGATAGATCCGCGTATACTGCACGGCCTTTGTTAGTGATTCCGCTGATGGTCATTTTGGTGTGTACGATCTCCGGCAGGTTGCTCAGGAAGACCATAAGTCCGGGCGATCCATCTTCGGTCGTAGGGACCCACCGCATGGTGGTTTGATCCAATCGGGAGGCCACGACCCAGCGGCCATCCTGAAGAGTAATACGCGACATGTACGTCCGACCGTCATTCGATAAACCGAAATCTTGGTCGCTTACAGCAATAACAGTACCAACCGGGGGAAGCGTCAACTGGGTCGTGGTATTCATAGTGCCTGATTTTATTTGGATCGGTTGGTGATTGTTACTCTGCAGCTTCGATATCGTTGTACAACTTCAATGCTTTGGCCATCAACATCTGCATGTTGGTCCTGGTGAGACCTTGCTCCAAAATCGACATCGGATGGTTCGCACCACACTCCTTGACCGACTTGTCAAAGTTGATGAGCGCGAACTCTACACCATGATAAATCTGGCGCAGTTCAGATTTACTGAATGCGCATTCATGCTGCGGCTGGTCGACCCAAAAGCGTGCTTGGTTATCGCTTGCCATTATTGCACCGCCTTACGGAGGGCAGTGAAGAAGGCCTCGATTTCCTTCGAAGTCCGGGTCACGACTCGGTGTCCGGGCATGTTGTCATCGCAGAATTGCTTGGCCACCGCTTGCGAGGCGAATGTCTCAACCACCGGAACAGTTCTCACGACTTCATTGAGGTGATTGAAGACCTGGACCTTTCGGCTAGCCTCACGGTGGGCCACCCATTCCTTCTGACCCGGGTTACGGACCGAGATTACCCACTTGTGGCCAACGTACTCGATGGCCACGTCGACGGTCGGGACTTCTTGCTTGTCTTTGCGGACGATACGGATATTGCGGATGGTGTCGAGCATCATGAATTCCTTTTTCGTTTTGGTATTACGGTCCGTGTAACCTGGTTTAATACGTGAAGCCCCTGGGCTTCTGGATCTCGCCGGAGACTGGTGTGACTTTGGTGGGGGTGAAGCTAACTTCAAGGATCATGATCTGTCCTTCACCTGCTGGAGCTTTGTTGCTTAGTTCCAGTGCAGAGTGCAGCATGTGGTTCGGGTACCGAGTACCGTCGTTCATAGTTGACATGGGACCGTTAACGATTGCGTCGTATTCCTTAGCCAGGAGTTCGTCGTCGCCTGGGTAAAGGCCGAACAAGTGGGCCCCGTGCAACGTAGTCGACCAGTACGGATAACCGCCGCTATGGCTATCGAACCCGAGATAACGGGGTTTGTCGTTGCTGCCGTTGACACACGCGATGACTTTCAGTTTCGGGAAGTCCATTTTACTTGCCCTCCTTCTTCTTGGCCTTCTTGGCCGGTTTGACGTTTCCATTCCAGGTCAGGTGCTTACCCTTCTTGGGAGGTTCAACCTTCGTCAACTCGTATGCTGAGTAGGATACTAGCCCGCCTTTGGTATCGAGCCAGATTATTGCCTGGCTACCAATGGTCTCCAGCCGCGCCACCTGCTGTTTGTACAATTCAGCGTCCCCTTCCCCTTCCTCTTCACTACCAGTCAGAACCACCCAATCGCCAACACGGATGATACTGCCATTAAGCTCCTTGAGGCACGCGTCATACACGTAATTCAAGTTCTTCAACGACTCGGGGTTCAGTGCGACGGGCATGCCGGCCATGAGTTTGCGGTGCTGCATCTTGGTCAACTTGGCCAGGAGCTTCTCCTCGTAGCCAGAGTACTCAACCGGCTCTTCACCCTTCATAAGCGGGAGGAGGAAGCTTCCGTTGATTTCGACTTTGATCCAATGGTAATAGCAATCACCGCTGTGGGCTGCCTTGATAAGCAAGGATCCGAGCTCGACGCCGCGGACGTTATCTTGACGGACTGCTATGTAGATACCGTGATCCAGCTGACCACGAACGTTACCGAACATATTGCTTCTCCTGTTTCGTTTAGGAAAGGGGATTCTGGTTAGCCAACGTCGTCCTCGTCCTCGTCATCAGAGCCGGTATCCGAATCTTCGTCGTCTCCAAGCTCGTTGCCACAGACATCGTAGAAAGTGAGGTCGATTCGCCGGATGATTTCCCCATCATCGAGGTGAAGTTGTTTCTCCATGGCATCACCGACGTCTGTCATTGTCAGCGGGGGCTGACCGTCTTCGCGTTCGAGTTTGACGGTCAACCATGCACGATGGTTCGTGGCGATCTGGAGTTCGAGAACGTGTGCGTATTCAGGGAACTTGAACATGGTGCTTCTCCTGTTTCGTTTGGGATCAGGCAGAGGGACGGGAATTGTTTATCGGGCAGTGCGGGAATGGGGGTGGGAGAATTTCTGGGTCAAGGCAAACAGGCGATTCGGATCAACGACCTTCTTGACCGGATCAACGATCACCTTGTCCTTGTGCAAGCCGACGTGCACCGTCTTGCCCTGGCTGTCCTTCACGGTGAAGGAGTGATTGCTTGTGGAGAAATGTGTGACCTGTGCGGTCGGGGCGGCGATGGCGAGCAGTAAGCGCAATTCTTGATTCAACTTGGCGCTGTAGTCGCGGTGCCACTTGTTGACGATTGCCAGACTGACCTTCAGCTTATCTATCGAACGGAAAACTTTCGAGGTTTCGAGGCGGAACCAACCGAAACCTCGTTTTGCCAAACGAACGCCATGAACAAACGACACGAGTTCACCTTCCGAAGTGTGCATCCACTGACGCAGTGATTGGTATTCACTGGCCGACAGCTGGATCGAAACGTGCGCGGTATCGTCGTTTTGGAATTGTTCAAAAACCTTCATTGTTCATACTTCCTTTTCGTTAGGAGAGAAAATGCGACTTACTACCCGCTACTTACTACTTACTACTTACCACAGGGCCGGCGGATACCGGATTTCATACGCGAGACCGAGGTGGCCTCGTAGTGCTGGTAATACGAAAGGGTGCGGTAGGAGGCGCACGCCGCCGACAGCAAGAGACAGAGTACGGCGATCAGGAGCGACAGTACAACCTGCCCTGAAGTGTTAGCCGTGAAAAACAGATAAGCAGTGAGGACAGCAGACAGAAGGGCTAACCAGCCGAATACTGTCAGTCCCTTCTTGACCGATAGCATGCGTTGGGCTCTGGACATGTTAGGCCCCTACGTAGCTACAAACAAGATGCGACCAACTAGGTCGGCGAGTCGGCACGGCCTTGCCCATCCTTGCATAATCGCGGCGGACCCTATCAAGGTCAATGACGATACGCGAGCCGGGTACTACTTGTGCCTGGACAAGGTAGCCCCTGGCATCAGCGAACTCGAAGCCGTCGGGCTTGCGAGCCTGGAGAAACACCTCGAGGCTTTCAACTTCAGCATCGAGGGTCTTAAGACGTTCTTTGAGCGCATCGCGCTCACGTTGCGCTTCGTGTAAGCGCCGGGCGTAATCAGTGATTTTCTTCGATGAAACAAACTTCATTTGTGACTCCCGTTTCGTTAGGGTGCGGTGCTAGGTCTAGCCTTCATTGTAACATAAACTTAACATTTCGTGAACCTTGAAAACGGAGGTTCACGAACCTGTGTTGTTTATTTACAACACCTCAAGACCACGCGATTTGGTACAATCGAAAGTCACCATCGCTGTTTGCCTCGCAGTTGAGGATCGTGTAGCCCGCTTGCGTTACTGCAAGCTCAAACTTCGACCACAACGTGGTGTTTCCGCGTAGGCCGTGGACTGTCCACTTATAGTCTTTCATCCGCTGCCGTACTGACTGGTCGAGTAGCTTGAGGCTCTCAGCGAGTTCAAGATCCAATTGAGTAGCAGGAGCTACGTAGGCAGCGGCCGCCTCTTTTGCAGGAATCAACGCCATGTCAGGCTCCCGTCAGGTTTCTCTGCAAAGTCTTCTAGAACTAGATCCACTTTTGAGTTGTCAGACTTGAATTCGAAACGAGCGTACCGTCCGTTGTCAAACGACCATTCGAACTCGGTGTCCGGATCATTTCTTGATCTAGGCAAGTAGACCGCCGACACCGGTCCCATAGTCTGAATTAAGGTTTGGAGTAACTTGTGGACTAAACCCCTGGTCATATACGTCGGGGTGACCACGACCCCGAACGCTTGAATCTCCAGAGTCCAGTTGTCCGACCGAGTGTTGAACTGGGGATTAATGTCGGCATTCAGATGTTGATGCCAGAATTCGTGAACCAAGTCAGTGCGGATCATAGCAAGAATCCCGGAACAGTTATGCCCTTGGTCACCGTGTAGGCCAACCGCATTGTCTGCAAATCTTTGTAATGCTCGACTCGGGTCGTGGGCTTGATTTTGATAGATCCGTCGTCCCCTCGGGGTGGGTTGTTAACCCACCTGATTTCCATACGACCACTGAAGTGGAGGGTCACGGTCACGGTCGACCTGACAAATCCCTGGGACTTACGCTCCCACTGAAACACGCGGGACCACGATACTTCCTCAACAACACGGAACTTCTGGTTTTGAGTCAAAGCCCATACGATCTCGTCGTATTCTTTGGCGTTGAGGATAAACCGACGACTCATGATTTGAATTCTCCGATAGAGCGTATCGTGCGGTGCAAAATGTTCATGTTGTGATGAGCAGCTTCAATGAACTCTGCTTCTTGAAACACCTGCTGGGTCTGCATCATTACTGCGCTCGAACCAGGCTTCAGCGCAGACGCCGGATAGCCTTTGTTTGTCACTACATCACCGTCTTCGTTGATAACTTCGATGGTCACTCGGATTGCAAAGTTACTCATCTTAAATCTCCGTTGAATTAATGTCTTTGTTACGCCGCACCAGCCATTCCTTCTGGCGGCGGGCGTTGTGGCAATCGATTGCCGCGGAGAGGGCTGACAACAGCGGTACAGAGATAGGAAACGTTACTGCGATGAGCAAGCACAGCAGGAGGTCTAGACCTGCATAGAACAATTCGAGGGCTGCCGAGAACAGCCGCGTCCACTGTTTGGTAGCAGTTATAGTCCCAGGAAGTTCCTTGTGGATGCGGACGTAGTGGCGTCCGAAGTCCTTAAACCACTGCTGCTTCTCATCTTTGGTCATCTCAGTTCTCCAGTTTGAAAATAGCCGATGTAATGCGAGCACGAATGTCAGCACCTGCGTTGGGAATCCAGTCCAGCGTTTCTTTCAGCAGGTCGACTTGTGCCTGCTTCGCTTCAGACAACGGCTCCTTACGCTTGTAGACAAGGGCACGCCATCGGGATATACCCTCGGCACGAAGCTCGTGCGTGGCAATGAACTTGTGCTCGTCCTCATAGTCGAGGTCGAATCTAACGGAATCGCCGGTATCTGTCGGAGAGATCCTTGCCTCCTTCTCCTGGTAGAAGAAATACGCGGGCAACTGCGTGGGCTCCAGTTTGTCACTCGAGGGCTTTCCCACTCGGTCGGTTGCTTCTTTGCAAATCCAGACGATCAGGTAGGCGTAACGTCCCTTCCAGCCTTCCTGGTATGGGAGTAGGTCCTCGACGTGTACGACAGGGGTCCCTACTTTAGCTTTGGTCATCTTGACATCCAGTATTCGAATCTGCGGCGGGTTTGAGGCATGTTCCCGAGGTCCAGCAGGCACCGTCCTGGCGGCAAACACTATCACTACAACCGGGCCACGGTGCGGAGTCGGAGTCTTTGACTACGGGATACAACGTGAATTGTGCCATTTCAGGCGGGTATCGGTTTTGGTCGGCAAACTCACGCCCGGCTTCAACGTCAGCGAAGAAAGCCTCGATAACGCGAGCCTGGTCGTAGTTACAGCCTCCAGGAATATACCAGAAGCTAACAACACACTTCGAATCAGTCTGGAGCTCAAGGGAAGCTCCAGCCTGGACTGCAATTGTAGGTGTGGCCATCGGTTACTCTCCGAGAGTAAGTTTAGCGACTTCGATAAGCATCTGGTACTGACGCTTAATTTTCTCATTCGAAACGTGTGTTACTGCCGAAGCGGCCAAGAACTGGTCCACAGTACCATAGAAACATCCACGGGTACATAGCAGCTGGGAGTTCTGACCTCGGAAGACGGTCAAGGTCCCTTTCCCAGACCCTACGTTCGAAAACCAGACGAGGTCGTCTCCGGTTTCGACCACAGCATCACCACAGACATGGGCATTACCAGAGACATGGGCCTTACCGTAGACATGGGCCTTACCGTAGACCAGGGCATTACCAGAGACATGGGCCTTACCGTAGACATGGGCCTTACCACAGACATGGGCATCACCAGAGACATGGGTAGTACCGTAGACATCGGCATCACCACAGACATGGGCCTTACCGTAGAC
>FTKM01635571.1_pt1 | contig 27315 bp, 28 predicted proteins | sample 1658051 | NCBI WGS metagenome assembly FTKM01 (sample SAMEA3914794, study PRJEB12502) | metagenome | biome: forest; material: soil | place: Canada | collected 2011-07-05 | depth 0.1 m | reverse complement strand
AGCGTCGGCGTGATGGGCGATGGCCGAACCTATGAATACGTCGTGGCACTGCGCGCCGTACAGACGCAAGATTTCATGACCGCGCATTGGGCGCATCTGCCGCATGAACTGCTGGGTCATGTGTCGAACCGGATCATCAACGAAGTGCGGGGTATCAACCGCGTCGTGTATGACATTTCCGGGAAGCCACCGGCGACAATCGAGTGGGAATAAACTAACCCGGTCCTAACTGGTGACCCGAGGAATCAAGGCCTTACAGGCAATGCCTGTAAGGCCTTTTTGTTTGGGCTGATTCTGCTCTCACGTTTGCCCCCACGCGACGTGGGTGCAAACGGAACGGAGCGAAATTCGGGATGGTAACCATGCATGGTCACAAGACATCACGAGACCAATGCGAAAGGCGTGCTCGCCGGTATCGCCGATACGCACGGTATTGCTGTTCCGGCAAGCTAAAACCTCGCTTGCGGTCGCCTGAATGGCTCGACGCTTGAGCTCTTTCGATCGGGCAAGCGCATCTCAGACCTCCTGACGAGCCGTCACAGAACAGAGGAAAACACCCAAACGCAGGCCTGGAGTTCCTTCGATGGGTCGACGATCACGCGGATCGCTTCCTGATCAGCTTCTAGGCAAGCAGTGGCACCGCCTCGATGATCGCAACGCCGGCCAATACGCCAAATACAGCACCGATGACCGCACCGACCAATCGAGGGTGCCATCTCTCGAGTCGGTGTGCGCTCAACAACGTTCCGACGAGGATAGCGCCCAGGACGGCAAATTCCGCCAGCATGAAACCAAGCTGGAAATCGTTACTGGTGACCAAGATATTCTCCTTACGCACAAAAGCCCGACACGTCGCCAGTTTTGGAGCGACGCATCCGGCGGGGCACGACCGGAATGGATCAAACAGCCGTCAGTCTGTGTTTCGTGAACGATCACTACAGACTTGCTCGCTTGCACACACGAGCGCACCCCATACCCCACACCCCAACTATACATCACAACGTGATATAAAGTGCAGGCAAGCAAATGCCGCTGAATGGGCTGATGCGGTGGTCTCGGGCGGCCATTGGGCAGACTCTCTGGCCGTGGATTGCGGTAGTAGAATCAGAGGGTGCCCGCGGCGAAGCGTATCGAAGGCAAAGCACCCGGTCAGTCACAACGGAAGTTTCTCTTTGAGCGGAGCGGGAAATGTCACCGGGAAGCCACAAAGGGCCGAAGATCGTGATTCGACGGGCCTACGACGATCCGGAGCCGGGCGACGGTTACCGTGTGCTTGTAGACCGGATCTGGCCGCGTGGTCGCAGCAAGGAGACGCTTAAGCTGGACCAATGGGCGCGTGAGCTTGCGCCAAGTGCAGAATTGCGCGAATGGTTCGGGCACGATCCGCAACGGTGGACGACCTTCCAGCAACGCTACCGCATCGAACTGGAGGATGAGGACATGCAGGCCCGCATGCGGACTCTTGTTAGCGATTCTGGCGGGCAGCAGATTACGCTTGTCTATGGGGCCAAAGACCCCGACCACAACCAGGCCGTCGTCTTGCGCGACGTTCTTTCACATCTGCACGAACGATGATTCCGGATTTGCGTGGATCGCCGACCAGTCAGCCGGTTACGGGCGAATAGCGCAAAATAGGATATCGAGAGCGCGTAGACGCGCGTATGACCGCGTGGCCCCGATTTCAGCCGTCAGTGCCAAGGCGCTAGCGACAACCTAGCCGCAGAGAGACCAATGATGAAAGGAAAGACCAAACTTACCCGCCATGACGCTGAGCGTCTTTTCGAGGGCCTGCCCGAGGGGAACGTAAAAGTATCGAGCCGGCCTGAGAATCCATTCGAAGCGGGAATGTTCGACAAGGTCGAGCGTATAGACGACGAAGCCAAACTCTGGAAAGACAACCTCATTACCCTTCCGAAGGCGATCGAGTTGCCTGCCGGCTACGAGTCGGCGTCCCGCATGCGCGAGTCGATGGTGCGGGCATGGCGCGTGAAGTGGGTGAGGGAAGAGAAAAACGAGGTTGTCACCGAGTTCCCTGAAGGGTGGACAGCGGTTCGCCCGGATAGCGGACCCATCGAACTGCGGGATCCTTCCGGCGTGATCCGTGCCCTGTATGGGTGGGCGAAGGACGCGGAACTCAAGATTCTGCCGCGGTATCTGGTTGAATCACAGGCGAACGGTTCAAACGGACTCGGCAGTTTGCTGGTCCGCGATCGTGGAACCGGGCAGATTCTTGAGCGGTCATCGATCTGGTCGGCGCAAACCGGTACCAACCATCCGGATTGGACCAGGTTGTCAACGTGGCTGAACTCACGTTATCCGGAACATCGCGATCCGCTTCGGTATTGGGAAGATTGCGAGAAAAACATCCAGCACTGACGCAGTGCGGCTCACGTCAGCGCCACTCACTGAAGCGCCAATCAGGTGGCTTCGCAAAACATAGGACGAGCACTTAAATGACACTTTCAAAGAGACAATTTGGCCGCACCGGCTGGAATGTATCGGAAATCGGTTTTGGCGCATGGGCGATCGGCGGGTCGTGGGGCGGCGTTGCCGAAGACGACGCCAAGGCGGCGCTAAACGCCGCACTCGATAACGGCGTCAATTTCATCGACACGGCGGACGTCTACGGCGATGGCCGGTCGGAACGGATCATCCGGGATGTGCTGCGCGAACGGGGCGGTGAGCGTCCTGTCGTGGCCACCAAGCTTGGCCGTCGACTCGATCCGCATGTGACAAGCGGCTATGCAGACAGGCGCGAGCTTGCAGGTTTCATCGACCGGAGCCTCACGAACCTGGGTGTCGATACGCTCGACCTCGTGCAATTGCATTGCCCGCCGACAGAGGTTTATTACCATCCCGAGATATTCGACGCGATGGATGATTTCGTCGCTGCGGGCAAGATCCGTTTCTACGGTGTGTCGGTCGAAAAGGTCGAGGAAGCGCTGAAGGCGATCGAGTATCCCAACGTGGTTTCGGTGCAGATTATTTACAACATGTTCCGTCAACGCCCAGCGGAACTGTTTTTCAGGCAGGCCCAAAAGAAGAACGTGGCAGTCATCGCGCGCGTGCCGCTGGCGAGCGGCATGCTGACCGGCAAGATGTCCGCGGATTCGGTTTTCCCGTCCGATGATCATCGTGCTTACAATCGCCATGGCGAGGCGTTCGACGTGGGCGAAACGTTCTCAGGGGTGCCTTATGACATCGCGCTGAAAGCGGTCGACGAACTGCGCGGCCTCGTGCCGGTGGATGCCTCCATGGCGCAGCTTGCCCTGCGCTGGATTCTGATGGAAGACGCCGTCTCCGTCATCATTCCAGGCAGTAAAAACGCTGCCCAGGCGACATCAAACGTCGCCTCTGCCAGCCTCGCGCCATTGTCCAATGAGGCCATGCAGCACGTCCGCGAAGTCTATGAGCGCTATATTGCGCCTCAGGTCCATCAGCGCTGGTAAGCAGCCCGAAGAATCGTTGGAGGGGCGCCGCGCAGCAAAAGCAGCCGGCGTTCCGAGTGGCTGGAAAGCGGAGAAAGTCGCTGACAGGTTGGTCAATGTGGTATTGGACGCAATCCCGGTTGGCGTGTCCGGTTACGTCGCGATGGTGGTGCTCGCCATCGGCAAAGGCGCATGGTTTGCGAGCGACATCTGCGATCCTATGCGATTCATGATGCGCATCGCGCTATGTCCGGACTCCGTCAGCCGCCAGTGCTGATTGCCCGAGGGGAGTTCTTCCAGCCGGACAAGCTCAAGTTCGAGCAAGGTGTGCAGTTGCGCGGGTTTCATGTGCAACTGGTCGGGTGAGTACTTCACAAACAATAGCGCGGCAAACTCATGCGGGCTCAACATCGGTTCCTCCATTTACTGTGCGGACACCGGTTTTGTACCGGTGTCCGGCGTCTCCGGTCCACCCGTCATCGGGCGCGGCTATGCGTGACTTCTGTACATCCGCGATGGCACACGTCCCATCCGGCAGGCATCTGCCATGCGTCCGCGAACGCGTGCAAAACGGTGAACTCGGCTTCGGTGACGTGACGGTCAGCGTGTATCGCGACTCTCGCCAGACTCATGACTTCCGCTCTCAACTGAGGATCCTGGATTTCCGCGATCAGATGATCCATGAGTTCCGGATTGAACCTGCAAAGGTTGCCCCAGTTCAGATGAGCGGCCAACGCGAGGTCTTCGCACAAGCCCTGCATGATCGTCTGGAACTCTCCCGCTTTCAGGCCTAGCCGTTCTGGCAAGCCAGCCCGTTCTAGCGCGTTGAGTTCATTGCTGCCGACATGGCTGTCGGCGAGCAGGGCGAGTGCAACGAGGCGGCCAGCAGCTTGCGGGCTATCGCATTTGTAGGTGCGCATGATGTGTGTCCTTTAAAGAGTCAAACGGTCTTAAACGTTTTGCCGGAGGCCGGCGAGAGGGAGCAGCGACTGGCAGATGCAGATGCAAGTGCCCGTCAATGCGATGTTTGCCGCGAGCATTCGAGCTGTTCACTGCGCGAGGCGTCAGCGATTCGAATTACCGCGGGATGCTGGACGTGTCTTTCGACCGAGATCGCATAGAACTCGTCGAAGACGCCTGCGACGTGTCCGAGGGATTGCACTGCGTGCTCGCGCAGCAGTTGCGTTTCGAGTATGGCGGGCGCGGCAAACACGCCTTTGCCTTCACGGCCGAACGTCATCATCAGCGCCCAGTCGTCGAATTCCCCGACAACGCGCGGACTGAAACCTGTCTCGCTGATCCAGCCATCGAGTTTGTTGCGCAGTGCACTGCCGGTTCCCGGCATCAGCATCGGCATCTGGTCGAGGCACTCGGGAAACGGCGCCTTGCACTGTGCCTGCAGGCCGGCTGCGCCGAAGATGGCGAGGTTGGAGCGGCCGAGCCGGTGGCTGACCGCCTGGATGCCCGCATCTGCCGGGATAGGCGCGTCGGACAACACGAGATCGAGCCGGTGTACGGCGAGCTCGTCTAGCAGCGCGGCAAGGCCGCCTTCGCGGCAAACGATCCGCACGGGAGGCGCGTCGATCACCGCGGGCTCAAGGAGGCGATAGGCGATGGACTTCGGAATCGAGTCGGCGATACCCACCTTGAAGGCGGTGGCTGCCTGAACGCCGTCACGCCCCTTGAGTTGGCTTTCGAGTTGCGCGCCAAGCAGAAAAATGTCTTCGGCGTATCCGAGCGCGATACGTCCCGCCTCGGTTGGTCGAACGTTGCGCCCATCTCGTTCGAGTAGCTGGCAGCCCAGCCTTTGTTCCAGCAGCTTGATCTGTCCGCTCAACGTTTGCGGCGTGATGTGCAGGCGCTTGCTTGCACGAATCACTCCGCCTGCCCGAGCGGTCATCCAGAAGTAGTAAAGATGTTTGAAATTCATATTCAGGTTCCTTGGCCGCATTTGCAGCCGTGATAAGGGGACGCTCGCGGCAGCCTTTTACGGGTGCTGCGCGACGCAGTGATTCAGGGTGTTGTTTATTTTTTTCAGGCGCCGTCAACGTGCTGACGGCTGATGGCATAACCGTCGCAACAGATCGGGGTGTGAGTTGTTTGCCTGGCAGGCCGAACGATTGGATGCCAGGTGGGTTAGCCGTTCGATTCCATCGAACGCATGCGCCGCTCAAGCTCGGCGAGGTCGGGTGATGAGGCGAGAAAATCATTCGCACGGCGTTGCTCCGTGCGATCAAACCAGCAGGACAGCTTTTCGACAAAGTAGCGAAACATAATGCGCTCCAGCAATAGGTGAGCGTGACGTGCTGGACAAGGAGGAATGTCGCAGCCGGGTCGACGGTACCGGAGAGTCGGCGTGACGCCTTCTCGCTATAAGAAGCTGCGCGGTTTGTCGATGAAGTGAAGATTACGTAGCGAGAATTAGCGGAAAATGAGCACTCGAAACGTGGTCAGGCACGAAGGCAATCGTGGTTGGCGATGCCAGGTTTCGCTTCGGGTAAACCGAACGAACGTGAAAGGTAAATCGAATATTCGCTGCGATGGATACGCTTTAGATTGAGTCCTGTCAGTCACACCTAGTCAAACCCATTGAACAGGAGATTCTCATGGAAATCAGCATCCAGACATCCGGCATTCGTCTGTCCAGCGGTGAGATGGAGACCCTTCGGGCGCACGTACGTCAACGTATCGAAGGAACCTTTTCACGCATCAAAAGACGCATTACGCGCGTCTCCGTGCACCTTGCGGATGTCAACGGCCCGCGTGGCGGCGCTGACAAGCACTGCATGGTGAGGGTGAGCCTGGGTGGTGCAACGGCCGCGCTTGCGCAAGGAAACGATCACAACCTGTTTGCGCTCATCAATCGCGTCTCGGGATGCGCTGCACGCGCTACGCTGAAGCGCCTCAAGCGGCGCGTCGATACCACCACACCCAGAAAGATGGGTGACCCGGCAGCGGAGCATGATCCCGTGGCCTGAATCGCATCATCGACTTTGGAACGCAAGCGAGGCGATAATGTCTTTTGCTTTTTGGCCGACGAGGGTGGTCTTAGTGCTCTTATGACCCGAAGCGCCGGCCAGAAAACCGCCCAATTCAGGAGCCTCTCACGACATGTCCGATCCTTCCGCCACCATCGAAATCGAAACTGCGCCGAATCCCGAGTTCGCCGTGATCCTGATGCACGGCCTCGGGGCCGACGCGAGCGACTTCGTGCCGCTGGTCCCTGAGTTGCGTCTGGCCAATGGGCCTGCCGTGCGTTTCGTGTTTCCCAATGCGCCGCAGATTGCCGTGACCGCGAACAGCGGCTACGTCATGCGCGCGTGGTACGACATCCGTTCGTTCGAAAGCATTGATCGTCAGGTGGACGAAACGGGTATCGAAGCGTCGTGTGCGACGGTGCGGCAATTGATCGAAGCACAGAACCAACGCGGCATTCCCGCTTCGAAAGTTTTTGTGGCGGGCTTCTCGCAAGGCGCGGCAATGACGTATTCAGCAGGACTCACTCATCCTGAGGCGCTTGCTGGGTTGATCGTGATGTCGGGTTACGTGCCATCGCGGCGTTTGATTGAAAGCAATTTCAGCATCGCGAATCGCGACACGCCGATCTTCGCCGCGCACGGCACATTCGACGACATATTGCCGATCCAGTTGGGCGAAGCCGCACGCGACTTCGCTCGCGCGCAAGGTTGCAGCGTCGAGTGGAATGCGTATCCGATGCCGCATTCAGTATGTGCCGAAGAAATAGAAGCGCTGGGCGCCTGGCTCAGCGAGCGTTTTAAATCTCCACGCGAGCCCCGAGTTCAATCACCCGGTTAGTCGGCAGTTTGAAATACGCCGCGACATTGCCGACGTTGTGCAACATCACCCCGAACAGCCGCTCGCGCCACACTGCCATTCCTTTGCCGCCGACTGGCACCACAGTGGCGCGGCTCAGGAAATACGAGGTCTCGGAGGGATCGAACACGAGCCCCGAGGTTTTGCAGCGTTCGAGGGCCACCGGCAGATTGACCTCATCCTTGAAGCCATAGACGATCGAGACCTGGTAGCAACCGCCGCAAAGCAGTTTCACTGAGACTTGCTGGCTTGCCGCGACCCATGGAATTTCGCACGTGGTCACAGTCAGGAACACGACATGCTCATGCAGAACGCGGTTGTGCATGAGATTGTTCAGGAGTGCGTGCGGAACGCCACTCGTATCGGGCGTAAGAAAAACGGCAACACCGCCCACGCGCACGGGCGACTTCTTGAGCAAAGACTCCAGAAATGGCTTGAGCGGCGTAGTTCCAGCCCGTGCCCGCGCTTCAGCGGCCATCATTTGCCAGCCACGTCCCCAGGTGGTCATGATGCCAAACATCAGTAGTCCGATCACAAGCGGGAACCAGCCACCCTGAGCGATTTTCAACAGATTGGCGGAGAAGAACGTGGCATCGATCACAAAGAAAAACGCGGTAGCGCCGATGCACAGCAACCAGTTGTAGTGCCAGGCATAGCGGACCACGAAGAATGTCAGCAAGGTCGTGATCAGCATGGTCCCGGTGACGGCGATGCCATACGCAGACCCGAGAGCCGTGGATGAACCGAATCCGAGCACAGCGGCAACGACGGCGATCAGCAGCGTCCAGTTGATGCCCGGTACGTAAATCTGGCCGATCTCCCTCGACGACGTATAGATCACATTCATCCGGGGCAGAAAGCCCAACTGCATGGCCTGCTTGGTCATGGAGTAAGTACCTGAAATCACGGCCTGAGAGGCAATCACCGTCGCAACCGTCGAGAGCACGATCATGGGGAAGAGCGCCCATTGCGGAAACAGGCGATAAAACGGATTTTGCAGTGCGCCTGGATCGGCAAGCAACAGCGCGCCTTGGCCCAGGTAGTTCAGAGCGAGCGCGGGGAACACGAGTCCGAACCAGGTGAGGCGAATGGGGCGGGCGCCGAAATGCCCCATATCGGCATACAGTGCCTCCGCCCCGGTCAACGAGAGCACGACCGCACCGAGCGCGACAAACGCCAGCCAGCGATGTTCGAGGCAGAACTCAAGTCCCGCAAGAGGATTCAGTGCGTAAAGAATGGCCGGCAAACGCAGGATATTGAACAGCCCGGAAATGGCCAGTAGTGCGAACCAAAGCACCATGACCGGACCGAACACCGCACCAATGCCCGCGGTGCCGCGCCTTTGCATCAGGAACAGGGTGATGAGTGCCGCCAGCGTGACAGGGATCACATAAGGCTTGAGCAACGGTGTCGCGACTTCCAGGCCTTCCACTGCACTCAGGACCGAGATAGCGGGGGTAATGACGCCATCGCCATAAAACAGTGCGGCGCCCATGACGCCGACCGCGAGCAGTGTATGCCGCAGCCGCGGCCGCGAAGCCACCGAAGACGCCGCCAGCGCCAGCAGGGCCATGATGCCGCCTTCACCGTGGTTATTGGCGCGCAGGATGAGCGCGACATATTTGAGCGAGACCACGACGGTCAGCGACCAGAAGATCAACGAGACGATCCCCACGACATTCTGGGCGTTCATGTGCAGCCCGTTGTCCGGGTCGAACACCGTTTGCAGGGTATAGAGCGGGCTGGTGCCGATATCGCCGTACACCACGCCAAGTGCCGCCAACGCAAGGCCGAAAAGAGCGGGGCGGTGTTCGCCAGGCTTGCCGCTTTCCTCCGTTCCCTCGGTACCAGACGCGGTGGGCGCAGGGTGTCCCATGTCTCCTCCTGAGGTCGCTTCCGTGCGCGAAGGCGCGGCGCGGACCTTTGTTTTTGAAGCTACTGGTCGCCGGGGTCTGTTTATCTGCGGTCAGCTGCGAAGCCGGTGAACCGGTCTGCGGCGCCTCGGCTTCATCCTGCTGGCTGGCCGGAATTGCGAGGATCGTGTGACGCCAGTACCCGACATCCTGGCGTGTCGTTTTAACTCTAGTACATGCAAGGCTACCGCGCGCAGTCACGCAAGCCGGTCCACCCCTTTCGTGGTGGATCGCCGCTAACAGCGTCACTGGGTCACTTCGCACGGCCAGAGAGTATGACCCCCTCCGGAAAGCTTATTGCAAGAATTGTGTTGCAGATGCGAATTACTCGCATTATCATTCGCAACTGTGATTTAACTTTCCACTTAACGCCTTTTCGCTACGGGCGCCGCGTGCCACACACGCGAGGCCGCACAGGCTTGCGCACCGAAAACAAAATAATGCCCAACCAGTCTTTTGCTCGTCGCCGTTCTTTCATCCGCAGTTTTAGTCGGACCCCATCCGTTCTCAGCCCGGCGCTTCTCGCCAGCGTGGGCCTGTCACTTTCCACATTCTCCACGCCGGGTTGGGCCCAGGCTGCGGCATCCGATGCAGCGGTGACGCTGCCTGCCGTCAGCGTGACTGCCTCGGCCGAAGATCTGGCGAAACAAGGCAAGACGGTGAGCGCAGGTGCGCTGGGTTCGCGCAAGCAGGTTGATACGCCGTTTTCCACCGACGTCAAGACGAGCGAACAGGCTCAGGACCTGATGGCGGCAACCGCCAACGACCTTTACAAGTACGACCCGGCGATTTCGGAAAGCAGCAACAACCGCGTCAGCGAGAACTCGATGTTCAGCGTGCGCGGCATGCCGATCGACACGCTGAACGGCATCAAGGTCGACGGTCAGAGCTTCCCGTCGTGGGACACGGATCTTTCGCTCGAGCCGTTCGAGCAGGTGCAGTTGCTCAAAGGGCTGTCCGGCTTCATGTACGGTTTTGGCGCGCCGGGCGGGATCGTCAATTACGTCCTCAAGCGGCCGACGGATGATCCCTACCGCAGCATTTCGGTCGGCTACGAATCCGCTGGCGTGTTCAGCGAGAAGCTCGACGTGGGCGGCCGCTTTGGCAACGATAATCGGATCGGCTACCGCTTTAACCTCGTGAACGAAGACGGCAACACCGCGGAGCCGAATGGTCACGTGCGACGTCAGGTGGTGTCGGCCGCGTTCGATTTCCGCATCACACCGGACCTGACGTGGAGCGTTGACGGTTTCTATCAGAAGCGCAAGACCAACGGGACGCTGTTCGGTCTGATGTTCGGCTCGGGGCTGGGCATTCCGGATGCGAGTTCGATCAACCGTGCCCTTGCACAGCCGCAGAACTACTACGAGACCGAAATGGCCTCGTTCGGCACGGGCCTCGACTATCGTCTCTCCGAGAACTGGCATGCAAGTCTGAAGTACCGTTTTGCCAAGGAAAACCGCACGAACTCGGACAGCCTCGTCTACGTCTACGATGCCGCGGGCGACTACTCGAATACGCTGTACGCGGCCATGACGCGCTACTTCTACCAGAACGTCGATGCCATGGTGCAAGGCCAGTTCAACACAGGCAGCACCAAGCACGATGTGGTGATCGGCGCGGGCTTCCAGTCGCAAACCAGCGAGTACTCGAATAGCGAAGGGTGGAACGAAGGTTTCTCCCTTGGCACCGGCAATCTCTATAGCAGTACGTTGCTTAGCAATGCCGATGTGAACATCGGCGAGGATCTTTACCGGCAGTCGCGCACGACCCAGGCCGCCGTCTACGCAAGCGACACGGTGCAGTTCACGTCGCGTCTGTCCGCGCTGCTCGGTTTGCGTTATACGCAGTTCCGCCAGGACATCTACGATCCGAGCAGCGTCGTCACGCAGCAATACAGCGCGGACCCGGTGACGCCGACCGTGGCGCTGATGTTCAAAACCGATCCGTACTCCACTTTGTATGCGAGTTATGTCGAGTCGCTGGAGCAGGGCGGTTCGGCGTCGAACACCAACGTCAACTATCCGGCCACCTACGGTCCGCTGCGCAGCAAGCAGTATGAAGTCGGCTTCAAGTCGGATCACAGCAAGTGGGGCGCCAATGTAGCGCTGTTCCGCGTCGATCAGGGTTACGACTACACGAATTCGGCAAACGTCTTCGTGCAAAGCGGCACGAAACGCTACACCGGCGTGGATGCAAGCGGCTGGCTCCAGTTGAGCTCCGAGTGGCGCGTGCTGGGCGGCGTGATGTGGCTCGACTCGAAGGCGGTGGACATCGACGACCCGACGATCGAAGGCAAGCGTATCTACGGTGCGCCGCGTTTCACCGCGACGGGCCGCGTCGAATACAACCCGTCGTATCTGCGCCCGCTCACGCTCGCTTTCGGCGGCAAATATGTGGGCGATATGGCGGTTGACGCCGCCAATACGCAGTTCGTACCGGCGTATGTCACCTACGATCTGAGCGGCAAATATGAGACGCGTGTTGCTGGCAAGGACGTGACGCTGCGCGCGGGTATCAACAACCTGTTCAACCGCCGTTACTGGACGACTGCGTGGGGCTACTACGTGTCGCCGTCGCCTACGCGTACGGCTGTGATGAGCGCGACGATGGAGTTCTAGGCATGGTCGCGGCCGTGGAGTACGTCTCGTGCAGCATGGCTGACACAGCCCGTATGATGCGGCCGCCGCTATGCTTTCGATGATCCTGCAATGAGACCGATCCTTGTCAGGCTGCACCGATGGTTTGGCATCGGGACGGCGCTGTTTCTCTTCATGTCCGGACTGACCGGGGCGATCATCGCGTGGAACGAGGAACTCGACGCCGCATTGAATCCGGGCTTTTATAACGCACGATCGAACGGGCCCGCGCTCTCGTCGCTTGAGATCGCCAACCGTATCGAAGCGGCAGACCCGCGCCTGCGCATTACTTACCTGCCGCTTGGCGTCGCAGCGGGCCGTACCTTGCAGATTCGCGTAGCAGGCCGAATCAATCCGGCGACGCATCAGCCTTATGATCTGGGCTTCAATCAACTCGCCATCGACCCCGGCACCGGGATCATTCAGGGCAGGCGCGAGTGGGGCGCGCTGTCAGTGAAGCGGCTCAACCTGCTGCCGTTTATCTACCAGTTCCACTACACGCTATTTTTGCCGGCGACCGGCAACGGTATCGAGACGGGTGTCTGGTTGATGGGCGTTGTCGGGATCGTGTGGCTGTTCGATAGTGTGATCGCCCTCGTGCTGGCGTTTCCCAGCTTCAGGACATGGCGCAAGTCGTTCACGTTTCGTGTGCGTCGTGGTGGCTACCCGCTGGTGTTCGATTTGCATCGTTCGGGCGGCGTATGGGTATGGGGTCTGCTGGGCGTGATCGCTACCACGTCCATTTCGATGAATCTCGAAGCGCCCGTGGTGCGTCCCATCGTCTCGCTGTTTTCGACGCTGGCGGGTAATCCCGCCAGCAACCCGGAATTGCAATTGCCGTCGGATCCCGGCACGCCCTTGCCTGGCAGGGAGCGAATGGTTGCACTGGCAGCCGAGGCGGGGCGAAACATGAAACTGGACGAACCGCCTGGCGCGACCTTCGAGGTCGAGGGACTGCATCTCTATGGTGTGGGTTATTTCAAGCCCGGCACTAACGTGGTCCGCTCGGGGCTCGGCACGACCTGGCTTTACTGGGACGCCAGAAACGGGAAACAGGTCGGCGCTGCAGTCGCAGGTCAAGGTTCGGCTGGCGATATCTTTTTGCAGGCGCAGTTTCCGTTGCATTCCGGGCGCATCATCGGAATCCCGGGCCGCATTATCGTCAGCATGATGGGATTGATCGTGGCGATGCTGAGCGCGACAGGCCTCGTTATCTGGATCAAGAAGCTGAAGGCGCGCCGCTGCGCGGCTCGGCGCGTGGCGCCGGCGAGACTAGCAAAGTCCTGAGACCTGTACGGCTTTGAGCGCGCTGCTTGAGTCAAGCGCCTAAAGATCCATTCCGGGAAATGCATCGGCCACTCGCGCACGTCTATAATCGTGCTCGATTTTGACTCCGGACTCTCAACTGTGAAAAAGATGATTGCCGTCGCGCTCGCGGCGCTTGTGCTGGCCGGCTGCGCGTCCGCCGACAAAGAGGCGGAACAGGCCAACGACTTCAGCCATTCCGAACGCCGGCTGGAAGAAGCGCAGCGAAGCGCTACGCTGACCTGCAGCGACGCCAGCCAATGCGATCAGGCATGGCAGTTGACGAAGGGTTATGTCGCGCAACACTCCGAAGAACCCATCGTGCGTGCGGATGCCGTCGCGATCGAGTCCGACGTGCCAAGTGGCTCGGGTGACGTCGTCTTCTCCGCGACACGTGAAGCGAAGGGCTCGGGCGCGACCATCACGCTCTACGCGCAATGCCGCGGCATGTACGGTCCGGACCGCACAAAGGCCTCGGATTACGACAAGTGTGTCAAGAAGATCACGACCGGGCAAAACGGTTTTGCACCGTTCCTTCGCCAGCGACTGTCGGCGAATTGACGGTGTGTGGAGGGCGTGGAGGACGTGGGTGAGCGTCCGTCTAACGCGAGGCTGGCGCCGTCACACGGTTTTCAGCATCCCGCCGTCGACGAAATACGCCGCACCCACGCTGTAACTTGCCCGCTCCGAACACAGGAACACGATGAAATCGGCCAGTTCCGCCGGCGATGCGAAGCGCCGGATCGGCGCGTGCTCGTCAGCGACCTGCTGCAGATGGCCTTCCCAGTCGCCACCCGAATCCTGAGTGAGCTGCTTCGCAGTCTTGATCCAGTCCGGGGTCAGGATCAGGCCAGGATTGATCGTATTGACGCGGATGTTGTCCTTGATCAACTCGTTGGCGAGATTCTTCGACAGCATCAGCAAAGCCGCCTTCGTCACGTTGTAGATCGGCTCGTAGCCAAGCGGCTGCACTGCGCAGATTGACGCATTGTTGAGAATCACGCCGCCTCCGCGCTGTTTCATCAACGGCACGAGGCCGCGCGCAAGGCGCACTGCCGCCATCACGTGCAACTCCCAATAGGCCTGCCATTTTTCGTCAGGCGCTTCCATGATGGTTTCGTTGCTGCCCGTGCCCGCGTTGTTGAACAGAATATCGACGCCACCGAAGTGTTGCTGCGCGGCCTTCACGATCTGCTCGACACCTTCGACGGTGGCCACATCGCCTGCCACCGGCACGGCCTGCACGCCGAATTGGGCCGCTATGCGAGCGGCAGCCTCGGACAGCCGGTCAGCCTGACGGGCGGCCAATATGAGATTCACGCCCTCCGCAGCGAACCCTTCGGCAACTGCCAGTCCAATACCGACACTCGCGCCGGTCAACACCGCAATCTTTCCACGCAGGTTCAAGTCCATGGGATTCGTCTCCTGATCTTCCGTGATCTCAGTGGGTAGGAAGCGGCGAGCACCGCTCGGTTTGATTCTGGAGAATTCCTGGCGATTCGTTCAGGCACTTCCTTGACGCGTCATCAAGCGTTCGAATGCCGCGACGATCGATCGTACGAAGGCGTTTTTATGGGCCAACGGGCCGGTGTTTCGCTCATAGTGGGCGAGCATCGTCGCGTTGGCTTCGAAGACGAAGACCTGTCCGTCGGGCAGCAACGTGAAGTCGATACCACCATAGTCGAGATCGAGGCGCTGGCCAATGGCGCGTAGCGCCTCCATGGCGCGCTCGCCGAGCGCGGCTGTCGGATCCTGCAGGAACCGCCGCTCCTCATCGAGCTTCCACGGATGGCTTTCCATATCGGCCGAAAAGTAGTGGACCATCCAGTGCGACGAGATTGCCAGATGATAGGGATAGGGTTGGCGGTCGACGAAAATCATCCGGTACTTGCGATAGTGCCCATCAGCCGAACGGGTATCCCGAAACGCCGTGATGTACTGCGCGCCCTCGAGTTCGCGCAGGCGGCTTTCTACCGCAGCGAGACTCTCGCACAGCACCAGTCCTTCGCCGCCGTGGGTGGCAGCGGGACGCGCGAGCAGCGGTGCCGCGAGGCCGCTTTCGGCGAGCAGGGCGGCAAGCGCTTCGCGCGACGCGGGCGGCGCGGCGACGCGCACGCAAGACGCCGTTTGCACGCCATCGAGGTCGCCAAGGAGAGTATGGATGCGGTGGCGCGCGGTGCGCTCGATCACGGCCGGCGGATTGATCAGCGGGCGCTCGCAGTTACTGACAAAGCTCGCGAGCCGCGCGGCGAGCGGCTCGGCAACGTCGGGTTCGCCGATTGCGTTGAACACGAGATCGAAGGGCGGCAAATGCGCGTCTTCCTCGGGTTCGGCGTAGTCGATCGCGTATTTGATCCGGCAATTGACTGCGCCTGGCAGCAAAGCCTCGAACGGCACGTTGCCCGAGGTCCGCGCGGCGCATAGCACCAGCACGCGGCGCGTCTGGCCTGGCGTCTGCTCGATGAAGACGCGCTGGATCCGATAGGCGCGTTGCCGGTAGGCGTGCGCTTCGACGCTGCGCCCTGCGCTGGCGTGGATCGCCGCAAGATTCTGGCAGGCGACCGCCGACTGCGGATCAAGCGCCAGGACGAGCCGATACCAACGGGCCGCGGCTTCGTGATCGCCTTTCATGAAATAACCGGTGGCGACGTCGCACAGGTTGGCGACGCTGGCGTCAGACTCGCGGCTCGCGTAGGCATCCAGCGTATGGGCGGCGATTAGGTGGGCGATTGCGCCGAGTTCATCGCCAGCGGTTCGGCTGGCGTCCGCTAACGCGCGATGCCGCGCCGGATCGAGCGGTTCGGCGTCGGCGTCCGGCTTGTCCTGCTGAAGCGCAAGAGCGGGTTCGCGATCGTCCGGGCGTTCGGTGGCGTGGGCAGCGTGGACAGCGGGGTCCGTTGAGAGGCGATTGGGGTCTCGGGTCATAGTCCTACGGGATGTCGTCGTAGCGATGCGCAATCGCGCGCCCGAAGCAGGCTTGGCGCGCGCGGGACTCAGATTACAGGCTTTGCGTGCCGGTTGCGGGAATTTGCGACGCGAGATCAGAAACGCATGCCGGTTGCACAGCCGGCGGCGAAGGCGCCGCCGCTACCGCCCCCTGCGCCACAGAACACGCCGCAACCCGAGAGGGCGACGCTTGTAGCGGCGCAGATTACGATGGCGCGCATACCGGACACGTGGTGTGACACATAGCGGGAGACATGGCGGGCCAAATAGCGGCTTATGTGAATATCACGGTTAACCGCGGTTGAATGTTCAGCGCCGCGGACGCACCGGGAGCACATCACAGGAGGCTTGATGCAAAAGGGAAGGTTGGAATGGCTTTGCATCTTGGGAAACATAGGAAATCTGAACTCTCGACAGTGTGAAGAAACGCAGGGAGGAGCGGCCTGGTCCTGTGTAGGTAATCTGTAAAGTTTGAGGTGGTGAAGCGACCGCCGTTTCATATCCTGCCGGATGCCATGCGTCCCTCAAATACGAGGACTCCGAAAATCAGAGGAGGTCGTCAGTTAGGCGCTGAAATTTACGCGTGCCTCCCTGATAGAATGCGTTGGCCGCAACGTAGTGGACTGCAGATGAGATTGCTTGATGCGTTAGTTGAACAGCGTATAGCCGCCGCGGCGGCGCGTGGTGAGTTCGACGATTTGCCGGGCGCGGGTACACCGCTTGCCCTCGACGACGACGTCCTGGTTCCGCAGGAAGTGCGGGTCGCGAACCGGATTCTGAAGAATGCGGGTTTTGTTCCACCTGCTGTGGAGCAGTTGCGGGCGTTGAGCGATCTGCACAACGAACTGAACGCAGTGAGTGATCCGTCGATCCGTTGTCAATTGCAGGCACGAATGCTCGCTCTGGACATGGCGCTCGAATCACTGCGCGGCGGCCCGCTGGTTCTGCCGCACGAATACTGCCGCCGCATCGCTGGGCGGCTGTCCGAACGCGCGTCAGGCAACGAGGCGGCGGCGTCAACCAAGGCGTTAGCCGCGAATGCAAGCCCGGCCGCAACCTCAGGTTCTGCTCCGGATTCTGTCCTGAGTTCTGCCGATGATCTGAGGCCGCGGTGAACGAGCCGCTACCTGCAACGTCGGCGGGTTCAATTGGTCCAGCCGAACTTTCCGAGCCTGCTGCACCGGCGCTTCAGGCGCCGGCCGCCCGATTCGATCCGCTCGCAGCGCTATCTACCGAAGAATCTCCCGCGGTTGTCTTCTCCGAACGCGATCTGCGCTTCATGAAGCTGGCGCAAGCCGCAGCCGACGAAGCGCGAGCCGCAGGCGAAGTGCCGGTCGGCGCGGTGCTGGTGCGCGGCGACGAGGTTATCGCCAAGGGCTTTAATCATCCTATTGGCGCCCATGACCCGTCGGCCCACGCGGAAATGGTCGCCTTGCGCGCTGCCGCACACACGCTCGAAAATTACCGCTTGCCGGGATGCGAGCTGTATGTGACGCTTGAACCGTGTCTGATGTGTGCCGGTGCGATCATGCACGCGCGGATTGCCCGGGTGGTGTTCGGCGCGCGTGATCCGAAGACGGGCGCCTGTGGGAGCGTCGTCGACGCGTTTGCGAATCCACAGCTCAACCATCACACAACCGTGCTTGGCGGCGCACTCGAAGACGAGTGTGGCGCGGCGCTCAAGTCGTTCTTCGCGCAACGGCGGCGTGCCTTGCGTGAAGCACGCGCTGCACGCGCGACGAATGACGAGACCGGACTCGAAGTCAGGCCAACGGGGCCAACCGAGCCACACTAAAACAATTTTTCTCTGACTGCCGCCTGCCGATCATGACCGCTCATCGCACCTTCGAACTGATCGCGCCTTCGGGCTATCCGCATGATCCAGATGCCATTCATCGTGCGTTGCATCGTCTGCACGTGCAAGGGCATCGGGTGGAAGGTGTGACTGCCACCGAGCGTCGCTATCAACGTTTCGCGGGCACCGATGGCGAGCGCGCCGCGGAGTTGAACCGTCTCGCTGACCCCTCTCGCAAGCTGCCGGACATCGTGCTCGCGGTGCGCGGGGGCTATGGCGCGGTGCGGATCTTGCACGGCCTCGACTACGAAGGCCTGCAGCGGCGTTTGACCGACCAGCCTGTCGCGTTCGTGGGTCATAGCGACTTCACCGCGATCCAACTGGCTCTACTGGCACGTGCCGGTTTGAAGACCTTCAGCGGCCCGATGCTGATGGGCGATTTTGGCGCGGAGGACCTGAACGAAGCCATGCAACAGCACTTCTGGCAGGCGCTGACCAGGCCGACTCTGACGCTGACGGGAACGGTCCCGCAGCCGCAATCGGTCGATGTCAGCGGCACCTTGTGGGGCGGCAATCTGGCGGTGCTCGCTTCGCTCGTCGGCACGCCGTATCTGCCGCCGGTCGAAGGCGGGATTCTCTTTGTCGAGGACGTCAACGAGCAACCGTTCAGGCTCGAACGTACGTTGTATCAACTTCACCTGGCGGGAATTCTCGAGCGGCAACAGGCGCTCGTATTGGGCGATTTCTCGGGCGGCAAGCCGTTTGAATACGACAATGGTTACGATCTGAACACCATGATCGAGCACGTGCGGTCCGTGGTCGGGATACCGGTGATCACCGGGCTGCAGTTCGGACATATCCCGAACCTCGTGACGCTGCCGGTCGGCGCGGATGCACATCTGGTCGCCGACGCCCACGGCTTCAGGCTGACCGCCTCGGGTTACCCCTACCTCGGCTGACTTTCTGAACCGGGAGGGAAGGGCGCAAGCGGGCCGATGCCCGCTTTTTTTCGCCCAATAAACGCAACTAACGGCCTAATTATTTAAGCGTCCACACGCACACACGACTGTGGCAGCGCATCCGCTTTGTTGACAAGATTTGCTGCCAAAACGGTGTCGGTTCATGGATCAATCTGGCGTCAAGCCTTGTCTATAAGGCGTCATGGCGGAAGGCACAATCGCATCGCGCGACCGTCGCTCGGAGATTGTCGAAAATCCTTGATGAAAATTGTTGACAATCTTTATGTCCATCCTAAGATGACCAACATACCGGAACGCACATCATGTCGATGCCACCCTCAGCCAACACTAATGGTTCGAAACCCGAAGCGATTGCCGAGCGCATTCGCGCGGCGATTCTCGAGCATCGTCTGGCGCCAGGTTCCAAGTTGACCGAAGCACAGTTGTGCGAAGTATTTAATGTCAAGCGCGGCCCTATCCGGCAAGCGCTGGCGCAACTGGCAACAGACCGGCTCGTCGATCTTGAGCCGAATCGCGGTGCGTTCGTCGCGAGTCCGTCGCTGCAAGAGGTGCATGAAGTGTTCGAGATGCGTCGCATCATCGAACTGGCTGTAGTCGAACGGATCTGCGCGGGACACGGTCCGCGGCGACTCAAAGCGATTGGCAGCATGATCGGCCGGGAGCGCAAAGCGTTCGAGACGCGCGACTTCTCCGCCTGGATCCGGCTCTCAGGTGAGTTCCACACGGAGCTTGCATCGCTCACCGGCAATACGGTGTTGTGCGACTGCCTGAACGGACTGGTGGCGCGCTCAACATTGATTTCGGCCTTGTACGAATCGCTTGGCCGCAGTCCATGTTCTTTCGAAGATCATGAAGCGATTCTTGCCGCGCTCGACGCCGGCAATGCCAGGGAGGCAGCGGCACTGATGTCGCGCCACTTGCAAAGCGTCGAACTGAAGATGCTCGACCGGCCCGCAGGCGGTGCAGCAGATCTGCACGAAGTGTTTGGCGCGCGGCCAGGAAAATCTGCGTCACCCTGAGGCGTCCCGCCTCGGCGCGCACCCGTGAGTGTCTCTGAAGGGTGTGCGCTGCAACGAACTTGAAATAACGAATCATCGCGACATGGCGGTGCGGCGCAACTCGCCCACGGCCGGCGCGCGGTCGCCTACACGGCGCCGTGCATTCGCAAAAACGCTTCGCCACCATTCCGCGGCGCATGGCGGGGCGATGACAACAAGTACCTAAGTACGGCAATTACCGCGGTGCCGATATGCGCGCGTACTAACCCCTTGCGGGTAAGAACGTGCGGCATGCCGGATGCAATGCCCGTCGAAGCGTACTCGACGGTCCCCCAAAATCCAGGAGGAGCCATGGCTCAGTTCAGTGCAGCACCGCATAATTCCGGTATTCCCGATTTCGAGAGCGACGCTACAGGCGGTGAATCATCCATGCCCGCCGGCTACAGCGAACGGCTCTACAACGAGGACCTCGCACCGCTGCGCGATCAGAACTGGAGTGCGTATAACATCTTCGCGTTCTGGATGTCCGACGTGCACAGCGTGGGTGGCTATGTGTTCGCCGGCAGTCTGTTTGCACTCGGTCTCACCAGCTGGCAGGTGTTGATCGCGCTGCTGGTAGGCATCGCGATCGTCAATCTGTTGTGCAACATGATCGCCAAGCCGAGTCAGCAGAACGGCGTGCCGTATCCGGTTGCGTGTCGCGCCACGTTCGGTGTGCTCGGGGCGAATATTCCCGCAGTGATTCGCGGCCTGATCGCGGTCGCGTGGTACGGTATTCAGACGTACCTGGCATCCAGCGCGCTGGTGATCGTGCTGCTGAAATTCTTTCCCCAATTGCTGCCCTATGCGGACGCCCATCATCACGGCCTGCTGGGTCTGTCGACGATCGGCTGGGCGGGTTTCATGCTGCTTTGGGTGCTGCAGGCGGTCGTGTTCTGGCACGGCATGGAAACGATCAAGAAGTTCATCGATTTCGCCGGTCCGGCCGTCTATGTCGTGATGTTCATTCTGGCGGGCTATATGGTGTGGCGCGCCGGTTGGCAGAACATCGGCATCAACCTGGGCGGTGTGAAATATCACGGGCTGGAAGTCGTGCCGGTGATGATCACGGCGATCTCGCTCGTCGTATCGTACTTCTCCGGACCGATGCTGAATTTCGGCGACTTTTCCCGCTACGGCAAGAGCTTTCGCAGCGTAAAGCGTGGCAATTTCTGGGGTTTGCCGATCAACTTCCTGGCTTTTTCGCTCGTCACGGTGGTGACCACGGCGGCCACGCTGCCTGTGTTCGGACAACTGATTACCGACCCGGTGGAAACGGTGGGCCGGATCGACTATCCGACGGCGGTGATTCTCGGTGCACTGACTTTCACGATTGCGACGATCGGGATCAATATCGTGGCGAACTTCGTCTCGCCGGCGTTCGATTTTTCCAACGTCGCTCCGCGCCTGATTAGCTGGCGCATGGGCGGGATGTTGGCAGCCGTGGCATCGATTTTCATCACGCCGTGGAACCTGTTCAACAATCCGGCTGTAATTCACTATACGCTGGATGTACTGGGCAGCTTCATTGGCCCTTTATACGGTGTCCTGATCGTTGACTTTTATCTCGTGAAGCGCCAGAAAATTGTACTGGACGATCTTTACAGCGTGTCCGAAACTGGTAAGTACTGGTATCGCAACGGCGTGAACTACAAGGCTGTGGCGGCATTGCTGCCGGCTGCGGTGATCGCCGTGATCTGCGTAATGGTGCCCTCGCTTGACGGCATGGCTAATTTTTCATGGTTTATCGGCGCGGGGCTCGGTGCGGTGTTCTACCGTTTGCTGACGCTCAAGTAAAAGCACGCTGCAACAGGAGTTCAATATGCGCATCAAACTGATCAACCCAAACACGACCCAGCGCATGACCGACGCAATGGGTCGCTGCGCGCGGGAGGTCGTGGCACCCGGCACCGAAGTGATCGCGGTGAGTCCGACGATGGGGCCGCCCTCCATCGAAGGTTACTACGACGAAGCACTCGCGATGCCGGGCTTGCTGGCCGAGGTGGCGGCTGGCGAGCGCGAGGGTGTGGACGGCTACGTGATCGCCTGCTTTGGCGACCCCGGTCTGTACGCCGCGCGTGAGCTGGCGCGGGGGCCGGTGATTGGCATCGCTGAGGCCGCGATGCACGCGGCGAGCGTGCTCGCGCCGGCCTTCTCGGTTGTGACCACGCTTTCGCGCACCTGCGGCATGGCCTGGCATCTGGCCGAGCGTTATGGCATGACACGTTTCTGCCGCAACGTACGGGCCACGGACGTCGCTGTGCTGGAACTTGATCAGCCGGGTTCGGAAGCGCGTCGCATCATTCTCGACGAATGCCGTCGGGCGCTCGAAGAGGATGGTTCGGATGCCATCGTACTGGGCTGCGCCGGCATGGCCGAGCTGTGCCGTGAAATCGAAGATGCACTCGGTGCGCCGGTTGTCGAAGGCGTGACGGCAGCGGTGAAATGGGTCGAGGCGCTGGTTTCGCTCCGGCTCAATACCGCCAAGCGTGGCGACTACGCGCGGCCGCTGGCGAAGCGCTATGACGGCGCGCTAGCCAGCTTCAGTCCAGAAGCGGTGCTGCCGCAGGCCAGCCCGGTGCACGCGGCGCAGGCCAACAGACCGGCAAGAACGGACGACGCCGACCATGCACCGCAGACGCGGGTAAACGCTAGCGTGGCGGGGTCCTGAATGGCTGGCGGCGCGCCTTTACACATACTTCCAATCTGACTCGCACTATCTGCCCGGGTGTATGGGCGCACCCGGGTGTTTTCGCTAAACTGGTCCCACCAGGCGTTGAGAGATTCAGCCGGCATTTCATTGCGGCTCGTGCCCGTGCTGGCGCGCGTCTTCTGCGCGTTTCGTCACTTCGTTTTGTCATCACGCATTCGTCAAACCATGCCACTCGACTCGAACTATCCCCGCGATCTGATCGGCTACGGCCGCCACCCGGTGCAGGCGAACTGGCCCGGAAGGGCACGCGTCGCGGTGCAATTCGTGCTTAATTACGAAGAGGGCGGCGAAAACTGCGTGTTGCACGGCGATCCCGGTTCGGAGCAATTTTTATCGGAAATCGTTGGCGCGGCGGCTTATCCGTCCCGCCACATGAGCATGGAGTCCATTTACGAATACGGCTCGCGTGCAGGTGTCTGGCGGATTCTGCGCGAATTCGAAAAGCGGGGCCTGCCGCTAACGGTGTTCGGTGTCGGCATGGCGATTGAACGGTATCCGGACCTTGGTCGCGCGTTCGTCGAACTGGGGCATGAAATTGCTTGCCACGGGTATCGCTGGATTCACTACCAGGACGTTTCGCCGGAGAAAGAGGCTGAGCACATGCGCCTTGGTATGGAAGCCATCGAACGTGTCACGGGTGAGCGTCCGCTCGGGTGGTACACGGGCCGCGACAGCCCCAATACGCGGCGGCTGGTCGCCGAATACGGTGGCTTCCTGTACGACTCGGATTACTACGGCGACGATCTGCCGTTCTGGATGGATGTCGAAGTGAGCGGCGGCAAGAATACGCCGCAACTGATCGTGCCATACACGCTCGACACCAACGATATGCGCTTCGCCAGCCCGCAAGGCTTCAATACGGCGGATCACTTTTTCACCTATCTGCGCGATGCGTTCGACGTGCTCTATGAAGAGGGCGACGAGGCACCGAAGATGCTGTCGATCGGCATGCATTGCCGGTTGCTCGGCCGTCCCGGCCGCTTCCGCGCGTTGCAGCGTTTTCTTGACCATATCGAACAGCACGATCGCGTCTGGGTGACGCGACGCGTCGATATCGCGCGGCACTGGCGCGAACACCATCCTTACCAACAAAACCACCGCGGGGCTGCGGCATGAAGGCGATGCAATACACACTGGACCAACTCAACCGCATCTCGGCCGACGCATTCGTTGCAGCGCTGTCGGGCATTTTTGAGCACTCGCCCTGGGTCGCGGAAATTGCAGCGAACCAGCGTCCATATGCGAGCATCGATGCGCTGCATCAAACCATGTCGGGCGCCGTCGAAACCGCTGGCGAAGCGAAGCAGCTCGCACTGATCAACGCCCACCCGGAGCTCGCCGGAAAAGCCGCCGTGCGCGGTGAACTGACCGCGGAATCGACCCGCGAGCAAAGCGGCGCCGGGTTGGCTCAATGTACGCAGGCGGAATTTGACAAGCTGATCGCGTTGAACGCGGTGTATCGCGAGAAGTTCGGCTTCCCGTTCGTCCTCGCGGTGCGCGGTTATGACCGGCACGGCATCATCGCCAACTTCGAAGCGCGCGTGAACAACAGCCGCGCTGACGAGCTGCGCGCGAGCCTCGACCAGATCTACCGTATTGCACGCTTCAGACTCGACGATCTGATCGACGCCTAACCGCGTCGCGTTTCTCCGAAACGAAGCGTTTTCTAGCACGACTCGCTCTTACAGACAGAAAGGAAGACAAGATGGCACTCCCGATTCTCGATCCCAACGCACCGGACTTCACGCGCCGCTACGTGAACCTGGCGGACCCGCGTCTCGGCGCACAGGCGCTCGAGGCCAGCGACGATTTCTTCGCACCGAAGGAACGCATGCTGAATCCGGAACCCGCTGTCTTCATTCCGGGCAAGTACGACGAGCACGGCAAATGGATGGACGGCTGGGAAACCCGTCGCAAGCGCACCACGGGTTACGACTGGTGCGTGGTCAAGCTGGCGCGTCCGGGTGTACTCAAGGGCCTCGACCTCGATACGAGTCACTTCACCGGTAACTTCCCGCCGGCGGCTTCCGTGGAAGCCGCGCGTGTCGTGGACGGCCAGCCGAACCAGTCCACCCAGTGGACCGAAATCGTCCCGTCGACGACGCTGCAAGGCAATAGCCACCACTATCACGAAGTCAGCGATACGAACGCCTATACGCACCTGCGCGTCAATATCTATCCGGATGGCGGGATTGCGCGTCTGCGGGTTTACGGCCAGCCGCAGGTGGATTGGGCGGGCGCGAGCCGCACCGAGCAGTTTGATCTCGCTTCGATGGAAAACGGCGCGTATCTTGTGGCGGCGAATAACCAGCACTTCGGCGCTGCGTCGACGATCCTGATGCCGGGTCGTGGCGTGAACATGGGCGATGGCTGGGAAACGCGCCGTCGTCGCGAACCGGGCAACGACTGGGCTATCGTCGCGCTGGCCCAGCCTGGCGTGATCAAAAAGATCGAAGTGGACACCGCGCACTTCAAGGGTAATTTCCCGGATCGCTGCTCGATTCAGGCCGCGTACGTCACAGGTGGTACGGACAGCTCGCTGATCACGCAGGCGATGTTCTGGCCGGTTTTGCTCGGCGAACAGAAACTGCAGATGGACAAGCAACATTACTTCGAAAGCGAAGTGGCTGCGCTCGGTCCTGTCACGCACGTGCGATTTAACATCATTCCGGACGGCGGTGTGTCCCGTCTGCGTCTCTGGGGTACGCTCGCATCATGAAAACGCTGGCCATCGAACCGTTGACGAAGGAAGCGTTCGCCGCATTCGGCGACGTGATCGAACTAGAAGGCGCGAAGCAGATTCCGATCAACCTCGGTACGACCATCCGCTATCACGATCTCGCGAAAGTAGACGTGACGGACGAGGGCGGTCGCACGCTCGTGAACGTGTTTCGCGGGCAGCCGCGCGTGCTGCCGTTCGAGGTGAAGATGATGGAGCGGCATCCGCTCGGCAGTCAGGCGTTTGTGCCGCTCAACGACAAGCCGTATCTCGTCGTGGTCGCGCCCGCTGGCGAATTGGATGCGGCGCAGATTCGCGCTTTCGTAACGAGCGGCTGGCAGGGGGTGAACTACGCGAAAGGCGTGTGGCACCACCCGCTGATTGCGCTCGGTGAGGTGAGCGATTTTGTCGTCGTGGATCGCGGCGGCGATGGACTCAATCTTAACGAACAGGATCTCGCTGAGTCGCTCTGGTTAACCGAAGACGTGTTGAGCACGGTGACGGTTTGATATCTGTCTTGTAGGGGATCGCTGCACGGCAGCGAGCAAGCTTTTAAACGACAACGCCCACGGCAAATGCCGTGGGCGTTGTTGCATCTGGAGACGCATAAACGCATCGTAACCACGCTGGAGATAGTTACGCTGTACGCGTGGTTCCGGCCGCGTTTGCTGAGCGAAGACGAATGGCCCACCCGCTGCGAAAAGCAAGAAGTCAGTGGCCTGCATAAGAAGAGGACCGGGCTGTTCCCGGGTCAGATCGAGTAGCTGGTCGCGAAGTCAACACCCAGCAGAAGTGGCCCAGACTGCTCCAGGATCAGATCGAGCCAACTGGCCGCGAAGTCAATACCCAGCAGAAGTGGCCCAGACTGTTCCCGGATCAGATAGAGCAGCTGGCCGAGAAGTCGGTGCACTGCATAAGAAAACTACACCGTTCCCTAATCAGCTGGAGCAGCCAGCCGCGCCCACAAAAAAGCGGGCTTCCCGCTCACGCGAAAAGCCCGCCTCGACTTCATTCACACTCTGAGCGCCACAGCGCCCAGTTTCATCCAATCACTTGACTGCACCACCCTGGAACCAGGCGGCGATCTTTTGCCGTTCATCGTCCGTCATGTGCGTGACGTTACCCAGCGGCATGGCTTTCAACGTCACAGCCTGTTGATACAACCGTTGCGCGTTCTGCGAGATTTCGTCGGGCGTATCGAACATCACGCCGGCGGGGGCGCTGCCCATCAAGGTCGGATGGGCCGAGTGACACGCAGCGCAACGTTGCTGCAGGATCGGCGCAATGTCGGCCACTTTCAGCGTCGGTGCATTGGCGGCTTCGGCCTGCGGCACAACTGGCTTCGGCATGGTCCAGAAGAGGGCGCCGAACATCAGTACGATACCAACCAGCGGCAGATACCACAGGACTTGGCCACGGTGACGCATCACGAAGAACTGGCGAATCAATGCGCCTGCCAGCATGATCATTGTCAGCACGAGCCAGTTGTACTGATTCGTGTAGGTCATGGCGTAGTGGTTCGACAGCATGGCGAACACTACTGGCAGCGTGAAATACGTGTTGTGCACCGAGCGCTGCTTACCGCGCTTGCCGTAGATCGGATTCGGCGTGTCGCCCTTCAACATCGCATCGACCATCTTGCGCTGGCCCGGGATGATGACGAAGAACACGTTGGCCGACATGATCGTCGCCAGCATCGCGCCCACGATCAGGTACGCGGCGCGCCCTGCGAAGATGTGGCAGGCAAGCCACGCGGCAATCAGCACGTAAATGCCGACGCAGATGCCGAGCACCTTGTCCTTGCTGCCGAGCAGGCGGCACAGCGAGTCGTAGACGATCCAGCCAGCGGCGAGGAAACCGAGCGCGGATGCTACTGCCACCACCGGCCCCATGTCCAGCACGCTTTTGTCGATCAGATAGGTGCTTGGCGAGAACAGATACAGCACCGTGAAGAGACTCGCGCCGGAGAGCCAGGTGGTGTACGACGGCCACTTCGACCAGTGCAG
>FTKM01001968.1_pt1 | contig 27668 bp, 34 predicted proteins | sample 1658051 | NCBI WGS metagenome assembly FTKM01 (sample SAMEA3914794, study PRJEB12502) | metagenome | biome: forest; material: soil | place: Canada | collected 2011-07-05 | depth 0.1 m | reverse complement strand
GCCATCTTCCCACCGGATGGCCTGTGAGCCACCATGCAGCAGCCCGTGGTACTCGTACTCGCCCTGGAGCTTGTTGTCCTTAATGGTCTGTGTCGGTGAGTAGATATAATCGAAAGCGTCAGTTGCCACTTCTGGCGGTGTCCAGTTCTTTTCGATGCGGTCTGGGTACGGTTTGGGCAGCGTGCCCTCAATCCATAATTCGTCGCCTTTGACCTCACCGATTGCCATAAACACCGTTTCAGCAATCCTGTTGGTGTCAGACATGCAGCAGCCAATGGCGTAGAGCTTATCATCCCGAACGAACAATCTAGCATCCTCTAAGCCGGTATTGTCGATATATTCGTTGGCTTTGCCCTTATAGGCCAATTTTCGGAGGTTTTTAACGGTCAGTGTCTTTTCGTCCAGCTCACCGAGTAGTACGTCAGTATGCAGTTTGTCTTGCGTAAGGCTGGTGTATCGACCGCCGGGGCCGAGTGTCCAGGTGCTGCTACGGATGCTGATTAGCAGCTTGCCTTTGTAGCGCACGAGGCTAGGATTGTAATACGGTTTCTTGGGGTCGTTATCTGGTAGGATGACGGTTTTCGCCGGTAATAGCTCGATATTTTCTTTCCATGACATGATACAATGATAGCACTAAACATAAGGTTGAAGGGATAACTAAATGAACAGCGAACAAGTAGCCAATATTCTGGCTTTTTACTCTTACTACAACCCAAAAGATGACATTGACGCGATAGCGCTCGACTTCAAATTGCCAGCGTCTTTAATCGTTAATGGTTTGTTCTGGGGTGAGCAGCATGGCCTATTTACCTCTGACCGGAAGGGCGCGTACTGGAAGAACATTACGGTGCTCGAAAAACCCGATGACAAGGCTGATTTCGGCAAGGACGTAGACCGCATCAAAGCCATGATAATGGAGACTGTCACCAATCTGAACAGCACCGAAGAGGACATTTTGGATGAAAACCTGTTTATCTGGGTCGGTGCGCCGCTGATTGTATCGAAGGTGTGCTTGCAGCTGTTGACGAACGAGGAGCGGCTAAAAGTGTACTGGATTCGTGACCTCAAGGATACGAAGAGCAAATACTACTACCACACGCTGCCAGAGAACGTAGAGAAGAAATTTGCTGCTAAAAATTTCAAACATCAAAGCAAGAAAACGAGTGGGAAAAATGAGCAGCTACCACGACGAAAGCGATAATGACCCTCTATTCAAGGCTGAACGCAAGACCTACCTGAACCGATTTAAGTTTTGTCGTATCTGCGGCGACTGGGTGCCGCGTATTAAGCGGTCGATAGACCATATCATCCCTATGTGGCGCTTTGAAGGCCCCTATTGGGATAGGAAAAACTGGCAGATGCTTTGTAGAGATTGTCACAACATTAAGACTAAAATTGAGGGCCAACCATGAGTCTGCCGCACTTGGATAAAACAGGTTATATCAAAGAGGGTAGGAAGTTTCAGCACAGGCTTGCTATGGAGCGTAAATTGGGTCGCAGACTAACGCCTATAGAGGAAGTGCATCACCTTGATAATGACAAGGCTAATAATGACCCTGATAATCTGGTGTTGTGCGCCTCTCACGCCGAGCATATGAGATTGTATCATCCTATCCATATCAAGAACGGTGCTTACCTGAAATGTACTGGCTGTGGCAAACCGAAGTACCACCCACTGAGCAAGTTATTGCGGTCTAGCAAGAAAAAATATAGGTGCTATGATTGTTGGAGAAACAAACCGATTCAAGGACAACCGTAAAAATACCTATTGCATAAGCGTTTATGTGATATTCTATTCTTATGGCAGATTCTTCTAGTAACTGGATGCAAGGCGCAGTCAAACACCCCGGCGCATTCACTCGCAAAGCAAAAGCTCACAAGATGAGTGTTCCAAAATATGCGTCGGAAGTGAAGAGTGGCAAAGTACCAGCCAGTGGTACTACTGAAAAACAAGCTACTCTAGCGCAGACTTTCGAGAAGCTGAGAGGTAAGTAGTTATGGCTACGGTTGCAGCGCCCACACCGCAGCAAGTGGTCAATGCGCTCGGCGGCGGCCAGGAGCTTAATGCACCACCCACTGCTTTAAAAGGCGGTGACTTTTGGGTTGGCTCTGACGGCAACGTGTACGTCAAGTCAGCTGGTGTAACTGGCGCAAATGGCGCTGCGGCTGACAACTTAGGCGCAAGCAACCCTGCGCTGCTTACTGACCTAAAAAGCTACGGTGCTACCTCAATTCCTAACCCTGTGGCACCTGCCGCTACGGGCGGCGGTGGTGGAGGCGGTGGGGGCAGTTCTACGAGCGGTGGCGGCACACTTTCTCAGTCCGTTATTGACGCAGTTATGCAGTCTATTGCTAACGATGTCGCGCAAAACAACGGCAATTATTCAACAGCCTTGGCTACAAACCAGGCGAATCAAGCAAATGGTGACGCACAGTACGGCACCGATGCTACCAATAACACTGAGGGGCGTGCTCAATCAGTCCAGCAGGGAGAACAGGCTGGCGCTCAAGGGTTGCAAGGACTCGATGCGGTGCTGGCTAGTCTTGGTGCTCTTAACGGTACTGGCTCCGTACTTGCCGGACGTGCCGTAGCAGATACCGTGAACAACGATATTGGCAGCGCTAACCAAACCTTTCAAACGAACAAAAACGCAATTACCAACGCTCAGGGTGCCTATGACACTGGCTACAACCAGGACAACGCGAACCTGAAAACAGCGCTGGACACTGACAACAAGGGCGCAACTGCTACCGGTTATCAGGATTTGCTCGACCAGGCTAACAGCATTGGCGACACCTCTCTGTACCAGAAATACCTACCGCTGGCAGTCGGTGCGACTACTCCAACCCAGGCTATCGCACCTACAGTGGTTCCGGTTTCCCAGGCTACTACGGCATCTTATGGAGCATCCAGCCCGTTCACCGTTAAGGCTGCGGCCAGTAATACACCGGTGGCTCCGGCAGCCGGTTTAACACCAGCTAATTCAGCGTTGTCTATCACTAAAGATAATTCTTAGGAGGGTTCAACAATATGGGCCTCTTCTCGGACATAATCTCAAGCATAGGAAACGCGGCCAGCGATATTTTTGGCGGCGGCGGTGGCGACAACAACCAGAAAAAGAAGCAACCACAGCAGAATACACCTGCTCCTTCGCTTAACAGCCCTTCGGTAAAATTACCGGCGGTTTTTCAGGCTGCTCAGCAACAGCAGCAGAGCAACCCTCTGCACCTTACGCCTATCGGTGGCAACCAACAACCTAATCCATTGGCTCCGCAAGGGCCTCAAGCTCCAGCAGCTCCGCAACTCAGCACGCAAAGCTATTCCGCTCCATCCTCTCACCCCTCTCTGTTCGGGCAATTAGTGCATGGTGGTGAGGGTATCGTCAAAAGCGTGGCTCAGCCATTCGTCAATACTGGCGAGGATGTTTCTAACGGCATTGGTAACGGTGAGGTCAGTTTGGCCCATGCTCTGGGTATCCACGCCGGTCAGACCGAGAGTAACCAGCAGCAATTTGGTGGCATTAACAATGCGGTCGGGCTGAAAACTGAGGCTAACACGCCTAAAAACTTCGCACTTAATACCGCTCAGGTAGCTGGTACGGTGCTCGCTCCAGGTGCCGATTCAGCAGCTGAGGCTGGCGCACAGGCGGCACTTAATCCTGACGCTACCAATACCGCTATCCAGCTTGCACGCATGGGCCTACACCAAGCATCTGATGATGCTCTCGGTACGGGCGTGAAAAGTGCTGTCATCAACACTGGTGCCAAAGTTGGTGCTAATGCTCTAATCGGCGGCGGTTTCAACGCGGCCAATGGTGTTGAAGAGGGCCAGAATGGTAAAGACGTACTCAAGGATTTCGGAGTTGGCGCTTTGACAGGTGGCGCACTCGGCGGCGCAAGTGGCGTGGTGCCTATTATTAAAGGTGTTCGAGCGGTGGATGATGATACCGCTGGCGCTTCTGGCGGCAAAGCTCCTGTAGAATCTGGTGTTAAGACTCCCAATGAAGCGACTAATGCTCCTGCTGGCGAGAAGGATGCGCCGCCTGTAGCAGCTCCTAACGCTACTGAGACTGGTGTTAAACCACCTCCTACCCCTGAACCAGCGGCTGCCGGTGAAAAGCCGGGCACTCCTGAGCCTGCACCAGTCAACCCTACGCTGGAAAAGACCGGCAACGACCTGCAAGATTTGCAGAATACTACGGGAGTAGTCCGTAACCTGCTGGAGAATGGGCGCGATTACAGCGGCAATACCGGCAAAAATGCTTTGCAGAGCGTACTTGACCTGGCTAATTCTCACCTCCATTCAAACAATGTAGTATCCTCTGCGCTCAACAGTCGCATGGCTTCCACGCTGACCGACGACGAAGCGCGGAACGTCCGAAATGCTATTGAGACTGGCAGCACTAAGGGCCTGAGTGATAAAGAGGCTACCGTCGTTAAATCCATCCAAGAGAACGTCGAAAAGCCTTCAAACGCCACCCGTACCAACCTGAGCAAAGACTACCAGCAGGCTAATAATCACTTCCCACAAGTCCGGCAAACCTCTGTCAAGGATGCTGTTAAGGGCGCTTCGAGAGGGAAGGGCTTGAATGGCAAAATCAACACGTTTAATGACCTGCTGAATCAAAACTCTCGCTTCTCTGAGGGCAGTAGCATGGGTAACTTCACTAGGGGTGGAAAAACTGTCACCGGTGATGCCAACGACCTGGGCTTAGTACCGAAGAAAAACGGTACATTCGTTGATAAAACCGGTAAAGTCTATCAGTATTCGCGTGCTACGAGCCAAGACCTAGAGAACGCTGGCTCGAAAATCCAGGCTCCGAAAGATGCGCTTACAGCCTACGTTCGTGACACACTGAACCTGAAAACTCGCGCTGACGCTGCTGACTATCTGATTAAAAACTCCGATAATTTGGGGTTGTCCGACGTGCAAGCCCCTGGCAAAAGCGAACCGGTCAACATTAAGGGGTCAGACGGTACTGACCATTCATTCTTTACTGACCAGAAAACGGCTGCACAGGTTAAAAACTCTGGTATCCTTGGCGACCTCAGCAAACAAACCAACCTACCTACTAAAGCATGGAACGCTTTGAGTTCTATAATCGCGCAGGGCACCGTAGTCAACCCATTCGCTCACGGCCTGAACCTAGCTACCAACGCGGCTGTGGGTGCTGGCGAACGTGCTAATGGCATTACTGGAGTCTCGACGCTGGTACGCGGCCTTAAGCCTGTAGATGAGGCCACCGAGCTTCGTATGTCGGATGCTGGCGTACACTTCCCTACCTACGGCAAAGATACTGTTACTGCTATTTCCAAGCTTACCCACGGCGCATCAAAATTGAATGAGGCAGCTGTTGCTACCATAGACAAGCAGGCTCGCGCAGGCATGTTCGATAACCTTACCAAAGGCGGTATGAGCGATAAAGAGGCTGCTGACACTATTAACAAGTGGATGGGTGGGCGCAGCGTCTACAAGGGCGATAATGCTCAGCTTGGCCTCTTCTGGAATTACTTTGTACGACAAACCGCCAACGCCGGTAGGTTGCTCACGCAAGCTGCCAAGGGGCATCCTGGGGCGCTCATTAACGCAGCTATTGCCGGTGGTGCTACGTTCGCAGCTGATAAAGGTTTGCAGGGTGTTACGGGTAATAAGCAAGCCTACATTCACGCTCCGGGTGTTGTGGGTGTCGGTAACGACATCATCAAGACTGCTGACCAGATTAAGAACGGCGACGGCCAACAGCTGGCAATCAACAACCCCCTGACTACTCACCTGAACCCTATAATCCCGGTGGCTGCTGAGCAGGCACTCGGTGTAAATGAGTACGGCGATAAGTTTGCCAACGGTACGGCGCGATTGCAGAACGTGGAAGGTATTACGCCTGAGACAAACGCGCTTGCAAACAACGGCCACTCACTACCTGAAAAGGCGCTCAACACTTTTGGTATCTACACTCCCCACGTTAAGGGCGACGCGGCTACGAACAACCCGACACTGGCTCCGATGCTCAACGTGAAGGGTGCTCAAAACGGCTCTACCGTGGCATTCCCGAAGGACTTTACCGGCGAGCAAGAGCAGAACGCGGTCAACAAACTTGGCAACAACTACTCGACTAAATCAGCCGCTATCATGGGTACGCAAGACCAGAGCCAGCAGCAGAAATTCGTTAATGCTACTAATACGCTCAAGAAGTACGGCATTACCGATACTGCTGACGTGCAAAACTTCTCCAAACTGTCTACCAAAGACCAGGGGAGCTACGTTGATGCTGTCGATGCTCTCAACAAGGCCGGTACGTCCATTAGCAGCGGTGCTGTCCAGGGCCAGCTGGTCAAGAATGGCAATACTGAGCTGGCTGCGAGCCTCAACAAAGACATTCCTAGCAGCCTCCCATCTGATGAGAAAAACACGCTCGAAACCTACTCGACGCTTGGTAGCGACGGTCAAAAGAGCGTATGGTTGCAAGACAACAACAACGCTGACAGCTACTACAAATCGGTTATCGACCAGAAGCAGGCGCAGGGTGCGCTCACTACTGACGATACGGACGTTAGCGCTGACTGGAGTGGGTCGGGCAACTCTCTGTACGTGAAGGCTTTGGTGGCTCAAACCAACAAGCAGAATAACGTGCCTCAGAGCACCGTTGAGCTATACAAAAACACCAGCAAGACCGAATACGAGGACATGACCGGCACTCAGAAAACCGAGCTTACGAACTACGCTCAGCAGCTGAACACCAACGGTGTCACTGACAAGTTTGGGTTGGCTACTGGTAGTAGTAGCGGCAGTGGTTACAGCAGCGGCGGTTCCAGCCCGTATGACGCAGATGTTGCGGCTGGCATACCTGACGGCACGATTTCGGAATCCTTTGTGAAGCCAACGACCGACACCGGCCTGAAATCGGTCAACGCCAGGGCATTTACTGCGCCGAAATTGGCTAAGTACACGCCGGATGAGAAGAGCAATCCGTTTGTCCGTAGCATAAGTGTTAAAGCTGGGGTAAAGTAATAGCATGAACCCCAATATTTACACGGGCCAAGCTTCAGTAGACATCCCACTGTTTGCTAACGCTATTTACCTCCAGACACACGGCATTGATAACGATGTTACCGGTGCTGATTTGACGGCATTTTTGACCGATACTATTGTCTGGACTAACTTTTTCGCCTCAGATTTTGAGCTGGCTGCTGACTGGAAATTCCTACGCACCAACAACAATACGCTTGGTACTATTAGCAATACCACGCAGTACCAGCTCGACGCGACTATCCGTAAGCCGATTTACCACCCTCAGCGCCTGCTTACTATCCAGCAGGACGGCATCGTTGTTTCTAAGTGGACAATCGTAGACCCTGACCAAATCCAGGCTGACCCTCGGTACACCATTAACCTCAATAACGACGGCTACAATGGGCCGGATTACGTGATGTTTGATAATGGTGTCCTGACATTCTCACGCCCACCCAAAGACTATGAGCTGAACGGTACGATTGTAGCCGACACTATTGCATGGATACCACAGCTCACCATGACGGATAGCACGCTGCTTCAGACAGTAACCCCTCCTAAACTCTTAATCTTGGGTGTAGCCAAAGACCAACTGCCGCCAGACTTGGTGCGTGGTGGCTTGGCTAGTTTGATAGAGACTCGTTACGACAAGTTGCTGGCTGCTGCTATCTCTGATAACGGCGGCACTTCTATGGATGACGACTCTATGCCTGACGATTTAAGCGGTGTCGGGGGAGTATACCTCAATGGCTAATAAATCGTCACTCTATGGCAACGTCATCAGCTCCCCGATTGTCAGCTTTAACGGTGGGCTAGATACTCGCATACCTCAAAACGCTGCTCCTAATACGTTCAATGATGCCACAAACGTCTCTGTTACCACGCAGGGGCTTCTGACGTTTCGCCCAGGGCTAAAGCGGTGGCTGCCTGACACGGTAGATACGGTTTTTGAAATGTACCCGGTGCTCTACAACGACCAGATGTACTACTTCGTTTGTGACGATGAGGTGGTGAAATTCTGCCAGGACGGTGATACTACCTGGACTACCTGTGGCGGCTCAAACTCAGTCACCCGGAACGTCCGATACACCTTTATTCAGGCTGAGAACAAATTGTATGTCGCTAATGGTAATGATAAAAGCCGTTACATCGACCTCACGACTATGGATATGGTGGTGTTTGTCTCCGTTACTGACCCGTCAAACGCACCGACATTAGCAGCTTTCGGCACCGGCCTGACATTCTCCGCTACACCGACTGGTGGCTGCCCGTACCCGATTTATTACTCGATTAACTACAACGGCGCTATAGGGCAGACAGCAAACAGCCCGATTGTAACGGGGTGGGTGTCTATAGACCGTACCGACTGGGTGGGCGATAACAGTTATGGCTTGACGGTTACGTTCAATAACACGGCTCCGAGTGGCGCTACCAGTGTGAACCTTTGGATAGCCACGGCCGCTTCTACGGGTAGCATCACCAACTCCGACATGCTTATGGTTGCAAATGCGCTGCCTATTGCCAGCACTACTTTCGCTGATAACGGCTCCTTGCAACCGATTCTAGGCGGTGGTACGGCACCTGACGACAACTCTACCGAGGGCTTCGTAGCCACTTACGGCTGTGAAATTGATGGCCGCGTATTCTTATGGGGCATCGTGGGCGACGAATACGCGCTGATGATTGGTGGCGACCCAGGCAACGCTTTCGACTTTACGCCTACCCATAACGGCTTCCGTTTGGTGATGAATGAGGGCACGAACTATTACCCGACCAACTTAGTATCATTCCGAAATAACCAGTCCGAACCGGCCTGGACAATGCTGTACTCCAACACGCAGGGTGTCTCCAAGCAGGCGGTGATTGCCAGCGAAACAGTGAACTATGGTAGCCTATCATTCGTCGTATGGACAATGACCGACCAGGGGCGTTCTGTGCCAACTGCCAGTAGCCCTTACGCTGGTTTCGTATACAACAACTCCCTGTTCTTCCCGACAGCTACCACTATCGAAGAGCTGACCACCAAGCCTACGAACTTTTACGTGCTGAGCGTGACCAATATCGCTATCCCGATTACGAGCGTGTACCAAAGCATTAGCGCTTCTCAGCTGCCAAACATCGTAGGGTGTGGCATTGACGACAAGATGTACTTTTCGTGTGCTGTAGATGGGTATGATTACAACAATATCATCCTAGTGTACGACTACACTGACCCCCAGAACCCACGCTGGTATCCGTGGAACATCCGGCAAAACTGGATTGGCGTTGTCAGCCCTCCTAACACGGACTTTTTCTTGTATGTCAGCCAGGACAACCACATCTTCAAACTGGAGCAAGGCACCGTGGCTCAAGACGAAAACTCCGAGGGCGTACCTACGCCATTCGACTATGGCGCTACTGGCCCGATTAGCGGCCTTACCCCTGACCATGCCTCTTACCTGGCGATTGTGCAGGCGCTCTTCTACGTGCTCGATGTTATCGGTGAAATAGACGTGACTATTAACTACGCTATGGCCTCTCCGAGTGGCTTGCTGAAATACAAATCGCGTACCAAAAACATCAATGGGCCGGACTATGTGGTGGGTAGTGACGGCAACTGGAGCGACTATCAGTACCAATTCCTGCCGTCTGAAATGCCTCTACTCGGATGGGGTGGCAACCCTATATTTAACCCTGCCGACACCGAGCAACCGGCTCAGTCGTATCGCCAGCCAGTACCGGTAAACGAAGTGGTGAACGAAATGCAGTGGCAATTCGCTTCAAACAGCTTTGCTAGTAACGGCCCGACGGCGGCTACCTTTAGGGGCGTGTCATACGAGGGTGTCAACATAGGCCCGAAGGGTGACATCCAGTAGGAAGTGATATAGTATAAGCAATATGGCTAAAACAGCAGTAATAACCGACACTACAGATAACGACAACCCGAATGATGCCACTGAGCTGATTGACGAATGGTTGCTGGATTCGCAGTGGCGCTACAACTTCACTATTGACTATCTGACGCTGGCTAACTTAGTCGGTGGCGTAGCCATGAACAACGTCAAAAACGCACCGCGAGTGGGTGATGTGCGGCTTGGGAACGACGTAAAACAGCTTCCGCGTGCATCCATACAGCAAATCCCTACGTTCGCTGTGCCGGTCAACGGTACTCGCCAGAGTATCAAGAGTGCCATCTGTGAGTATATCGTGCGGCGTGAGATTCTGAACCAGGACACGCAGGGCATTGGCACGCTGGCAACTACTCAGCTGATTGCTGAGAGCGCCCTTACCTATGGCTGGCAGTCCAGTATGGCGCAGCTAATTACCACTGGGCGCACTACAACCAATCTGACCTTCATTCATTATTCGGATGTGGCTATTGAGCGCGGTGTGCTCGATTTCGCCAACTCCAACTACTTCTACGTCCGTACCCGTATCTCGAAGAGCAAACTGAAGGCCATGATTGCCCGGCTCAAAAAGAAGAAAAACACCTCTTGGAACGTGGAAGCGTTGCAGGAAATGTATGATGCAGGCCCACAGGCATACAGCTACACTATCCGTGACAGCTCCATCCCCCAGTTCAACGAACTGGTCAACAGCTCGAACAACATCTACAACTTCATCACTCGGTACGCTACGGGTGCTTATTACGATATCGACGTATTCAGCCCTAACTCTGATAAGATTCTGCGCCACACACAGTCACGCAGTAAATTCGGCTATAACCGTGTCCAGGCATTGGTGCTTGACCCGAACCCTCTATCGCCGTTCGGTGTCTCCCGTGTGCGACAGGCCAGCCCATCAGCCAACTTCGTCAACATTTACTTGCAGAGTGTCGCCAAGATGCTTTTGCTTAACGCTGATGCCCCAGTGGAAGTACGCGGCCAGTATCTGGCCCCAGTACGTTTGCGACGTGGTGCTAAGTGGGAAACGCTTGACCCGAACGCCAGCGCTGAAATCAAAGAGTTGTCCAACTCCACGCTTGAGCAATTTCAAGAAGTCCTGGAATACATGGAAGCCCAGATTGACAGCACTATGGGTGTCTCTCCGGCTACAGCTTCCGGCCAAAGCGGTGCTTACGTCAACCAGGCGCAGGTGCAGGCTCAGCAAGCTATCCAGGACAGCCAGACAACGCAGTTTACCAACGCGCTTGAGAACTACGTGCGCCAGTACGTGCTGACAGCCCTAGACCTCTACATTAGCGAGCAACAGGGCGAAGGTACTCTCATCATTGATGACATCTGTAAAGACCTCATCAACAATATCATGCCAGGCACCGTTGGCCCCGACAATGAATACGCCCTAAACTGGGATGACTTCTATAAGGCGATACAAACGTGGACAGTAGATATCGACTTCTCAATGGGTCAAAAGGCTCAGAACAAAGACGATATCGCTACACTCCAGGATGAGCTTACCGTACTACGCCAGACCGCTCAGCCGGGCGACCCAGTGGCTGCTGGCAACGCTAACAAGATTGAGCAGGTACTACTACAAAAGACTGCTCCTGAAATTAGCAACATGCCTGAACCGCCTCAGCTTGGCCCTCAGCCCGGTACTGCCCAGCCAGGTGCTATTCCAGGCGCGGCTCAACCGCCTGCTCAAGCCCTACAAGTTGCTCCTCAGCAGCAATAGCTGTTGACGGGTAATTTGCTTATGGTATCATGTCAATAAGGACAAAAACCTTTATGAATGACAACGACGAATCACTAAACTATGTTTCTTCAGTAGACCCTTTTACGCCGGAAAAAGAACCGCCATCTGTTGATGCGGCTGACGAAAAGGCGCTCAAGAGAGTATCTATCGCTTTAGCCAAGCAAAAACAGCGCTACGTGACCATCGAGGGCATGAGGCAGTTTGATGACAAGAAATTCAATGCTGACCAGCGCGAAGCCATGTGCGCTAAATTCGTTGAGCTGGTGAGTGCTTTGGAAAAGACAGTTAATAACGCCGTAGACGGTATCAAGGAGAAACAGAATGAACCCCAACGATAACAAACCCGACCCTAACGAACCTAATGCCGAAGAGTTTGATGTCGATTCGTTGGCCCAGTCTCTTCTAAATGGCGCTAAAGAAGAGGAGAAAAAACCTGATGCGAAAGATAAAGGTGAGGAAGCGGAGAAGCCTGCTGATGCTGCTGAAAAACCAGCTGAGAAGCCTGCTGAGGGTGAAAAACCAGCCGAAGGTGAAAAGCCTAAAGAGGGCGAAGAAAAACCTGAAGGTGACGATGGTGGAAAGCCTGCCGACAAGCCAGCCGACGGCGACAAACCTGAAGAAAAACCGGGTGATTCTGCCGAAGAGAATAAACCCCTAACCCGTGAGGACATTCGTGCAGCCATGCGCGAGGAGCAGGAGGCCCGTGAGAGTGCGGCCAGCCAGCGTTCTACCTACGCCGGTCAGGTGCGTGATACTGTCCGTGAAGCGCTTAAGCTTGACTCCACGTATACCACAGTGGCGCTTGATGATGGCACTCCCATTAACAGCGTCGAACAGCTTACGTCGGTTATCAACCCGGCTACTGATGAGCCGTACACCCGTGAAGAGGCCGCTACGCTGCTCCTGGATGCCCGTAAAATCGTTGATGACAACATTAAGGCATACGAGAGCCGAGTGGATGAGCTTACCGACTTAAACGTAAGCTTCAAAGAGCAGGCCGACGAAGTTGACCACAAATTCGGTGACATCCTTAAGGCATTTCCGGATGTCGCGCAGGACTTGCTCAAAGCGTATCAAAAAACATTTACCACTTCTGAGGACGGCAAATATGTCACTAATGTTCCTATTCCTCCCATGGAGTTCTATGCTCCGGTACTTGGCAAATTCCGTGTCGCTACAGACCAAGTTGTTCAGAAAGAGGCTGACGAAAAAGCTGCTACAGAGAAAGCTGAGCGTGAGGCCAAAATCAAAGAAGAGCAAGAGGATAGGGGCGACCTAGCCGCCGCTGGTGGCGAAAACAAGGGTAAGCCTAGCTTGCTCGAAGGTGCTATAGATAAGTATTTAGCAGGGTAATTTAAGGAGTAAAAATCATGGACTTACAATCAGTAAAATTCGTAAACATCTTCCGCAAGGACAACAAGGGCAAAAATGAGATAGCGATTATTCCTATCACTAGCCCTCAGAAAATCCGCGCCTACATTGATAGTGGCGACCTCCAGCCGGAGAATGCCAAAAACAACGACCATGGCTGGCGTTTAGACCCGTCAATCACGGCTCAGATTCGGGATATTCTCGATGACCCATTCAGGCTTGAAGAGATTGCCAAGCAGACCACGACTCCCCTAGACATGCTTAATGCCTTCCGGGTATTCATGTACGAGGTGTCACGCAACCGCGCACTTGCACGCCGCGCTGCTGTCAACTCGCTCGACAAAGAGCTGGCTAACAGCGAGTACGAGCAAGAGGTCGCTAAGGCTCGTGAGAAGCTTCTTAGTGGTGAGGGTGATGACGAAGGTGACGGCCAGCAAGAAACAGCCTCACAGCGTCGCCGCCGTGAAGCATCGGGTAACTAGATGTGGAGATACCGGCACACTTCGACCCCCGTGAGTGGCAAGCTGAGTTCCTAAAAAACGCTCCCCTTTACCGCCTCATAGTCCTGGAAGTAGCCAGGCGAGGCGGTAAAGACATAGCCTGTTTTGCCTATGCGATTACGCGCATGGTGAACGAGCCGATGGGTGTCGTCATTGTTTACCCTACCAAAACACAAGGGTACACCTCCTTCTGGAACAGCGTTGAAAACGATGGCTTCCGTACCATTGAGCACATGCCGAAAGAGCTGATTGCCAGCCTCTATTCGACCTCTGATAACATGAGCATGGTGCTCAAAAACGGCTCAACGCTTACGCTTGTAGGTTCGGCCAACAGCCCCGAATCGCTGCGTGGTCAAAACACGAAGCTCTTTATCCTACCGGAGTTCGTTGACCAGCCAGTGGGCGTGCTCGGTATTATCCGTCCGGTTATTGCGGCCAATGGCGGCCAGATTATTATTCAGTCCACACCGAAGCAAGACGGTGTGAGCGGTGGCACCTTTATCAAATTGCTCGAAGCCGCCGAAAAAGACCCCACCCAGTTTGCTATGCGCGTAGACGCTCATGCTTACATGACCGACCAGCAGCTGGAGCAGGTGCGACAGGACTACATTACTGAGTACGGCAACGACTTTATGTACCGCCAGGAGTTCTTGCTGGACGAAGGGCAGGCGTTGGCGACTAGCTACTACGGCAATCAGATTACCAAAGCCCGGCAGCAAAAGCGTATTGGCAATCATCCCCATAATCCGGCATTCCCGGTATTCTGTACCTACGACCTTGGCTCTGGCTCCGGCACTATGACGGTGCTCTTCTGGCAGTACAACAAACTCAAGCTTAATGTTATTGACTCCCACGAGACACACGACATTGGCGACGAAGCCCTTATCAAATTCATTAAGGCCAAGCCCTACAACTACGGCTGGCATTTCCTACCGCATGACGGTGCGAAGAAAGACGATGCCCAGGCTATAGCCCGTATCCAGAAGTGGCGTGACCTGGGGATTATCAACGCAAGTCTGCTTCGTAAAGAGGCGCTGGAGGACGGTATCAGGCGTGCCATTGTGTTGTTAGCTGAGCCTACTACCACTGTTCACGAGCCGACCAACACTGAGTTTTTGCGTAAGCTGGCTCTCTATAAGCGTAAGTTCAACCAGTTCACCGGCGACTACGAAGGGCCGAAACACGACAGCACCTCGCACTATGCCGACAACTGGCGCTATGTCAATGCCGCTATTGAGCAAGGCTTTAGGGCAGATGGCACCCCATATATGACGCTGCCTACTGACAAGAAAAAGCAAGAAGTTATCCCCAACGAGAATTGGGATGACGGGCCAGACTGGGATTTTTAATTTGCATTTGCAAAATCATAACTGGTATAGTACGAGCGTAAGCATTACGCTCACATTATTTAACACTTGAGGTAAAAATTCGATGAATCCTAATCAGTACGGTATTAAAACCGCGAATCTACTTGAGAAGCCGCTCAAGCAGCTTAGCGTTGTGACTCAGCACCTTGGCGACAACGGCTACACCTGGACTGGCGTTTACACCGTCCGTTCTCTGTACTTCAATGATGGTGCTCTCGTTAGCACCAACAACAGCAGCGCCACTGCTACTTGGGGTACTCCGGGCATCACCAACACATTAAACAACGACTACACGATTGACTACGATGAGGGTATGATTACCCGTATTCCACGTCAGGCGCAGCAAGACGTTCCTATTGACAGCCTCGGCGCTCAATGGGCCGCCCAGCAACTGTCGGATGTGTTCATTCCTGCCCACGATGAATACTCTTTGAGTAAAATCGAAGCAGCCGTTCCTTTCAGTAACAAGATTTCGGTCACGCTTTCTAGCGGTGCGCTCCCAGCAGGGCTAAACCTCCTGTTCCAGCAAGCCGTGAACAAGGCTCGTGTCGCTGGTAATCCGAACATGAACAGCATGATTGCGTGGGTTTCCTACAACTTCGTTGCTGCCCTTCGTGCTCAGACCAACTACACCGGCTCCAATCTTGGTTTCGCAAACGCCCAGACTGGTATGCTCGGCAAGTACAACGGTGTCACAACTGTTGAGACTCCCGATGCGTACTTCTTGGCTGGCACCTACGTCATCATCTGTGACAAGCGTGCCGTCATCAACGTGACTCCGAAGGTGTCACCAGAGGACTTCCGTATTCTTACGCAGGTTCCAGGCTTTGACGGTATCGAGGTTCAGATTCGTGACCGTGGCGCAACCATTCCGATGCTTCGCCGGGTAATTAACCTGTCACTCATCTACGCTACCAACTCTTAGTAGACAGCTAGATAGCAATTAGCACCTCATCCGAGGTGCTTTTTGTTTATGCTTATAGTATGATTAAATTATGAATCCGGCCTTGACTTACCCTAGGGGTACTACATATTACTTGACCCACACGTATACTGCCCCTACCTACTTGGGAGCTACCCTCTTATTTGTCGTCAAGAATGTGCCGAATGACAGCGACGAAACAGACCTCACGAATGCGCTAATGACTCCGAAAGTTATCAGCATGGGTGGTAGCAGCTTCCCACAGACTACCCTTATCAGAATCAACCCTGCGGATGTTGCGGTCACTAAAACTCCGGGAAAGTACTACTACAGCGTGAAAGTCATCGACACTAACGGTGATGAATTTATCGTTGCATCCGGGGTGTTCAACCTGACTGCCTTCACCACTAACGAAATTACGAGTTAGTAAATGGAAAACTCAGCTACTATAAACAGCACCGTAACAGAGGGTGGTACAATCAACACCACTGTTACGACCGGCTCAACGATTGCGACTACGCTGACCGGCGGTGGGATTGGCCCTCAAGGGCCAGTAGGACAAACCGGCCCCGTAGGGCCACAAGGCCCCGTCGGGCCAACAGGCTCATTTCCCTACTTTAATGTTATGAACTATGGTGCCGTAGGCGACGGTGTGCATGATGACAGCGACGATATTCAGGATGCCATTACCGAGGCTGCCTCAAATGGTGGTACGGTATTTTTCCCTACGCCGCCAAACCTCTACAAGATTACGAAAGCGCTAGTACTTTACACTGGTGTTTCGCTACTTGGCGAAGGCTCTGAGGCTGTTGAAATCAGCCAAACGACCAACAACGTGGATGGCATTGATGCCACCGACGCAGCCTCAATCTCTATCCAGGGTATTTACCTGAGCGGCACGAGCACCGGTACAGGCATCGGTATCAATATGAATTGGGTCGATGCTGGCAACGTACCATACCTCGACTTCCGGGATGTAAAAGTCTACAACTGGGGCAGTGATGGTATCGCTATCGAGACACCGATTGTTTCCACCTTTACGAATGTGGTCTGTAAATCTAACGGTGGCTACGGTGTCAACTTCTACCACGCTGGTACGTCCTGCGTGTTTAGTGGCTGTTGGATGCGTGAGAACGTCCAAGCTGGCTATCACTTCTACGAATCTGTATACATGAACCTGTCCGGCTGTGCCGCTGACGGCAACGGCGTTGGCTACTTAGTGGAAAATGCTCAGTCCATCGGTTTCTATGCCTGCGGCGCTGAAAGCCAAGTAGTGGGCGCAGGTATCTGGGATGGCACCGGGTTCAAAATCAGCAACAGCTCGGTCGTCGGCCTGCACAACGTCTGGCTCACCAACAACCCTGCAATCGGCATCTGGGTCACTAACGGCTCAATCGCTACTGAGATATTTGGTGCGGCTGATAACTCCCCTGGTGGCACCGCTACGGCCTTCGTGCAAACTGACGTGAGCACCAACGCCACTGTTTCGGACGTTCACAACACTACTGCTGATAGCTATTCTCCTGGCACCGTGACCGTACTGAACGACGGTGCGAACGGTATGCTGACTAAGCAACTTACGGTTAAAGACAGCTCCGGCTCGCTTATCATCACGGCTGCTCCTGACGGCGGCCAATTCAACATGGAAGTTGACACTACCGGTGTCCTAGCATTATTCGGCCAGGGTGGGCAGGTACTCAACCTGGAATTGCTTGATGGCTATCTCCAGCTCGATACGCTTACAGCTACCACTGTTCCATATATGGATGCCAACAAACGCTTTGTTAGCTCATCGGTCACGCCGACAGAGCTAGGCTACGTCCACGGTGTCACCTCGGCCATTCAAACGCAGCTGGCAGCCAAGCAAGCAACTATCACCCTCACAACTACGGGCACGTCTGGTGCAGCCACATTCAGTGGTGGCACTTTGAATATCCCGAACTACGCCGCTGGCATGACAAACCCCATGACCTCTGTTGGCGACCTTATCCAAGGGGGCACATCGGGTGCGCCTGCTCGCCTAGCGTCAGTCGCTACTGGCAACGTGCTCATTTCCGGCGGTGTTACGACAGCTTCGAGTTGGGGCAAGGTCGGTATCAGCACACACGTTTCTGGCCTCGGTACGGGTATTGCTACGGCCTTGGGCGTAAACACTGGCTCTGCTGGTGCTCCCGTACTATTCAATGGCGCTGGCGGCACTCCAACAAGCCTGACGCTTACCAACGCTACTGGCCTGGTAGCTTCAACGGGCACTACTGCAACCGGCACACCAAGCTCCACAACCTATCTGCGCGGTGACAATACTTGGTCTACCCCAGCCGGAGGCTTTACTAGCCCACTAACGACGCTCGGTGACATCATGTACGAAAACGCCACGCCTGCTGCTGCACGTTTAGCAGGCTCAACCTCAGCTACAATGGCAGTCCTTACGCAGACTGGTACTGGAACCGTATCAGCTGCTCCAGCATGGGTAACGACCACAGGCACCGGCTCGATTGTAGCGGCTACCAGCCCAACGCTAGTCACGCCAACGCTTGGCGCGGCTACTGCTACCACGATTAACAAGGTAACTATCACCGCTCCGACCACCAGCGCAACGCTTACGCTTGTTACTGGTTCCAGCCTGATTACTGCTGGTGCATTTGCGCTGACACTCACTTCCGGCCAGTCTACGAACGTGACTATCCCGACAACTTCTGCTATGACTATGGCTCGTATTGATGCAGCTCAGACGTTTGCTGGTGTACAGACGTTCAGCGCAGCACCATCGTTTGCTGCATTACCTACCGGCGCAGGCGTAGCCTCAGCTGCTACAGCCTCCACATTAGCTGCTCGTGACGCGAACAAAAACCTAACCTCTAACCAATTCATTGAGGGCTACACCTCTGTTACTACAGCTGCTGGCACTACTACCCTAACGGTCGGTAGCACCGAGAACCAGGTATTTACCGGCACCAGCACGCAGACTGTCGTGCTGCCAGTAGTTTCAACCTTGGCACTTGGCACGAGCTTCACTATCACCAACCTGTCTACAGGTAACGTCACGGTCCAAAGCTCTGGTGCGAATACTATCGTGGTACTCGGCCTGAACCAAACGGTCGTGGTCACTAACAATGCCATCACAGGTACAGCTGCCAGCGTATGGAACTTCGTAATGGACAACGCCGTACTGGACTACCGCAACAACAATGGTACTGGCGTTGTTGAATACAACAGCCACATGGAAACAGGCGCTGTCGGTAGCGCCACTGGCACCAACTCAGCGTTCTCCGTATCTGTTACTTGGGCGCACGCCTTTGCCAGTCTACCGGTCGTCATACCATCGCCTGCTGGTGACGCATCCTCAGCTGTGGGCTATGGCTCTGCTGGGTTCAATATCAAGCGCTTCGCAGTCCAGGTAACTAGCGTCAGCACCACTGGTGCCAGCTTCGAGATATACACTACTGATGGTACTGGCTGGGCGACTGGTGACTTTGCGTACTTCACCTACCTGGCAATGGGTGTATAATAGGTGTAACCATAAAGGAGGATTTACATGACACCACAAAACGCAATAGCACTGCTACGCCAGGTTGAGAGCAACTGGGTAGCTAATGGTACTGACCATCAAAACTTCAATCTAGCCATCAGGACGCTCGAAGCCGTGGTTGCCACAGCCGAGACTCAGGGCAAGGTAGCGACCCCAAACGCGCCAGCCGCAGGCGAGAGCGAAAGCGGCAGCGAACCAACCGGCGAACAGGCCGACTCTACCGACGCAAATAGCTAGTGCCGCTTACGCTAAAAGGTGGTAGTATTTAAGTATGACAAACTTTGCTGCCTTAGTAGCCAGTGATGGGAGCGGTGAATCTATACGAGCCACCGTTCAGTCTCCTGGTCGCTCTATAGGCTCAAGTGTCATCCCGGTAAATGCCATAACCAACTGGCCTACTGGCGCATGTATCATCACGACCGGTACGCTGCAAGCGAACAACACCATCACTAACGCTCAGGTGTTTTATGGCACCGCGAGCGGTACAAGTGTCACCATTGGTAGTTTCGCTCCAGGCTATTCTGACCTGGGCAACTCAGCCGGTGATGTAGTGGTTATCAAGCCTACGACTGAATGGGCCAACGTGGTTGCGGCAGCGATTGCCGACATCTTCGGGTCGGGCACCGCCCAGAACCTCACTGCCAACCAATTAGCGGTAGCCGCCGCTGCGACTTTTGCAGCAGCAGTCACCCTTAGTGGGGTTACAGAAGTAGCTGGCACGTCGTACAATTTATCTCACTCCACAGCCACCGTTGATGGCTCCGGCAATATTACGCCGACCTCTCAAGTATTCCGCGTCACGGCACTAGCAGCTGCCGCCACTATCCAGGTTCCAAGCTACACGCCGCAGGACGGCATGAGTGGCGAGCTTCGTATTTCTGATAACGGCACCGGCCAAGGGCTTACGTGGGCCACAGGCTGGCGTGCTGTAGGCGTTACGCTACCATCAGCCACTACTGGGTTCGCCTTCACCTATATCAGCTACGAATATAGCAGTGTCGATAGCAAGTTCCATGTGCTAGGCATAGCGAGAGGATAACCCTATGGCTACTAGCGGCTCATATAACGCCAATAGCTTCAGCATCGGTGGTGAAAGCCCAAACTATATTTGGGTACAGTGGCAGCTTGCCTCACAGAACGTCGGTGGTAACTACTCGACGATTAACTGGCAAACCTACTTCCACTTCACTGACGCAGATGCTCAGCTGAACGCTGGCTCTACCAACTCAAACGTCGGTGGCTTGTGGAGCAACGGCGGCCTAGTTCACTCTTACACGGGCAACTTTACGACCCGTGATATTTTGCTGGCTTCCGGCTCATTCAACATCGGTGCTGACGGTGGGGGCAACAGCGTACTCCAGCTGGGTGTTTCGATTGTCATTTATCAAACAGGTACTAGCGCCGGTACGAGTGGTATCTGGAGCCTGCCGACCATCCCCCGGTATGCGAACATTACCAGCTTCACTAATAGCAGCCCGACTGACCAGGAGTTTACGTTGTACGCTGACACCGACGCAGCAGCCAATATCAGCTTCTCTATAGATGGAGGTTCTAGTTATAGTGGCGGTGGTAGCGGTACGTCTGCCCAACAGACATTCTCCGACCTACTCTCAGGCCATACCTACGTTTGTTACGTGCAATCTCAAAGCCAGGCGAGTGGGCTGCTCACCTACGCCGGGCCGATTGACTTGACCACGGCCGTCCAAAACCAATTCTTCGGCCGTCGCGTGCTATAATGCTTGTACTTAAGGAGATATTTTTCCGGTAGCGACCTCCTACGCCACTATCTATGGATAAATTTGAACTCTACTATGAGGATATAAAAAGCAGCTCCCTCGACAGAATGCGAAGGAGCTACCTAAAAGCAAAACGAAAGCGTACTACGCAGCAGGTGGCGTAGGCGGTTCAGCTGGTGCCGGTGGTGTTTCAACTACCGGCGTATTTGTCGTGTAGTACACGAACAGGTGCGTGGCGAGCCATGCTCCTACGCTCCATGCTACGGTCTGCGCGTCCAGTTTGCCACCGATTGATAGTTGACCGGCAAACGTGGTAATACCAGCTCCCAGACCACCTACAAACGCTTTTTCTTTTCCAGTGATAATCATAACTATGACTCCTCAACTACTGACCAGTCAGTAGCAAATAAATCGGTCTGGCTTGGCACCCAAGGGTTAGCCTCCCCACCGAGGGCGTGAGCATCTATGTATAGATACGGGTTGCCCATTTTACTATTCTCATCGGGGTACTGTGCCATCACAAATAACCCCTTACCATTCCAACCTGCGCGTTGGATTTTCTTGCCGTCCTTAGCCTGCAAGAAAGCAGCGCTAAAATCTAAAGGTGCCATGTAGCTGCCTTTACTGCCCACATGCTGGCTTCTTGAGCCTTGCGCTGAGCTAGTTTACGCATAGCGACTACTTCGCCATCGAGCTTCGTACCGGCTTCTTGCAGCTCAGGTAGAATCTTCTCGCCTGATGCCCCGGCAATAGCGTCAATAAAGTCGGCAGCTGCCTTCTTAATTGCGTCCACTTCAGGTACTGCGCTAGGGTTAAAGCTAACGGCTGCCGCCTTACCACCAAATGTTAAATCTTGCTTCTTGTCTGCGTCATCCATACTGCTCTCCCTTAATGTTTAATTATGTAAATCACCCCGAACACGGCTAGGACTACGAGCACCACGACGACCCAAGTAGATAAGACCATTATTTGACCCTCACTTGGTCGCCAGGCCAGATGTTGTTGTAGTTTCCGGCTGGGTGTCCAGCGTTAGGATTTAGCGCCTCAACTTGTGCGAGGCTCGTACCGGCACGCTCAGCGATAACACTCAGGTTGTCGCCGCTCTCTACCGTGACGTACTGCGTTTCCTGTACGGGAGCAGGACTGTTGCCGCCGATAGTTAGCTCATCACCAGGCCAGATAACACCGAAGTTACCGACCGGGTGCCCGGCGTGAGGGTTCATTTGCTCTAATTGTGCGAGTGAAAGGCCATGCTCTGCTGCGATAGTGCTCATATTATCGCCTGACTTGACTGCATAACTGTCGCCGCTAGGCTGTGCTGGTGTTGGGTTCAGGTCTGGCGCAGGAGCGCTGGTAGCGTGACCGGCCAGCGTATTCATAATGCCTACGACCTCTTCGGCCTCAGCATCGTGGCTGGAGCTGTAGTGTACGAATACACCGTGAGGGGTAGCGGAACCACCCCAGTACTCTTCACCTTCTTTGAGGTAATGAGTGTTCAAAAAGTCTGCGTAATCGTGGACGCTGACAGCCTGTGAAGAATAAGAACTAGCCAGGTCAGGGTCGCTGTCTACGGCATTGAAGCCGAACAGGTTGTTGCGAGTGGTGGCGTAGTTGCTGGTGCCGTGGGCACTCTCAACGTCAGCATGGGCCAGGATAAAGAGCGCGTTCAAATCGTATGCGTTCTCAGCATCTACGAGAGCCTGCCAAAAGTCAGCATGATACCCGTTGTCGGATTTCATAGCAGCCTCGGCTGCCTGTAGCTGTCCGGCAGTTAAGCCGCTTTTGGTGAGTAGGTTGCTATTGATGTCATACATAATTAGTGCTCCTTCGAGTTGTTACCCTATGAGAGTATCATACCACCCTCAACTACGAATGCAAGTTAGGGTGATGTATCTTACAGTAGGGCGACCCCTTGAATTTATGCCTGCCCCACCGGTGACACGTTTCATCGGTGCAGATATTATGCAGGTACAGCCCGACAGCCGCACCAAATATGGTTATGTCACCGAAGAACCCTGACCAGAATAAATACTGAGGGCCACTCGCGTTCCCTAGTCCTAACCAAGTAAATAGCCAATTCAACATATCATTTCACCTGTGGGGCGTTATTAAAACAGGCAGTCTCAGCGGCTTTTACCTGAGCCGGTGTCTGCGTGGGAGTCAGATTAAGCAGGCAAGCGATATAAGTTTTGATAGCCAGAGCGTTGGTATGCTGATTGGCCTCCACTTGCTTGGTGTTCTGAGCTTCAAGGGCAATCGTATGAGTGTGATTACGCACGATAGCGTTCAGTTTCGAGGTGGTACTACTGAGTAGCAGCAGCGCTCCTATGTTGGAGATTACAAGGACAATTATTAAAAGGTACAATAAACGCTCTATCTGAGACTGAAAATATTTCATTAAACCGTCCTCTTTAAGTTTTCTACTATTACCGTCACCACCGCTGAAATAACTATGCTTATAGCCCCCACCAAAGCACTCACTTTGGTTTTGTCTACAGCTTGAGACGTAGCTAGAGCGTTGACTTTATCATCAACGCTCCTGATGTCACCCTTCAGCTCTAGCCGAACTGAGGTGATTGCGTCCATCAAATCCTTGTTGGAAACAGCGGTCATAGTTTTTTGCCCATCATATCATCCTAATGATACCTTAAGCATAATCCTTAGCCAACCCCCGTGTCAGTTAGCTTTCAGTCAATTAGCACTTCAATTTGCTGCTCAATGTAGGCGATAGGCAGCGCCTTCTCCCTAGAGGCTTTAGTAATAGCCAGCAACTCGTGCTTGAGCCACTTACGCTGATTTTCGTTTAGCTCTGGTAGCATTTCTTGAAGTGTCATGCTCTTTGCTCTTAAGATAGGCCCTACGGCGGTTTTCACGCACTTTCATTGGGTTGTCGTCAACGTACTTACGCTTGGCACGCTGAGCGCTGGGGCGACCCTTCGGGGCCACGGCAATCAGGCGAGCAATAATGTTTGCCAGCGTCTCTTCCCGTACCACTACCGGCAGAATGAATAGCGGTATTTCAGCGTCGGGGTTGTAGAGAATGAGCCGTAGCTTGTGCAGCTCAGTGATGACAAGGCCGAAGTGCATTTGTGCAATCCACTCTACCGGGATAGGCATAGCGCCACTACCGACAGCCATATGCTTCTCGACATTCACGCACTTAATCTCATCAATAGTGTCCTCTTCAATACCGTCTGGGGAGTAGCCAGCGTGCTTGTATTTCGAGTTGGTAACGAAGCCGAAGTGCGACATCTTGTGGCCGGTTTTCTTCTCATACGCCTCAGCAGCCAATGGCTCCAATATGCGGCCACGCTGCATGTATTTATTGTCGTAGTTCGGGTTGCTCTCCGGTGGTACTTTCGCACCCTGAAGCAGCTTTATAGCTACAGAGCCAGTCCACTTGTCCTTGCGGTACGAGTGCCATTTCGGTGAGCGTTGGTCGAAGTTATAGTATCGAATCATAGTTTGTTCCTTTCTAGGTCAGCATCCAGCATGTCCTTTACCATCTGTTGGAAGGTAGTTAGCGGCTCCCAGCCCAGCTTGGCACGCGCCTTACTGGAGTCACCAATAAGCACGTTTATCTCAGCTGGCCGGAAGAATGATTTATCAGTTTCAACGTACTTTTCCCACTCCATGCCAGCCTGCCTAAACGCCAGGTCGAGCAGCACTTTAATCGAGTGGGTGTGGCCGGTAGCAATCACGTAGTTGTCCGGCTCGTCCTGTTGCAGCATCAGCCACATGGCGTACACGTAGTCACGCGCATCACCCCAGTCACGCTTGGCCTCAATGTTACCGAGCTTCAGTTTTTTCTGCTGGCCGAGTTTGATTTTAGCCACGCCGTCCGTAATCTTACGGGTAACGAACTCAATGCCACGTCTAGGGGATTCGTGGTTGAACAGGATGCCGCAACTGGCGTGCATCCCATAGCTTTCACGATAGTTGACGGTGGTGTAGTGAGCAAACGCCTTTGCGCTGCCGTATGGACTACGAGGCGCGAGTACTGATTCTTCATTGAGCAAACCTCCTTGGTCGCCAAACATTTCACTGGAGCTGGCCTGGTAAAAACGAGCCTTCGGGTTGAACTGGCGCAGCGCCTCCAGAATACGCAGCGGCCCAAGCCCGGTAATGTCGCCGGTGCTTACTGGATAATCCCAGCTACCGCCTACAAAGCTCTGTGCTGCCAGGTTGTATACCTCGTCCGGTGTGGCTTCAAGGATGGCGCGGTTAATCGAGCCTTGGTCGGTCAAATCGCCGTACAGCACATGGAAGTTGGGGTTGTCGGCCAGGTGCTTAATGTTCTCGGTGTTCGGTTTGGAGGTGCGGCGTATCAGGCCAAAAACTTCATAGTCACGGTCTAGCAAAAAGTCTGCGAGGTAGCTACCGTCCTGCCCGGTTACGCCGGTAATTAGTGCTCGCCTAGACATACAGGAACTCCATGAGCCGTTTAGCTACATCTTCGGGCGTGTGGCCGTCATACTCCGCTGCCGTGTCGCGTGCCGGTAGCTTGAATAAATCCCAATGCTCAGCCTTATAGTGGTTGGTAATTTGCCCGGTAGGTAGCTGAGCGACCACTACGAACCAACCGCCACCGAAGCAGGGCTTGCCGTCGCTGTGCTTCCAGCTCTTGTGAACGTCGTACAGACGCGTTTCTTTCTTACCATCGTACATGTTGGCCCATTCATTGAAGAGCGCAGCGTTATAGAGCATCCGGTACGTGTAAAGCTCACCAAAGGTGTGCCAGCCGTCGCTCACATCTTTAGCATCCTTGACCTTGACCACATACCCGTCTTTATCCGGGGCTTCATACCCTGATACGGGCTGGTCGGTTACTGGAATTATAATCTTGTCGCTCATCATTTGTTCCTTACAATTAGGTTTACGTCGCCAAGCCGTGTGTCTTGGATATCATCGAATGATATGATTTTATCATACCGCTTACGCAGCTCTTTGTATTCTAGTTTGGAGTAGTACCTGACTTTTTTCTCGATGGAGGCAGCCGGGAAGAGTTTACGCGCCATTGTTTGGGCATAGTCGGCCCCACCACCTGACCAAACAGCAACGTCTACATTCTTCCACTTCTGAGCGATAAACGCCGTAAGCAGGATGATAGTGCCGGTGTATGGTAACGGGTCGCTAATAAGCGTACCGTCAACATCAAAGACTACGAGCACCTTTTCCATGCCGTCACCATGGGGCAGCCCTAATTCCGCGTTCTTCACTGCAAATCCTCCACAAATACCTCTTCGCTATGGCACCACTTATTGTTGTAGTCCTCCGGGTGCCAGCTGACTATGTGATTTACCGCACAGTACAGCCATTTGCGCCCGTCTTTGGTTATGCCGCGCTGGTGTTTCATCCTATTTGTATCCAGTCCATGGCGAAGGCTACAAGCCCCACGATGGTTACTACCCCTAAAATTATTAAGATGATGTCGCGTACTAATGTCACCCACTTCATATCATATCCATTAGCGTATCTAAATCGCTCTTTTCCTCTTCGGTTTTAGTTTCCTCTTTGGGCTGCAAGCTGGGGAAGTGCCCGACTGGTGGCGGCGTGGTTGCGCGGTGTACTGGTTTCCAGTAGCAGTCCTTGCAAACCCATTTGCCACGAGTGTATTCGTCTTTGCGCCACTCATCGGTGTCAAGCTTGCCTATCTGGTAGGTAGCCTGCTTTTCGCAGTACGGGCACGTCAGGGTCGCCCCAGCTTTGCTAAAGGTTACGTTCTTAATCGGCAAATGGGTCGTCATCACCCAAGTCCACATCTTCTACTTCGCCTACGCCGTCAACGGTGTGTGTTTGCGGTGTAGCGGCTGGCTGACGCTTGCCCTGGTCGTAGTGCCACAGGTCAACGTACTTGGTGGTATCGTACTTTTCCTGCTGTTCAGCAAAGATATATGCTTCTTTGCCGGTCAGCTTTTCGTTGAGGATACGCATAAGCCCATCCTTCACGTCGCCCGGCTCTTTCACGCCAGCGAATACACGCTTACCGAATTCAGAAATGGTAGCCTTTTTATCTTCCGGCGTGTTGTGTACCAGAATACCTAAGACCTTAGTGACAGCCATTTTAGCGCCACCCTCAGTGTGCAGCCACAGTGTAGCCTCACCCTCTTCGTCGTTGTCACCAATGACAATGACCTTGATGATGCTGCGGTCTTTGCTGTCCTTAGTGGCCTCGGCCATGCCGATATGGACAGTGTGTGCGCCGGGTGCAAAACCGTTTGCGCCACCCTCAGTCTTTTCCGAACCGTCGATACCCTCTTGTAGCCAATCAGGTAACTGTGCTTTTGAATCTGCCATCTATTTGTCCTCCGTTAGTTTGTGTGCGAACTCTACTGCCTCGGCCTCAGTTGCGAACGAAAAGCGTACCGGCTTTTCAATCAAGCGAGTTTGGCCCTTGCGGTTATCGTGAAAAACCTCAACCTTCACGTCGAATTGCTTATCACGGTCACCTTTTACGGCTTCGAGCTGCTTCACTAACTCGACAATGGTATCAATGTAGAGTGGGTTGTCAGCCTCGGCCAGTTGGCGGCGTGAGAAATTAAGTGTCTTTTCACGCTGTTTACCGCTGCTTTTCTGACGCACCATAATGCTGGTGGTTT
>FTKM01000006.1_pt2 | contig 27722 bp, 24 predicted proteins | sample 1658051 | NCBI WGS metagenome assembly FTKM01 (sample SAMEA3914794, study PRJEB12502) | metagenome | biome: forest; material: soil | place: Canada | collected 2011-07-05 | depth 0.1 m | reverse complement strand
GTTTGGTGAGGAGGCCGCAGGCCGGCTCGAACCACGCACGCGGTTGAAGCACCCCAAATTTTCCGTACCCCAGGCCTTGTGCCTGGGGCCCATTGAGCGCGGACAGTGCGAGTATTCGCGCGGCGGGACCAACCGCGTTCGCATCCCAACCGATCGAGTTCAATGGGCCCCAGGCACAAGGCCTGGGGTACGGGGCAAAATTGCATGCGGGTGAAGTCCACCCCGCCTTATCCCGCCCCCTGACTCGCGCTATAGCGGCCCCGCGTTCGCGAAAGGCCCGCCCATGTACGATCCCTTGCGCGCCCAGGATGTGCTGATCGCGCGGCTGCGCGCGCTGCATCCGACGCTGATCGACCTGACCACGGGCCGGGTCGAGCGGCTGCTGGCGGCGCTGGGGCGGCCGCAGGACAGGCTGCCGCCGGTGATCCATGTGGCCGGCACCAACGGCAAGGGCTCGACCTGCGCCTATCTGCGCGCCATCGCCGAGGCGGCCGGGCTGAAGGTGCATGTGCTGACCTCGCCCCACCTGGTGCGGTTCGTCGAGCGCATCCGCGTGGCCGGCGTGCTGATCACCGAGGAACACCTGGAAGCGCTGATCGAGCAGGCCGAGACCGCCAACGCCGGCGAGCCGATCAGCTTCTTCGAGATGACCACCGTCATCGCCCTGATGGCCTTCGCCGAGACCCCGGCGGACCTGTGCATCATCGAGGTGGGTCTGGGCGGCCGGTTCGACGCCACCAACATCTTCGATGCGCCGGCCGTCTCGGTGATCACCCCGGTGGACTACGACCATCTGGAGATGCTGGGGCCGGAGCTATCCAAGATCGCCTGGGAGAAGGCGGGGATCATCAAGGCCGGCCGGCCGGTGGTGGCGGCCCGCCAGATGGAGGAAGCCCTGGAGGTGATCGAGGCCGAAGCGGAGACGCTTGGCGCGCCCATGGTGCTGATGGGCCGCGACGCCGACGCCTATGAAGCCTATGGCCGCCTGCTGGTGCAGTTCGACGACCATCTGCTTGACCTGCCGCCGCCCAGCCTGCCCGGCAAGCATCAGTTCGAGAACGCCGGCCTGGCGGTCGCGGCGCTTTATCAGCTTGGCGACAAGCGCATCGACGAGGCGGCCTTCGCCAAGGGGGTGTCGTCCGCCGAATGGCCGGCGCGGTTCCAGCGGCTGACCAAGGGCCCCTTGGCGAAAGTCGCCGACGCCCGCGGAGCCGACATCTGGCTCGATGGCGGCCACAACCCCCACGCCGGCCGCGCCCTGGCCGAGACCGTGGGCCGGCTGGTGGCCAGAGACCCGCGTCCCGTGGTGCTGATCGTCGGCATGTTCGCCAGGAAGGACGCCAAGGGCTTCTTCGACCCCTTCGTGGAGATGGCCCCGCGCGTGTTTACCACAACCTTCGAGTCGCCGACGGCGGCGCCAGCGGAAGACCTGGCTGTGGCGGCGCGCGAGGCCGGTCTGGCGGCCGAGACGTCGGAGTCCATCGAGACCGCGCTGGAGGCAGCCCTGGCCGGCGACGGCCCCGCCCCTCACGTCATCATCTGCGGCGGGCTGCATTTCGCCGGCGGGGTGTTGGCCATGAGCGAGGAGACGTGGCCCAGATAAGCAGCCTAACGCGGCGCCGCAAAGGATAGGCCGACCGTGGTCGTCGTTCCGGCGACGGGCTTCCCGCTTGGGGTGGTCGGCGTCATCTTGAACAGGGGCGCCAGCTTGAGCATCGCCGCGCCGAACCCCGAGCCCTGCGGGCGTTCCGCGGCGACGGAACAGTTGAGCAGTGATCCGGACGCATCAACTTGACAATGGATCCACCCGCTGCCGCGACCCGTCGCCGTCTGCGGATAAGCCTGCGCCCGTTCGGTCTCATCAGGGTACCTGACCCAGCTTGGACTGTCTGAGTCCGGCCCGCCCTGCCCAGTCGTCGGATCGACCAGAACAGGCGGATCGGGCGGAAGCTCGGGCGCCGGCGCGGATCCCGGATATTGAAAGTCCAGCGGGATGACCACGATCGCGCCGCCGACCGGCTGGCCGTCGCGGGTTTTCGGCCTCATCCTGAACTGAGCCGCCATGGTCAGGGCTGTCTTCCCGAAGCCGTAGCCGGCCGGCGCTTCGGCCAGCACTCTGCAGTTTTCCAGCACCCCCTGGGCGCTCACCACGCATTGAAGCTTGGCTCTGCCGCTGAGATGCGCGCGCTGTGCGGCGGCGGGAAAATAGGGCTGTGTGGGGCCGCTGACCCAGTCCGGATTAGAGATGACGTGAGGCACGGGCGGAGGCGGCGCCCGCCGCGGCTCGTCCGCCCAGGCCAGCGACGGCGCAACCAGCGACAAACCCAACACCAGCCGACCGACGTTCATGACAGGACGCTCCCCAGCTTTCCAGACGCCGCACCCTAGCCGACCGGCCGCCTTCCGCAACCGTGGCCCGTCTCTTTGCAGCGCAGGCGGGTGGCCGACTTAAGGCCACTTCGCGGTCGGCATCGACAATTCGCGGCTCGCGATGTTATCCGACTCATCGACGAGGCAGGTCCAATGGAAACCCAATCCAACGCCCAACGGTTTGCCGCACAACTCAAGGCGGCGACACCCTTAGAGCGAGCGCGGCTGAGGTCCAGCTACAGGGCTTGGGTCGTCGAGGGCGCCAAGGCGCAAGGGCTATTGCCGCAGGTGTTGGCCACCGCGGGCGGCCTATCAGCTTTCGTGGGGATCTCCCTTTGGGTTAACGGATTTCGGACGCCGCTTCTCATCGGGACTTGTTGCATTGTTGTTCTGCTGGGCGTCGTCGGGGCCACAATTGCCAGCCGACGTGAAATGCGATGGAGACAAGCCCATCCTTGGCGACAGGCCGGCCAGTAGATGGGTGATTGGCGAGGGCCGGTTGACCAACCTAAGCCAGTTTCGGTGACGGGATATCAATTGCGTAATTAGGCCTCGGTTCAAACGCTCTTCCATCGCCGGCCCTAATTCAGCAATTGATATCCTCACCGAAACTCCGGCTCGGAGTGGATTTTCGGCCATCGCCCTGGTCCGCAACCGGCGATCTGGCGTTAAGATGGCGGAGGCGACCCTAGCTGCCGGCGTCGGCCCGGGCCAACGAGGAGATGCGACATGACAACCGTCGTCACAATGGGCTCCTGCCTTGGCGGCCTGACCACCCTTCGGCTTAGCCAGCTCTACGGCTGGGAGGCGCTCAACAACTGCGCCGTGGCGCGGAGCGACTTCTTCGCGGATTATCTGGTCGATCAATCCGCCACCCTGCCCAGCCGCGAGACCATCCTTTCGGTGATCCAATGGAAGCCGGAGATGATGGAAGACGGCCTGCGCTGGCTGGATGAATGCTATCGCGACAAGGCTGGACACCTGGACACGCCAGCGGACAAGCCGGCCCTGTTCGAGAATCTTGCGACCGCCAAGATCGATGTGATCCTGCTCGACAACCTAGCCGACACCTATAACGCGCTCACCTGCGCCAGGCCCGGCGCGTTCGACACCGAGTTTTGCCTGCCCCTGTCGCTCAGCCGCTGCGAGAATGAACAGGACTTGGCCGCCACCACATTCACCTACGGCCCCGTGCTCACGCCGGAGCAGTCGATCGATAGCTGGGTCAGGATCGTCAAATATCTGCGCCAGATGCAGCCGCGGGCGCGGATCTTCTTCTTCTGCGCTCACGCCAGCGAGAATTTGCACAGCCCGGACCGGGTGGAGCGCACGACCGTATTCGCCCGCAAACTGCCCGCGGCCCTGGCGGGTCTGGACGTCCGCGTGATCCCGGCGCTGGAGCTTAGCCGCGAGATGATGGCCGACGGCGATCACTATGCGCCCGAGGTCTACAGCGCCCTCGCGGGCCAGATCTTCCTGGAGGAAATAGCCGGTTGGCGCCCCGATCACGCCGCCGCCGCCGCGCCGCGCGGACCGGTTCCCGCATCGGCCCAAACCCCGGCGCCGAAGACCAAGCCGGCGGCCGCCGACGCGGAGAAGTTCAAGGTCATCTGCGACGAGGAAGCGCTGGACAAGCGGCGCAGTGTCGTCAGCCCCTATTCCGACCTGCCGGACAGCGCCTTCTGGCGCCGCTCGATCGCCCGGCTGGACGCCGACCAGGTCGATCCGGTGGTGAATCCGCGTTTCGCCATCGGCCCGGACGACCAGGTGGCCACCGCCGGCAGCTGTTTCGCCCAGCATATCTCGCGCACGCTGCAGGCCGAGGGATACAAATATCTGGTGACGGAGCCGGAGCCGCTGACGGCCGGCGCCGCGCCGGAGAACTTCGGCGTTTTCCCGGCCCGTTTCGCCAACATCTATACGGTGCGCCAGTTGCTGCAGCTGTTCCTGCGCGCCTACGGCCGATTCGAGCCGCGCAACGACGTGTGGCGGACCGTGGACGGCGTCTGGCTGGATGCTCACCGGCCGCAGATCCAGCAGCGCGGCTACGCCTCCGAAGCCGCGGCTATCGAAGACCGCGTGGCGCACCTGGCGGCCGTGCGGCGGATGTTCGAGGACTGCCAGGTCTTCATCTTCACCCTGGGCCTGACCGAGGGCTGGATGTCGCAGGAGGACGGCGCGGTCTACCCGACCCCGCCCGGCGCCGTTGGGGTGGCGGAAGCCTCGCCGCTCAGCTTCGTGAACTTCACCGCCGAGGAGATGACCGAGGACCTGCGCCAGTTCATCGGCCTGCTGCGGGAGGTGAACCGGGGCGTGCGCATCCTGCTCACCGTCTCGCCGGTGCCGCTGATCGCCACCTATGAGCCGCGCCACGTGCTGGTCTCGACCACCTACAGCAAGTCGGCGCTGCGGGTGACGGCCGACGCCGTCTCGCGGTCGGTGGAGGATGTTGAATACTTCCCCTCCTACGAAATCATCACCGGCGCCTATAACCACGCCCGCTTCTTCGAGGACGACCTGCGCGAGGTGAGCCCCGAGGGCGTCGCCTCGGTGATGGCCATCTTCAAGCGGCACTATATCGAGGCTGGGGCGGCGGCGATCGAGACGGCCAAGGAAGTCGAGGCCGCGGAGCCGGCCTGACGGGTGTTTCCCACCGTCCGCGCTTGTCCCCTCGCCGCCATCTCGCTAAACCACCCCTGCCTTGCGTGACTGGCGAGTCTGGATGGGAAACCATCGGGGAGCGCGGGGTGGATCGGCCGTTCGCCTGGGCGCCCAAGGACTGCAGGTCCGGGGTCAATCCTTACATCGCGGAGCTAACCCATGGACGCCCATCGTCGCGAACTCGAAGCCTACGATCCGGAAATCGCCGACGCCATTTCCGGCGAGGAGGTGCGCCAGACCGACGGCGTCGAGATGATCCCGTCGGAAAACTACACCTATGCCGAGGTGCTGGCCTGCCTGGGCTCGGTGATGACCAACAAGTACGCCGAGGGCTATCCCGGCCGGCGCTACTATGGCGGCCAGGAATATACCGACATCATCGAGCGCGCCGCGATCAAGCGGGCCAAGAGCCTGTTCCGCGCCGAGCACGCCAACGTCCAGCCCCTGTCCGGCTCGCCGATGAACCAGGCGGCCTATTTCGGCACGCTGACGCCCGGCGACACGGTGCTGGCCATGGACCTGAGCCACGGCGGCCACCTGACCCACGGGGCGCCGGTTTCGCACATGGGCAAGGTGTTCAACTTCGTCCGCTACAAGACCCATCCCGAGCAGGGCGGGACCATCGACTTCGACGAGCTGATGAAGGTGGCCAAGGAGGTGCGGCCCAAGATGGTGCTGTGCGGCTATTCCTCCTATCCGCGCGACTACGACTACGCCTCGTTCAAGCAAGTTGCTGACGAAGTGGGCGCCCTGACCATGGCCGACATCGCCCACATCGGCGGCCTGGTGGCGGCGGACGTGATGCGCAACCCCTTCGACTCCGGCTTCGACATCGTCACCACCACCACACACAAGACCCTGCGCGGCCCGCGCGGCGGGCTGATCCTGTGCAAGAAGGACCTGAAGAAGGCGATCGACGCCGCCGTCTTCCCCGGCCTGCAGGGTGGCCCGCACATGAACAACGTCGCCGGCGCGGCGGTCACCTTCAAGAAGGCGGCCGAGCAGCCGTTCCGCGACTATGCCGCCCAGACGCTGAAGAACGCCAAGACCTTGGCGGCGGTGCTGATGGACGGCGGCGCCAAGCTGGTCACTGGCGGCACCGACAACCACCTGATGGTGATCGACACCGTCGCCAGCTTCGACCTGGACGGCCGCGAGGCGGAAGAGGCGCTGGACCGGATCGGCATCACCACCAACAAGCAGGTGATCCCGGACGATCTGCGGCCGCCGCTGCGTCCCTCGGGCGTGCGCCTGGGCACCCCCGCCTGCACCGCGCGCGGCATGGGCGAAGCCGAGATGAAGCAGATCGGCGGCTGGATGCTGCAGGTGCTGAAGAACCCGACCGATGTCGCGCTGACGGAGAAGATCCACGCGGAATCGGTGGAGATGTGCCGCAAGTTCCCGGTGCCCGGGATCGGGTGACTAATTCCTCCCCCGTTGGGGGAGGGGAACCGCGAAGCGGTGGAGGGGGCCTTGCCGCTACGCCGTTGCTAGCCGACGGCTCGCCCCCTCAGTCGGCTTCGCCGACGGGCTCCCCCAGCGGGGGAGCAATTCGTCGTGCGTCGGCTCAAATAGTCTGGGCTCCGCTCGCTCCACAGGCTAGCCTCGCGCCATGATCGACATCGAACACCTCGCCGGCCGGGCCAATGAAGAACTTGCGCGGCTGGTGGCGTTCGACACCACCTCGCGGGACTCCAACCTGCACCTGATCGCCTATGTCGAGCAGCTCCTCGCGGGCCTGGGCGTCTCCTCCAAACGGGTCTCCAACGCCGACGGGACCAAGGCCAACCTGCTGGCCACCATCGGCCCGATGGAGGCCGGGGGCGTCGTCCTGTCGGGTCATACCGACGTGGTGCCGGTGGATGGCCAGGCCTGGAGCTCCGACCCGTTCAAGCTGGTTCAGCGCGGCGAGCGATTGTTCGGCCGGGGGACCTGCGACATGAAGGGCTTCATCGCCCTGGCCTTGGCGACAGCGCCGCATTTCGCATCCGGTCAGATGAAGCGGCCGATCCACCTGGCCTTTTCCTATGACGAAGAGATCGGCTGCCTGGGCGCGCCGGACCTGATCCGCGAGATAGCCGCCAGCGTGCCGCGGCCGCAGGCCGTGATCGTCGGCGAGCCCACCAGCATGGAGGCCGTCTCCGGACACAAGGGCATCGCCAGCTTCAAGGTCTGCGTCTGTGGTCACGAGGCCCACTCCAGCCAGACCCACCTGGGCGCCTCGGCCAATATGGCGGCGATCAAGCTGCTGGGCTCGCTGGACGCCCTGGCCGAAAAGCTGAAGCGGGACGCCGACCCGGCCTCGCCCTACCAGCCCAGGGAGACCACCCTGACGGTGGGCCTGCTCAACGGCGGCACGGCGGGCAACATCCTGGCCCGGCGCTGCGAGTTTGTGTTCGACCTGCGCTCAGCCCCCGGCGTCGACGCCCGCGCCCTGATCGCGCCCTTCCAGGCCGAGGTGGAGCAGATGGACGCGGCGCTGAAGGCCCGCTTCCCCGACTGCGGCGCCGAGCTCGAGACCCGCGCCATCAACCCGGGCCTGGCGCCGGAACCCGACGGCCCTGCCGAGGCCCTGGCCCGCACCCTGGCGGGCGACAACGGACCGGCGCGCGTCGTGCCCTATGCCGCCGAAGCCGGCCAGTTCCAGCAGGCCGGCTATTCGGTGGTGATCTGCGGCCCCGGCTCCATCGACCAGGCGCACCAGCCGGACGAGTATGTCGATATTTCGCAGATGCAGCGCGGCGCGGCCTTCATGGCGCGGCTGGTGGAGTCGATGACTTAGCTTCGGAAGAGGCTCGCACCTGCCCTCTTCGGACCCGCGGGAGTTCGCTCGCGGGGCGACCAGGACTTAGCCAATCCTAACATATTAATTTATTTACATTTTATTAGTGAAAAACTTTGGAACATCGGCTTCCGTCCGGGTGTTATTTCAACATGGACAAGATCGAACTCCATCCAACTGTACTGGTTGTCGAGGACGAACCGCTCGTGCGTATGCTTGCGGTTGACTACCTTGAGCGCGCCGGCTTTGCCGTACTTGAGGCGGACTGTGCTTCCGACGCCCTGAAGACTCTGTCTGAACACCACGAAGTGGATGTCCTGTTTTCCGACGTCAACATGCCGGGCATGGATGGGGTGGAGCTGGCGCGGCGGGTCCATGAGCAGGCGCCACGAGTGCGGGTCATCCTGACCTCGGGCCGCGATGTGCCGTGCAAATGCATCCCCGGCCACGGGACGTTTCTGCCCAAGCCGTATTTCGAGTCCGAGGTTACCCAGCTGGTGCATGCGGCGCTGGCGGCCTGACTCCAGGCGGCCAGTTCGGCGCGGCGTTCCAACTCGCCTCAGCTAACGCTTCAGCCATCGGCTGACCGCGAGATCACGCGTGCCGATGGTTGTACGTCGGTGTGCAAACAATCCTTAAGTCCATTTCGGTTGACGCCGGCCACCGGCCGGGCCGACTATCGCGTCGCTGATCTCGGGGGGAAATGATGCAGCGGTCTTCAAGGCGCGGGTCGGTCAGCCCGCCGCGCTGCGCCGGAATGCTCACGGCGGCGCTCGCCGTCGGCGGCCTGGCGCTGCTGGTTTCGGTCGCAACACCCGGCCCTTCGCGCGCCCAGCCGGCCGACTATCCGGCCAGTTGCCTGAGCGGCGGAAATCCAGCGCAATGCCATGCGGACCTTAACGCGCAGGAGGATCGCAAATGCGTCGCCGCCGGCGGACGCATGACCAGCCAGGGCACGTTCGGGAGAGCCTGCGTGTTTCCGACGCCCGGAAGCGGCGGCGGTTCGGGACTCAACCGGCAACAGCGGATCATCCAGGGGACCCTGGGCTCGGCCAGCACCGCCCTGGGGGTGCTCGCCGATGAGCAGGCGCAGCGGGAAGCGGACGCCGCGGCTGCGCAGGCCCAAGCCGATGCTGACGACGCCGCCCGCCGGCAGGAGGCCTATGAGCGCCAGCAGCAGGCGGCGGCCGCCGACGCCCAGCGACGCGCCGGCCTGTCCAACCCCTTTGGCGGTGGCGCTGCCCCCGCCTCGGCCGATAACCCCTTCGCCTCGCCCGCTGGCGGCCAGCCGGTCCAGGTTGCGGCGGCGGACGGCAACCCGTTCGGGCCGCCGGCCCCTCCCACACCCAAACAGGAGGCCAACAACCCGCAATTGGCGGAGTCCCACAGGCCGCCCCCTGGCGTCTATGCCGTCACCAAGGAAACCTGCGACCAATGGGGCGGCTGGTTCAGCTACCCGCCAAACACGCCGGCCTATAACCCCGGCGACCCGCCTGACGCCGGCCCGCCGATTGTCGGAACTTGCGCCGTTCACGCCGAGCCGCGGCCAAACCCTCCGGCGGGCGATCTGGGGACGAGGGGTTAGGTCGGCGGGATTTGGCGACACGGGGGGAAGCAGGATGATCAAGCGTGTGATCTCTGGTTTGGCGGCAGCTTCGCTCGCCGCCGCATTCGCCGTTCCGGCCGGCGCCTATACCTCGCCCGACTGGGGCAAGTACGAGGCGGAGATCAAGGCGCTTCCGCCCGGGTTCAGGACCGGAACGATCCCGCGGCCGGTGTTCGATGAAATCCAGGCGAAGATCGCTCCGGACCCGAACGCCCCGCCGTCATGGACAGCGATCTACCATGCCGGCGGGAAATACTTGGAGAGAACGACATACACGCGGCGGCAGGACGGATTGTATGACACCTCGCACGGAGATATATACGACCCCCTAATGTTATTTAACATAGCCAACAAGGTCGGCTCGTTTGAAACAGCAAGACTCTCGATTTCAGATAAAATAAATACGTCGTCAACCCAGAATATCATCAATATAAATCAACGATCATATTTCTTCTTTAACGTCGCCAAATCTGATGGGTTTACCCACGACCCCGATGCCTATGATATTGACGTTTGGGATGCCACGTGCCAGCTGAGCTTTATGGCAACCGACACCGTGGTCAAGCACTGCGCGAATAATACGTACCCACTATACAAGGGGGTTGGCCCGGGCAATGTCACGTCAGCAGTGAATGACTATTCGAACGACATCACATACAATTTTGATCGGCGCTTTGGCGTATATTTTCCGGCCGGATACTTCGATACGGTCTTGGACTGGAGAATCGGCGATCAGCCCTGGCACTCGCTGTCCGTGTCGGCGGGGCTTTCTGCGACGCAGAAGGAGCAGGCGCGAGCGCTCTTTTCGCGAGGGTTCGAACTGTTCAAGTCGGGTGACACCGTCGGCGCGCACGCGCTGATCCTAAGCGGGCTCAGGATAGACCCCGGCAACTATCTGGGCTGGTTCGCCTTGGGTGAAGCCGCACGCTCGGCAAAGGCGCAAGGGGCAACCGACTATGACGGCGGCGGCGCCATCTATTATCAGCACACCATCGACCTGGCGCCCGATAGCCCGGAAGCGGCGCTGGCGAAGGCGTATCTGAACTGACGCCAACGCGGCGGGATTACGGACGACGGAGGACACGGTGAGGATTGGTTTGGTCTTTGCGGCATTGACCGTCGCAACCCTCGCGGACCCTGCGGCCTGGGCGGACGACAAACAATAGATCGTGCGGGATGAATTAGGATGATGATGAAACATTCGCCGGCGCTGGCGCTATTCGCGCTCATTGTCACGGCGACCGCGCCAGCCCTGGCCCACACCTCGTCCGACTGGAACAGGGTGCAGGCCGAGATTCGGGCGCTGCCCGCCGACGGATCGTTGCCGCCGTCCGTCATCCAGGCCGTCCTCGCCCAATCGACGCCCTCCGCCACCGGGCCTCAGAGCTGGCAAACCATCTCCACGGCGGCGTCCGAACCCTGGCCGGCTGCCGGCCTATCGTCCGGCTGGGGAGGAAGGCAGGCCAGCGGCGCTTTGGTGCTGACTGGCAGCCTGGTTGAATGGAATTTTACCGCGGCCGGAACCTACGATCCAACCGGGCTGGTGCCGCTGTTCTATTACACCGCCCTCAACGGGACCTATTCCGCCAGCCGCGTTTCGATAACCGGCCGCCTCTCGACCAGCGAATTGCCCCAAGGCGTCAGGGTTGAGGCTCACTACGTCCCCGCCGCGAACAGTTCTCAGGGGCAGAGTGCGTTGAATGGCGAAGGCAGTTTTCCAGTCTACGATGCGGTCTGCCAGATAAATAGCCCTTCGGGGCAGGTATCTAGTCATTGTGTTTGGACCAGTCACTGGGTTTTCGCTCATTCCACGGACTCCAGGGACAATAGTCTTGAGTCGCCGTCCTCCGACACGTTCGACGTAAGCTTCGTTCTGGACAGTCGCTTCGGCATATACATAAACCAACGCGACGATGAATTTGCCGACTGGAAAATCGGCGACCAGCCCTGGCATTCGCAGGCCGTCTCCGCACAGCTGACACCAGCGCAAAGGGAACAAGCGCGAACGCTGTTTGCGCGGGGTTTCGAACTCTACAAAGGTGGCGATCTGGTGGGCGCTCGGGCCATGGTCGCGGCGGGGCTGAAAGCCGATCCCGGCAACTATCTCGGATGGTTCACCCTGGGCGAGATCGGCCGATCCGCACTGATTGCCGATCCGCAATCGGTCGATGGAAGAGCCGCCGTCAACGCGGACTACCAGCACACCATAGACCTGGCGCCCGATAGCCCGGAAGCCATACTGGCCAAGAGCTATCTGCGCTGACGCCAGAGCGGCGAGCGATCGACGATTTGCGGGGACACAATGAAGATCAGTTTGGCTTTATCGGCGTTAGCGGCCGCCGCCCTGGCCTTCTACTAATACGCCGCACGGTCGACCTGGACCCCGACTCACCCGGCGGCGTGCGGGCGCGGGCGCGGCTCGATGGGGGCTGAAGTGAGCGGCGGTCTTGCGGTCGTTGCGAGCCGGGCGCTCTTCGCGGCGCTTTTGCTGGGCGGCCTCTCGATTCCTTCGTTAGCCCACGCGGGCGAATACGAACGCTTCAGCGACGACTTCGGCAAAGTGGCCGTGCGCACCTCCGACAACCTCAAAATCGGGCGCAACACCGCCGCGGCGCGCCGAGCGGAGCGATGGGTTTCCGGTTCGGTGGATAACATCCAGTCGGCGACCACGCTGTTGATCGGCGTGGACGGCGTGACCTTGACCGATGTCGGGCTGTGCCCCGACCCGAACAACGCCTACAAGAATACACACGTCCCCATGCCGCTGGAACCCTGCGGCCGGTCATCGGCCAAGGACACCTATGGGATCATCGACATCGGTGTGCGGGACACGGCCCAGACCAACGCGGTGTTCGAGACGACCAAGACCGTCTCGCTGAAATCGTTCACCGCCAGCAGCAGCGACGTGGCGCTGGGCGATGTGAACCGCTCGGCCTATGCCGCCACCGCTGACCTGGGCGCGGCAAGCCAAGCCATTCGCGACTATCAACGCGTGATCGACCTGGCGCCCGCCAGCGTCGATGCGACCCTCGCCAGGACCTACATCAAGACCTTCGGCCTCAGCTACGAGGACCTGGGCAGCGGCGCGGTGAAGTAATGCGAGAGCGAATCTCAAGAACAGGTTGAACTGATCTGGGCGCCGGCCAAGCGTTCCAGAGCCCACGCAGCCGCCTCGCGCACCACCTCATCCGGGTCTCCCAGCAGCGGCCGCACCACTTCCGCCAGCCCCGCGTCGCCCGAGTTGCCGATCGCGTAGAGCACGTTCCGCACGAATCGGTCGCGACCGATGCGCTTGACAGGGCTCTTGGCGAACAGGGCGCGGAAGGCGGGGTCGTCCAGCTGGACCAGGTCGGCGAGGGCCGGCTGGCGCAGGGTTTCGCGGGCGTGGAAGGCGGCCTCGTGGGCGGTGGAGGCGAACTTGTTCCAAGGGCAGACGGCGAGGCAGTCGTCGCAACCATAGATGCGGTTGCCCAGGGCGGCGCGGAATTCCTCCGGCACCGGGCCGGCGTGCTCGATGGTCAGGTAGGAGATGCAGCGGCGGGCGTCGAGCTGGTAGGGGGCGGGGAAGGCCTTGGTCGGGCAGATGTCGAGGCAGGCGTGGCAGGCGCCGCAGTGATCGGTCTCGGCGGCGTCGGGCTGGAGCGCCATGTCGGTGAGCACCGAACCGAGAAACAGCCAGGAGCCGAAGGCGCGGGAGACCAGGTTGGTGTGCTTGCCCTGCCAGCCCAGGCCGGCGCGCTGGGCCAGGGGCTTTTCCATCAGCGGCGCGGTGTCGACGAACACCTTGAGCTCGCACCCGCTCTCGGCGACCAGCCAGCGGGCCAGGGCTTTCAGCCGCTTCTTGATCAGCTCGTGATAGTCGTCGCCTTGGGCGTAGACGGAAATGGCGGCGCGGCCTGGGTGTTCCAGGGCCTGCAGCGGGTCTGTGTCCGGGCCGTAGTTGAGGCCGAGCAGGATGGCCGAGCGGGCGCCGGACCACATGGCGGTGGGGTGGGCGCGGCGCTCGGCGGTGGTCTCGATCCAGTCCATGGAGCCGTGGCGGCCCGATTGCACGAACTCGGCGAGGCGTTCGCCCGCGGGCCAGGGGTTTGAGGCCGAGGCAATGCCGCAGACGTCGAAGCCGAGGCGCAGGGCGTGGGCCTTGATGCGGTGTTCGAGGGAATCCGATGGTTTGCTCAAGGTCGGATGCTCAAGGCGGCGCTCCAAACCTTCCCCGCTTGTCGGGGAAGGAGGGGCCCAAGCGAAGCTTGGGAGGATGGGGCCTTTCGCAGGACGCAAAGGAAGACATCGGACCCGTCTGTCGACAGAGCCCCCATCCTCCCACCGCTTCGCGGCGGGCCCCTCCTTCCCCCATAAAGGGGGAAGGTAAGGGAATGCGGCGCGGTTTTGCCGAGCGGGCGCCGCGCGACCGATCAAAAATCCAGATCATCGTAATGCGGCGCGGGCGCCAAACCCGGCCAGCGGTCGGCGAGCAGCGGCCGGAAGCAGGGGCGGGATTTCAGCTTCATGTACCAGGTCTTGGTGGCCGGATAGTCGCGCCAGGGCACGTCGCCGAAATAGTCGATCACCGAGAAGTTGGCCGCGGCGGCGAAGTCGGCCAGGCTGAGCCGCTTGCCGGCCAGCCAGTCGCGGCCCTGCAGCAGCTTGTCCACATAGGCCAGGTGGGTGCGCAGGCCCTCGCGGCCGGCGCGCAGGGACGACAGCTCCGGCGCGCCCAGGCCGTGCAGGCGCTTTTCCATCTTCTCGTGCAGCAGGTAGGAATTGACCTCGTAGTCGAACTTGCGGTCGAACCACTGCATCAGCCGGCGGGTCTCCGCCCGTTCGGCGGGCTCGCGGCCGAGCAGGTCCGGCTCCGGCGACGTCTCTTCCAGGTGCTCCAGGATGGCGCGGCATTCGCAGATGTTGAGGCTCTTGCCGCCCTGGGTTTCCACCAGCACGGGGGTCAGGCCAGAGGGGTTGAGGGCGATGAACTCCGGCCGCTGTTCCCAATAGCGCTCGTTCTTTTCCGTGAACGGCAGGCGCTTTTCGCCCAGCGCCAGGCGCACCTGGCGCGAGGCGGGGTCGAGGGGGAAGTGGTAGAGGGTGCGCTCGATAGACATCAGGGCCACAAACCACGCGGCGGCTTAAGGTTGCGTTTACCCCGTTGGGGGTGTGGCGGGTTCTTCCGCCTGCGGATGCTCGCCGAAGGGTCCGCCGTGGGGTTCGGCCTGGCCGCGCGGGTCGGGGTGGATGATGATATCCGCCGAGGGAAAGGCTTCCAGCACCCGCTTCTCGGCCGCCACCATCAGCCGGTGCGCCTGGATCAGCGACAGGTTTGGGTCGAGGTCGGCGTGCATCTGGATGTGGATGTAGGGTCCCGAACCGCGGGTGCGCAGCTGGTGCACGTCGCGGATACCCGGCTCCTGGGTCATCAGGGCGGCGATGAGATCGCGGTCCGCGTCCGGGAGCTCGTGGTCCATCAGCTCGATGGAGGAGGAGCGGAACACCCCCACCGCGCCCCAGACCAGCCAGGCGGCGACGATCAGCCCGCCGACGGCGTCCGCCTCGGGCCGGTGCAGCACCAGGGTCGCGCCGATGGCGATCAACGCCACAACGTTGGAGGCGAGGTCGGCGGCGTAGTGCAGCCGGTCGCCGGCGACGGCCACCGACTTGGCCTTGCTGAGGACCCGGCTCTGGGCGGCCACCAGGGCGCCGGTCATGACGATGGAGATGACCATCACCTCCATGTCCCAGACCTGGCTGGAGATCGGCGTGGGATGCAGCAGGTGCACGATCGCCGCCTGGCCCACCAGGGCGGCGGAGGCGAACACCAGGCCAGCTTGCAGCAGGCTGGCGAAGGCCTCGGCCTTGCCGTGGCCATAGCGGTGTTCGGCGTCCGGCGGCGCGACGGCGTAGCGGACGGCGAAGAAGGTGGCCAGGGCGGCGACCAGGTCCAGGCCGGAGTCCGCCAGGGAGGCCAGCATGGAGACCGAGCCGCTGGCCAGCCAGGCCCAGGCCTTGATCAGGGTCAGCGCCGTGGCCACGCCGACAGACAGGCGGGTGATCCGCCGGGTCAGGGCCGCGCCCTGGGCGATCGTCAGCTTGGGGGTGAGACTGGGGGTGTGGACGCTGGCCATGCGGCGATCTTAGCCAGCCGGACGCGCACGCGCAGCGTATTTCCACCTGGGGCGCCTTCTTTGGGTGCGTCGCACCATTTGCCGGGAACAAAATCGCCTTCCCGGCACTGTTCAAGCCGAGTGGGGCGCGGCGTTGCGTCCCGGTGTTGCCCAGTTGCTGAAGGACGAGCCCCATGAAAATCGCACAGATCGCGCCGCTCTATGAGGCCGTCCCCCCCAAGCTCTATGGCGGCACCGAACGGGTGGTGGCCCACCTGTGCGACGCCCTGGTGGACCAGGGCCATGACGTGGTGCTGTTCTCCAGCGCCGACGCCCGCACCAAGGCGACCTTGGCGCCCGTGCGCGATCAGGCGATCCGGCTGGATCCCGCGCCGCTGAAGTCCGACCTCGCCTCCCACCTCTTCATGTTGGACGAGGTCCGCCGCCGGGCGAGCGAGTTCGACGTGCTGCACTTCCACGTCGATATGATCCACTTCCCCTTCTTCGAGGACATCGCCCACCGCACCCTGACCACATTGCACGGGCGGCTGGACATCAAGGACCTGGCGCCGGTCTACGAGCGCTGGAACCAGTATCCGATGGTGTCGATCTCCGACGACCAGCGCCGCAGCCTGCCGAACGCCAACTGGGCCGGCACGGTGCACCATGGCATGCAGTCGGAAATCTATCGCTTCAGCGCTAACTCAGGCGGCTACCTGGCCTTCCTGGGCCGGATCTCGCCGGAAAAGCGGCCAGACCGGGCCATCGCCATCGCCAAGCGGCTGGGCCTGAAGCTGAAGATCGCGGCCAAGGTGGACTCCGCCGACGCGGCCTATTTTCACGAAAAGATCGAGCCGCTGCTGGACGATCCGCTGATCGAGTTCGTCGGTGAGATCGGCGACAGCCAGAAGTCCGCCTTCCTGGGCGGCGCCGAAGCGCTGCTCTTCCCCATCGACTGGCCCGAGCCCTTTGGCCTGGTGATGATCGAGGCCATGGCCTGCGGCACCCCCGTCGTAGCTTGGCGCTGCGGCTCGACGCCGGAGGTGATCGAGCCTGGCGTCACCGGCTTCCTGGTCAACAGCGACGAGGAGGCCGACAAGGCGGTGATGATGGCCCGCCAGCTGGACCGCGCCGCCGTGCGCCGCCGCTTCGAGCTGCGCTATTCCGCCGGCGCCATGGCCCGGCGCTATGTCGATCTCTATGAGCGGCTGGCGCGGCCCGTTCACAACGACGCGATAAGCGCCAAACAGCTAGATGCAGCCCTGGCCTGAGCGGCCTAGACTGCCCGCATGGATGACTCGTCTGTCGCGCCCCAACTGGTCAGTGAAGCGCCCGCCAGCGAAACCCGCGACGCCGACGGCCTGGGCCAGCTGCTGTCGCTGAAGGACGGCGACTGTTTCGTCGTCGCCGACTCCTACGGCGACATCCTGGGCGGCGCTGATGGGCTGTTCGATGACGACACCCGGCTGCTGTCGCGCCTGCGGCTGCTGATCGGCGGCAAGCTGCCGTCCAAGCTGGGCTCGGGGGTTTCCCGCGACAACGTCATCTTCACCTTCCATGGCTGCAACCGCCCCCTGCCCGCCCTGGGCCAGAAAGCGACGCCGCCGGGGGTGCTGCATATCGAGCGGCGCCGGTTCCTGTGGGACCGGCGGCTGTATGAGCGGTTGCGGATCGTCAACCACAGCCTGGACGACGCCATCCTGCCGCTGTCCTACGAGTTCGAAGCCGACTTCCGGGACATCTTCGAAGTCCGGGGCATACCGCGCAAGGCGCGCGGGACATCGCATGCGCCGGATGCGGGCGGGCGCGGCGTCACCTATCGCTACACCGGCCTGGACGAGATCGACCGCCGCTCGGTGATCGACTTCTCCGACCCGCCCGGCCGCCTGAGCGGACACCGGGCCGAGTTCATGCTGTCCCTGCCGCCAGGCGGAAAGTACGAGCTCTATCTGGAGGTTGGCCGCGCGCCGGAAGACACCCCCAGCCGGCCGAGGTTCCGTGAGGCGGCGGCCAAGGCCATCCTGGCCGCCCGCAAGCGGCGGCGGCGCGGCGCCTCCATCCGCGCGCGCGGGCCGCGCTTCAACGAGTGGCTGCGCCAGTCCCGCGCCGACATCGCCCTGCTGGCCACCGACCTGGAGACCGGCGCCTACCCCTATGCCGGCATCCCCTGGTTCTCGACTCCGTTCGGTCGCGATGGGATCATCACCGCCTGGCAGATGCTGTGGCTGGACCCAAGCATCGCCCGGGGCGTGCTGACCTATCTGGCCGCGCGGCAGGCCAGCGAGCTGTCCAGCTTCCGCGACGCCGCCCCCGGCAAGATCATGCACGAGACCCGCAGCGGCGAGATGGCCAACCTGCACGAGGTGCCGTTCGGCCTCTACTACGGCGGGGTCGATACCACGCCGCTGTTCGTGGCCCTGGCCGGCGCCTATGCCCAGCGCACGGGAGACCTGGAGTTCATCAAGGGCCTGTGGCCGGCGCTGACCGGCGCCATCGGCTGGCTGGAGACCTATGGCGACTCCAACGGCGACGGCTTCATCGACTATGCCCGGGGCGAGGACAGCGGCCTGTCCAACCAGGGCTGGAAGGACAGCGAGGACTCGATCTTCCACGCCGACGGCAAATTCCCCAAGGGACCCATCGCCCTGGTCGAGGTGCAGGGCTACGCCTTCGCCGCCTGGCGGGCCATGGGCGAGCTGGGCCAGCGGCTGGGCGACGGGCGGGCCGAGGGTTGGGCCGCGCGGGCCGAGGCCTTGCGCCAAGCCGTCGAGGACAGGTTCTGGATGGAGGAGGAGGGCTATTACGGCGTGGCCATCGACGGCGACGGCGCCCTGTGCCGGCCGCTGACCTCCAACGCCGGCCACCTGCTGTTCGTGGGCCTGCCCTCGGCGGAGCGGGCCGAGCGGGTGGGCCAGACGCTATTGTCGGGCGCCTTCCTGACCGGCTGGGGCCTGCGCACCCTGGCGTCCAGTTCGGTGCGCTACAACCCGATGAGCTATCACAACGGCACGGTCTGGCCGCACGACACCGCCATCTGCGCGGCGGGCATGTCGCGCTACGGCCACCGCCACAGCGCCTCGGTGGTGCTGGAGCACCTGTTCCGGGCTGCCAGCTATTTCGACATGCGCCTGCCCGAACTGTTCTGCGGCTTCCCCCGCGCCCCCGGCGAGCCCCCCATCGCCTACCCCGTCGCCTGCATGCCCCAAGCCTGGGCGGCAGGCTCGGTGTTCATGGTGCTGCAGGCGTGTCTGGGGTTGGAGATCGACGGCTGGGCGGGCGAGGTGATCCTGACCCGCCCCCACCTGCCGCAAGGCGTGGACCGCGTGGCGTTGTGGGGGCTGGAGGTTGGGGACGAGCGGGTAAACATCAAGCTGGGGCGGACGGACAGCATGCAGACCGTGCCGGTGGTGACGACGTCGCATGAGGGGGTGGTGAGGAGGCGGTAGGGGGTCCACGTTAGAGGGATTGCTAAGTGTGGAGCGCTGTTTCTTCCCGCAGGCGCGGCAGTTCCGGCTTCAATATCGCCCTACGGAGTTTCGCCCTCAGGCTCTACCGCGGCTGCGTTAATGCGCCGCAAGAGCTTGTAGCCCTTTCGAACGGGCTGATTTAATCCCAAGCCAATGTCCAATGGGCCCAAGGTACTGAAGCCATCAAGTTCAGCGTCGTCTAGTTGGACTGAATCGACCGATAGTTCGTAGCATCGCCCACCGCCTATCGCGTATAATTCCATCCCCTTCGAAACCGTCCCGTCGACGGTCGCAATAACGACTAGCCCCTTCTTGTAGACCTCAGTTGGCTGGCAAAATAATACCGCCTTCCCAACCTCAAGTGATTTATTCAAAACGCCCTTTTGTATTCGTTCAGCGACGCACTGACACAAGACAGCGCAGAATTGCGCGTACTCGATCAGTTCATCCTGTCCCAAAATCTGACCGATGGTAAGACCGCCGTGTGCAGAATCATTTCTATCCTGGATGAATCGTTTGAGTTCGGCAGTTGCGTCGGCGGAGAGGCGTTGTTCAGCGGAGAAAAAGGCGATCATTTCGGGATGTTCGTCGATGAAGGAGCCCATGTTGTCTATGCCGCATGGAGAGAACAATTGTGACAACTCGTTCATTGAGAGATTTTTGTCATGAGTTAACATCGCCTCAGGTAAAAGCTTGTAAGGCAAATTTCCAGAAAGCGCATTAGAATAATCAGAAACGATAGCTCGAAGGGAGATGTGGCTATAACGGGCATAGTCTATTTTTTGTGCAATCGCTGAAAACCCATGCCTGTATGACGACTGGAACTTGCCATCTAATTCTTGGAATGGGCCAGATGTCTCCAAAAAATTGATAAGCTCGCGCATCAGTTCGTGAACGAACTGCTCATAGATTGCATACGTTCGAGAGAGCGCTGCTGCGTAGTCGATAACTCTCCATTCGGTCGGATCTGGCGGATTTAAAACGCGCGCCAAATCGAGCCCGCCGTTTGATGACGGTGAGCCGACGGCCTCAGCGATCATCGCCCGAAGAGTTTCCGATGTTTTCAGATGAGCCGTCACGGCGTTTAAGCTTTTGCCGACCCTATCTATGTAGACACCGAACATTAAGGTTCGACGAACTGCGCGATCATGTCGCTGTACAGTGATATACGGTCGATTACATCCTGCTTCGTGTTACCGCGTCCGGTGAAGGTACCCTGTGGGTGGTCATGGAATAGTTGTGCAGTTGCCGCGATAATATCATCGCTCCTATCAATCAGGACGTCTGCGTCATCGATGAAATCGGCCAGACCAATCATTACCGCGTCGTAGAAGGCTCGATGCGGCTTTTCCTCCCAATGACGCTGCTCAGCATCGAAGGGCCGAAATATGAGTTCTCCATATATATTCATCGCCAAATCCAGAGTCTGTCCGTAAAGTATTTCTAGATATATTACATCAGCCTCAGGAAACGAGGCCGCCTTTCTCATATAAATATCAAGAAACCCCTGCATTCCTCGGCGATAATGATTTACATGTCGGAGGGCAAAAAATCTAAGAACAATTTCTGCATCACCCATTTTTGCGAACAAGGGGTTATTTCTAAGAATTGTGTTTCTATCTACTTCTCCATCTGTATAAAGCGGCAACCCCCAAATATTTCGAAATTCATCGGTGCGCGTTACCCGCTCTAGCATATCATTGAATAATCCTGAGTATAATGCATTTCGGATTTCTTGCCGCTCTAGTTTTATTCCACCCGTGTTTAATCGGTCAAAAACCGTCTCTCGCAGGTTCGATGCTTCTTCCTCGTTATCTGTAGATTCTTTTAGTAAAACTATCGAAGTAATAGATCTCCTGTCAATTCCAGCTCGAATTGTATCTGGTAAACTACTATATCGTCGACCATTAAGTTCTGGCCACGATTCTAATCCCGTGAGCTTAAGTTCATTCTGATAAAATGCGCGGATGGCAGTTATTCTCTGCTGACCGTCCATAACCTCGTATGAATTGTAATCTTTTTCGTAAAGGAACACGGGGGGAACCGGGATGTTCATGATGAAAGACTCGATCAACAAGCTCTGCTGCGCCGGCGTCCAGCGAGGCCTTCGCTGATAAAAGGGCCTCAAATCCATGTAGTTGGGCTGCGACATGAGGTTTACGAAGCCGGGCAGCTTTTCTCGGTTATTCTCAAGGACAATCCGCCCTTCACCTCTCGCGTATTTTTCATTGATTTCGCGGTCCGATAGCTTGACCGTTTGGTCGCCCGTGTCTGCTTCCCACATCTGGACTTCGGTCGGAGAGATGGGCATGGCGTTCCTCAGCTACGCTAGGTGGCGGCACTTTTTAGCCCACCGCCCAGCCGCATGTCTCCAAAATCGATTGACCCGCACTAATAAGTTCTTGGTGCCAACGTTTAGGCGCGGCCGGAGTTGGGCGATGTCAAGGCAGGCCAGATTGGAAGTGGGTCCGAGGGTGCTCAGGGCAGAGCTCACCTGAACGTCGCATATAGGGGCAGTGTCAATGACCGCTCACGGCGCGGACCGGCTTTGCCGGCGGCGGAGCGGCGGCGCCTTGGCGCCGTCCTTGACGACGACCGGACCCTCGAAAGTAGGCTCGGCAGGCGGTTTGGCGGTGGTGCGGGATTGGGCCGGCGCCGCTTCAGAACCCCTCCCCCTCTATGGGGGAAGGGCAGGGTTGGGGGTGTTCGCGCCGGCCTTGGCGTATGTGGCGCCCAATCGCGCCTTTCGCCCCAACCGCGCGGGCACACCTCCACCCCACCCTCCTCCATCGAGGAGGAGGGCTTTTCTCTTTCGCCGCCGTCGAATTTGCTTGACAGCATAGCGAAAATGTTCTTGTTTTGTTCGTGATGAACGCTGTCACCGATATCACCGCCGCCGAGGCCGCGCCCGTGCTCGATCCGTCGATTGAGCGGGCGGAGGCGCGGCTGCGCGACTTGGAAGAAGTGCGGGCGATCTGCATGTCCGTGGCGCGGCTGGCGCAGACCCAGGTGTTGGCGCAGGTGCAGGCGCCGGCTGGCGACAAGGCCGGGGGCGTCGACTTCAGCCGCCTGATCGACCGGGCGGCGCGGGCGGTGCGGCTGACGATCATTCTGGAAGAGAAGGTGGAGAAGATCATCCGCGATCTCAAGGCCGGCCGCCTGGCGGCTTCGGTGGAGGGCGTGGCGCGGCGGCGGCGCGACGTGGTGGAGCGGGTGATGATGAGCGCCATCCGCGACAGGCACGGCTCGCGCGACGAAAAGATCGAGCGGGACCGGGAACATCTCGACGACTACCTGGGCCGCGAGGCCTTCGCCGAGCGGCCGGTGAGCGAGAGCGTGCGGCGGCTGTGCGACATGCTGGGGCTTCGGCCCGACTGGAAGCGCTGGGCGAATGAGCCCTGGGCCGACGAGGAGGCCGAGGCCGGGGTTGTCGGCTCGCCTTTTAGGGTGGCTTCCACCGTGGTCAAGCCGCGGTCCAACTCAGCCGATGCCGCGCCGCCCGCGGACAGTTCTTAATTCTGTCACGCCGGCGTAGCGGCCAGGCCCCCTCCACCGCTTCGCGGTCCCCCTCCCCCATCGGGGGAGGAATTGATGCTGCAACGCCTGCTCTTCTAATTCCTCCCCCGATGGGGGAGGGGGACCACGCGCAGCGTGGTGGAGGGGGCCTAGCCGCTACGCAGACGACGCAGGCACACCCTTAAGACGGTATGAGCGGAAGTTTTCTGGACGGAACAGGTTCCCTCCAAACCGCATGATGGAATTATTTTTCGAGGGCCATCCGTGGTCAAGGACCACGCTTTGCGTGGCCGCGGAGCGGCGGCGCCTTTGGCGCCGTCCTTGACGACGGCCGGACCCTCGAAAGTAGGCTCGGCAGGCGGTTTGGGGGTGGTGTGGTTTGGGGATTGGACGAGGCGCTAGAATCCTTCCCCCTCCATGGGGGAAGGGCAGGGTTGGGGGTGTTCGCGCCAGGGGTGACGAGGATGGCTCAGATAGGCGCCGGCGCCAAACCGCGCCCTTCGCCTCATCCGCAATGACACACCACCACCCCACCCTCCTCCATCGAGGAGGAGGGCTTTGGCTTTCGGGGACCGCCTTCTCACTCTGGAGCGAACCCCGCCCCAACCTTGGCGATTTGTAATCCGGCCGGGCATTGCCGGGACACGTTTCCGCGCGGATGCTTGCCGTCTTGGCGGGGGCCGACATGACCAACGAAGCCGCGACGACCATCTCTCCACAGCGGGACGACATCGCCACCCTGATGGCCATCGGCGTGGTCGCCTATGTCTGCGAGACCCTGCTGCACGAGGCGGCGGGGCATGGGGGAATGTGTCTGGCCAGCGGGTATCGGGTCACCGCCATCGCGCCCCTGTGGATGCATTGCAGCACCACCACGCCCCTGGTGAACCTGATGGGGCCGGCGGCGAACCTGGTTGGCGCGGCGGTCTATGGGCTGATCCTGCGGTTTGCGCCGCCGCGGGGCGACAGGGTGCGGCTGTTCGTCTGGCTCAGCCTGGCGTTCAACGGGCTGGTGGCGGCCGGCTATATGGGCGTGGGCGGGCTGACCGGATTTGGCGACTGGCCGGCGGTGTTGGCCGGCTTGGCGCCGCCCTGGCTGGCGCGGGGCGGCCTGGTGGTGGTGGCGGTGGGTTTCTACCTCGGCTTCCTGCGGCTGGCGGGCGGGCTGCTGAAAGACCGGGTCGTGGGCGGCGCCCTGACGGATCGGCGGCTGCGGCGGCTGGTGCTGTTTCCGGCGCTCGGTGCGGCCATCGCGGCCCTGGGCGCCGAGGTCTATGGCCAGGGCGCGAGGCCGCTGGGCCTGGCCCTGGCGGCGGGGTGTACGCTGGTGGTGGGGTTCAGCCTGACCAGTCTGCCGACGGTGAAGGGCGAGGCCGCAACGGCGTTTGGGGTTCGGTTCAGTTGGGTGTGGATGGTGGTTGCGGTGGTTGTGGGGACGGGGTTCGTGCTGGCGGTGGGGCCGGGGTATGGGTTGGGGCGGTAAACCCATCTGTGTGCGACCGACCCTCGGCGCTGAGCCCCCACCGTCACGTCGCTTCGCAAGCGCTACGCGCCGCGCCACCTCCCCCTCTCGCTTCGCGTGGGGTGAGGGGGAAGAAGGTCAGCGCTATCTTCCCCTGCCCCGCGAGCGAAGCGAAGACAGGGGGAGGTGGCAAAGACCGAAGCGCAGCGAAGGGCTTTGACGGTGGGGGCCAGCGCCGGCAGAAGGGTCCTCCCCCGTTCACCCCACGTCACACTTCCGCCCGCGCCCCGGCCCGGCCATAACTTCGGCAAACACGCCGAGGAAACCCCCATGCTGCCCGCCCGCCTGCGCTTCGGCGCCTTTATCGCCCCCTTCCATCCCATCGACGAGAACCCGACCCTGGCCATCGAGCGGGATCTGGAGCTGGTCGAGCATCTGGACCGGCTGGGCTATGACGAGGCCTGGATCGGCGAGCACCATTCGGCGGCCTATGAGCTGATCGCCAGCCCGGAGGTGTTCATCGCCGCCGCGGCGCAGCGGACCAAGCACATCCGCCTGGGCACGGGGGTCTCGTCCCTGCCCTATCACCACCCGCTGATGCTGGCCGACCGGATCAACCAGCTGGATCATATGACGCGCGGGCGGGTGATGTTCGGCGCGGGGCCGGGCGCCCTGGCGTCGGACGCCTTCATGATGGGCATCGCCCCGACCAAGCAGCGCGACATGATGGACGAGGCGCTGGACTGTATCGTCCGCCTGCTGCGCGGCGAGGAGGTCACCTATGAGTGCGACTGGTTCAAGCTGATCGGCGCGCGGCTGCAGATGACGCCCTATTCGCGGCCGAGCATCGAGATGGCGGTGGCCAGCCAGGTCTCGCCCACGGGGGCGCGGGCGGCGGGCAAGCATGGGCTGGGGCTGCTGTCCCTGGGCGCCACCTCGGCCGGCGGGTTCAACGCCCTGTCGTCTAACTGGGCCATCGCCGAGGACATGGCCAAGGACAATGGCAAGACCATGGACCGGTCGGCCTGGCGGCTGGTGGGGCCGATGCACATCGCCGAGACCCGTGAGAAGGCCATCGAGGAGGTCCGCTTCGGGATCGACAAGTGGATCTATTACTTCCGCGAGATCGCCAACCTGCCGATTGTGCCGGACGGGGCGGGCGATCCGGTGCAGGTGATGATCGATAGCGGCATGGCGGTGATCGGCACGCCGGACGATGCGGCCGAGAAGATCCAGGCCCTGGTGGACCAGTCGGGCGGCTTCGGCGCCTTCCTGTTCATGGCCCACAACTGGGCCCGGTTCGAGGACACCAAACGCTCCTATGAGCTGTTCGCCCGCTATGTGGCGCCCAGGTTCCAGAACCTGAACGACAACCGCGAGGCCTCCATGGCCTGGGTGAAGGAGAACAAGGGCAACTTCACCGCCCAGGTCCTGGCCGCCGTCGGCGCCCGCATCGCGCAACATGCGGCGGAGAAAGGGACGGAGAACATCCGGCCGGAGTTTATTGCGATGATGGGGCTGGCGAAGACGGAGGAGAAGGGGGAGTAGTTTGTGGGCTGAGTGGGCCGCGTGCGTCCTTCGACGCGGCCCTGCGGGCCGGCTCAGGATGACGTAGTGGGGTGGGCTCCAAATTCTCCTTGGTTTTGTGGGGCTCCATAATTCTACGTCATGCTGAGCCGACGCGAAGCGGCGCGTCGAAGCACGCACGCGCGCCTAAACAAAACGGCCTTTGCCTTATCGAAAATTGTGGCAACCTCACCGCTCGCCCTTGAGGCGAAACGGGGAGGACATCATGAAGAAGTTCATTGCCGAGTTTGTCGGCACGCTGGCGCTGGTGCTGTTCGGGTGCGGCGCCGCCGTGTTGGGTGGAGATCATGTGGGACAGCTGGGCATAGCCCTGGCGTTCGGGTTCGCCATCGTGGCCATGGCCTATGGCATCGGGCCGATCTCGGGCTGCCACGTCAATCCGGCGGTGAGCCTGGCGGTGTTCGTGGCCGGGCGGATGAGCGTCACGGAAATGCTGACCTATTGGGCGGCGCAGTTTCTCGGCGCCCTGGCCGGGGCGGCGATCCTGATGGTCATCGCCGGCAGCTCGGCGCACCTGGGCCAGAACGGCTGGGGACCCGGTTACCTGGGCGGTTATGGGATGAACGCGGCCCTGATCTTCGAGATCGTCATGACGGCGCTGTTCATCATCGTCATCCTGGGCTCGACCGGCGAGGGCGCCAATACGGCGTTCGCGGGGCTGGCCATCGGCATTACGCTGGCGGTCATCCACATCGTCGGCATTCAGGTCACGGGGGTGTCGGTGAACCCGGCGCGCAGCTTCGGCCCGGCGGTGCTGGCCGGCGGCCAGGCGCTGTCGCAGCTGTGGCTGTTCTTCTTGGCCCCGGCCATCGGCGCCCTGATCGGCGGCGGCCTTTATCGCTTCAAGGTGCTGGCGGCATAGTGATCCGGGCGGGCCACGATCGGGGTTGCGGCCCGCCCCTCATGCGCCTAATCAGCCCCCGTGCTGGATGATCTGAAAGCCAATAACCGGGCCTGGGCCGACGCGAAGGTCGCCGGCGACGCCGCGTTCTTCAAGCGGCTGGAAGGCCAGCAGGCGCCGGAGTATTTCTGGATCGGCTGTTCGGACAGCCGGGTGCCAGCCAACGAGATCGTCGGCCTGGCGCCGGGCGAGGTCTTCGTCCACCGCAACATCGCCAACCTCGCGCCGCCGCAGGACGCCAACTACCTGTCGGTGCTGCAGTTCGCGGTCGAAGTTTTGAAGGTCAAGCATGTGCTGGTGGTCGGCCATTATGGCTGCGGCGGCGTGCGCGCGGCGGTGGACGGCAAGCGGCTCGGGCTGGTGGACCACTGGCTGCATCCGATCCGCGAGGTCTGCCACGAACACCGGCACGAGTTGGACGCCATCCCCGAGGAGAAGGCGCGGCTGGAGCGGCTGTGCGAGCTGAACGTCATCCGCCAGGTGCGCAACGTCGCCTCGGACGTGTTCGTGCGAGACGCCTGGGCGCGCGGCCAGCCGGTCTCCGTCCACGGCTGGGTCTATTCCCTGGCCAATGGGCTGGTGAACGATCTTGGGGTGACGGTCAGCGGCCCCGAAGACCTGAGCAAGGTTGAGTGAGGCCCCATTGGCTGAGCCCGTGCGCCAGCGGCCGACGGTCAGAATAGTCCTGATCTCTCCGGCCGGCCGGGTGCTGTTGATCCGCTATCAGGATTTGCGAACCGAGACGGGGCCGGTCTACTGGCTGACGCCGGGCGGCGGGGTCGATCCGGGCGAGAGCCTGATCGAGACGGCGCGGCGCGAGCTGCTCGAGGAGACCGGCGTGAATGACGCCGAGTTCGGGCCGCTGGTCTGGTACGACGAGCCGCTGGTCACCTATCAGGGCGAGCGGTTCCAGATCCTGCAGAGCTATTTCGTCGCCCGCTGTGGTTCGGAAGACCTGTCCAGCGAAGGCTGGACCGAACTGGAGCGGGAGGTGATCCGCGAAATGCGCTGGTGCGCGCCGGAGGCGCTGCGCGGGTTTACGGAGCGGGTCTATCCGAGCCGGCTGGCCGAGATGTTGCCGGATTTGATCGCCGGGCGTTATCCGGACGAGCCGGTGCGGCTGGGGCGGTAGCGTTATCGGCAAGCATCGCGTAGTGGCAAGGCCCCCTCCACCGCTTCGCGGTCCCCCTCCCCCAGCGGGGGAGGAATTGCAGCGGCGTCGCCAGCGCTCTCAATTGCTCCCCCATTGGGGGAGCTGTCCCGAAGGGACTGAGG
>FTKM01000094.1_pt1 | contig 31875 bp, 32 predicted proteins | sample 1658051 | NCBI WGS metagenome assembly FTKM01 (sample SAMEA3914794, study PRJEB12502) | metagenome | biome: forest; material: soil | place: Canada | collected 2011-07-05 | depth 0.1 m | reverse complement strand
CGCGATCGGCGACGTGGTGCGTGGCCCGATGCTCGCACACAAGGCCGAAGACGAAGGCGTGATGGTTGCCGAAATCATCGACGGTCAGAAGCCGCATATCGACTACAACTGCGTCCCGTGGGTGATCTACACCGAACCGGAAATCGCATGGGTCGGCAAGACGGAACAGCAACTGAAGGCAGAAGGCCGTGAGGTCAAGACGGGCCAGTTCCCGTTCATGGCAAACGGTCGTGCACTCGGCATCAACAAGGCGGACGGTTTCGTCAAGATGATCGCCGACGCGAAGACCGACGAACTGCTCGGCGTGCATATCATCTCGGCGAACGCATCGGATCTGATCGCGGAAGCCGTGGTGGCAATGGAATTCAAGGCGGCGTCGGAAGACATCGGCCGTATTTGCCATCCGCACCCGTCGTTATCCGAAGTCATGCGCGAGGCGGCACTGGCTGTCGACAAGCGCGCGCTGAACATGTAATCACGTGCACGCCTGACATCGGATTGATTGCGGCGACTGATTGCAGCACCTGATCGCAGCACCCTTGCATCACGACGAAGGCGGGCGGGTTCACTCCCTCCCGCCTTACTTTTTGCAGCCACAGAATGAACGTCACCGAATACTACGAAAACGAACTGCAGACACGCGGTTATCAATCGGACCCAGCGCAACGCGCGGCCGTGGACCGTCTGCAGCGGTGCTATGAAGAGTGGAGCGAGTACAAATCGCGCCGCTCGAATGCGTTCAAGAAACTGCTGATCCACCCAGACCTGCCACGCGGCGTGTACATGTGGGGCGGGGTGGGGCGCGGCAAGAGCTTCCTGATGGACAGCTTCTTCACGGTGGTGCCGCTGTATCGCAAGACGCGTCTGCATTTTCACGAGTTCATGCGCGAAGTACATCGCGAACTCGACGACCTGAAAGGCCAGGCCGATCCGCTCGACGAACTCGCGCGGCGCATCTCCAAGCGCTACCGCCTGATCTGTTTCGACGAATTCCACGTCTCCGACATCGCGGACGCGATGATTCTGTACCGTCTCCTCGACAAGCTGTTTGAGAACGGCGTGCAATTCGTGATGACGTCCAATTACGACCCGGATACGCTCTATCCGGACGGATTGCATCGCGACCGCATGCTGCCGGCAATCGAACTGATCAAGGCCAAGCTCGACGTCGTCAATGTGGATGCGGGTGTCGACTACCGGCAGCGCACACTGGCACAGGTCGAGGTGTATCACACGCCGCTCGGCGCGGCATCCGACAAGGCTTTGCGCGACGCGTTCGCACGTCTGGCGGCGGTGCCGGACGAAAGCCCGATCCTGCGGATTGAAAAGCGCGAACTCAAGGCGCTGCGCAAGGCGGACGGCGTGGTCTGGTTCGACTTCGCGACGCTGTGTGGCGGCCCGCGTTCACAGAACGATTATCTGGAACTGGCAAGCCGGTTTCACGCGGTGGTCCTCTCGGGGGTGCCGCAGATGAGCGCGCGTATGGCCTCGGAAGCCCGCCGCTTCACGTGGCTCATCGACGTCTTCTATGACCACAAAGTGAAGCTGCTGATGTCGGCGGCCGTGCCGCCTGAAGAACTGTACACAGACGGCCCGATGGCCAACGAATTTTCCCGCACGGTCTCGCGCATCGTAGAGATGCAGTCGAAGGAATATCTCGACGCGCCGCGCCGGATCGTCGACACTTCGCTCACCTGAAGTTCGCTCACGCTATGCACTCACGTGGCCGCCATCGGCCACGCGTTCTTTTGCGATAGCTCACGGTCGGGGCGCCGGTCTCCGACGCCCGGTATCACATTTTCAAGATTCGGATTGGTCTTATATTCGCTCCAAAGGCGAGCCGATATCTTCTTGTCAAGCTTTTTGACAAGGAGAAAGTCCATGACCCCCTACCGTGATATCAATGACGAAGAATGGCAACGCGTTGCGCCGCTGCTTCCTGAATTGCGCCCGCGCGCCGAGTTACGCGGTCGCCCACTTGCCAACACGCGCTCTGTGCTCAACGGCGTGCTGTGGGTGATGTATAGCGGCGCTACGTGGTCCGCCATGCCGCGCAAATACCCGTCGTATCAAACCTGCCATCGTCGCTTCAAGGCCTGGCACGAGTCGGGTGTACTCAAACGCATCACGGAACAACTGTTCGGCGAGGCAAGCACGGAACTGTGCAGCATAATGGAAGCACGCATGCGTGTTCACGTCAGCCCCGAAGAGAAGGGCGCGCGCGTTGAAGCGCCTGCAGTCGTACCCGTCCGGCCGTCGCCATTCCCTCCGGCAACTACGCAACCGGTGCCACCTTCGGTATTCGGCTATGCGGCGTCTTTCAAGCAAGCCGCGTGACGAGTCCAATGAATTGAAACCAGGCTATCAAAAGAAGCCGGCCGAACGAAGCAAATCGTCGGCCGGTTTTTTTATCTGGCTGTGCTGCTATCAGGCTCAAAAGGCAGCGCGCCGCTGATTGTCTGGGGTCGCTTTGTGCTATTGCTGGCGAATCCAGGTCTGCGAGCGTCCGAGCAGCGAAACACCGATGTACCCGCGCACTACCAACTTCTGTCCGCCATCTTCCAGGCGCATCTTGCACTTATAGATCTTGCCGTTTTCAGGGTCGAGAATATTGCCGCCGTCCCAACCGTCGCCTTCCTTTTTCATCTGCTGGATGATCGTCATGCCGAGGATCAACTGATCCTTACGCTCGTCCGTGCAAGCCGTGCAGCGGCGATCCGGCTGATTGTTGGCGCCGAGTCCCTTGATCACCTTGCCGTCGAGCGTGCCGTCGCCTTCCTGACTGATCTGTATGAGCGCCTTCGGCTGCCCCGTGTTGTCGTCGATCGTTTGCCATGTGCCGATGGGGCTGTCGGTTTGCGCCATGGCCGTCACGGCGCTGGCGAGCAACACGCCGGCGAGCGCGGCCTGTTTGGCTGTACGTGCTGCGATGGCGCGGGTGCGCCGGGTGAATTCGGAAAAACGGGCGAGTTGCGTCATTGTCTTCCTCCTTGTTTGCAAATCGGCGCGATCATGGTCGCGCGGCGTTATGGGCATGTCTCGGACTTTAGGCGCCGTGCATGCGGGATCGTGCCAACTGATCCTTCTGGTCAGGGCAGAATACGTGAAACTGCCCGCTACGTTTGATAGTGGAACCTCTAATCAGAGCCGCCCAGTCAGGCACGGTGCCTGACGCGCGGCGGCTCTGATGCGCCGCGCGCCCATCAGGCGTTCGTTCACTCAGGCGTGCCTTATCCGTTCAGTTCAGCTGGTACGAAAAGGTGGCATTGATCCGCGGACTGCGCGACGCGCTTTCCACCGGGGCATCGCCAACCGCCTTGGCCACCGACAAGTCGAGTGTGTAGTACTTCGCATCCGAAATACGGAAGCCAAACGAGATCGACGAGAGTCTCGATGGCGCCGGCGTACCCGCATGCAGATAGACCCGCGCCATGTCGAACGAGACATACGGCGTGAAGGTCCGCAAATAGGTGAAGCCCGGCGTGAAGCCGCGATTGACTTCGAACGATGCGCCCCAGCCCGAATCGCCCGACGCTTCGCCCGGCTCGTAGCCTTGCGCAAAGTGCTGCGCGCCAAACGAGATCTGCTCGGAAGTCGGCAGCGAATCGGGACTGTACTGTCCGGTCATGGCGATCGCCGTGCCGATCTTCAATGGCCATTCGTTAGTCTGAGAGAAGCTCGCGCCGGTACGCGTGAAGGTCAGCGAGGCAGGGTTGGTCTCGACCACGCCCGGGATATTCGAGTCGCCAGCTTTCGATGCGCCCAGAACGTTGAACGCCTGCGCGACGTTGACGCTCGCCTTGCGCACCTGGTTAGGATCCACGCTGGTGTAATCGGCCTGCAACTGCATGACACGCACCTGCGAGCGCAAGCCGATCTGCGCATCGTTGATGGTGTTGTGATAGGCGTCCTCGTCGTGCGATGCGTAGGCCGACACGGTGCCAATCACGCTCTGCGTGTTATTCAGAAGAAGCGGATAAGAGAGCGAGCCGCTCAGCTTGTCGTTGATCACCGTGCGCTCGACATACGACGGCAAGCCTGGGTTGTCCACCGGATTACCGCGGTAGTGCGTGGCATCGATCCTGGTCACCAGTCCGTCGCTGCCGATGGGTACCGCACCATGCGCGGCCAGGTAGGTGACGTTGTCGCGGCCCTTGGGAAGCAGGGCAGAGATGCTCAACTGTTCACCGAGCGAAGTCAGACCGTTCTCAGTGGCCGTTAGCAGTCCTTGCACGCCGGGCTGGTTGGTATTGAGGCCTGCGCTCACATTGACCGGCTTGTGTTCGACCTTGAGTTCGAGCGTGGTGGCGCCGTCGGTGTTCTGCGGCGGCGGCACGTTGGCCGCCACCTTGATACCAGGCAAGATGCCCAGTACGTTGATATAGCGTTCGAAGGTGGCGCGTTTTAGCGGCCGGTCAGCACGGATGTGCTCGGCAATCGCGCGGATCTTGTCTTCTTCCTTGCCCGGGTTGCCCGTGATCTTTACTTCGGACACGTAGCCTTCCACGATCGTCACGCGCACCACACCGTCTTCGAATGTCTGCGCCGGCACAAAGGCGAATGACAGCGCATAACCACGTGACTGATAGAGCTGGGTGATGCCATCGGCGATCTTGATCAGATCACCGACAGTAATGTCCTTACCGACGAGCGGCGTGAAGCGCTGCGCGACGTCGTCGAACGGAATGGATTTCACGCCTTCGACCTGGAAGCGGGTCGGCGTCAGATGTGTCGCGAGCAATGCCTGCAGTTGCGGCGCCTGAGGCTGAACCTGGAGCGTGACGTTCGGCCCTTTGCTGGGCGGGTTGATCTGCGGCAGTGAATCCAGCGGGTTCCCACCAACGGGGCTAGCACCTACAACAGGATGTGACTGCGCATGCACCGCGCCTGAGGCGAGCGCCGCAAGCAGAAGTGTCCATCTACCGTACCCGAGTTTCATCGGATTTTCCCTCGTTTGGCTTTTTTATCGTTCGAGCGTGGCGTCCGGCCAGACGATTCACGATCGCGTTGCTGAGGCTGCGCGCACCGTACCTGCCTGGCGCCTTGCTGTGCCACGTGCTCCGTGCGTTGCGGAGCACGTGGCGGTTGCATTGCTGCGTGCCTCATTGCGTGCTTTACAGCACGCATTACTACGGTTATCGACAACTACTTCGGATTACTTATGTGAAGCTGGGACCAATCCGTCGACGAGCGACGTCAAGCCGCCCGTCGCGCTGCCCGAACTACCCGCGGCGGCGGTCAGCGTGCTGGTCACCTGAACCACCAGACCGGTGACCGGCGCCAGCAACGTGCCAGCTGCCGCGGTGCCGGAGCTGCCGCTCGAACTGCCCGTAGTGCCACCCGTAGTGCTACCCAGCACGCCGGTCAGTGCCGAGAGCGGATTCGAGCCGCTGGCCGCGCCGCCCAGCGTCGAGGTCAACGAACCAAGCGGCGTGCCGCCCAGCGCGGAAGTGAGCGAAGCGAACGGCGTCCCTGCCGTAGCGGACGACAACGCGGACAGCGGCGTACCACCGAGCACCGACGTCAGGGAGCCAAGCGGACTCGCACCGAGACCGAGAGTCGCGAGCGCGGCGTTCAATGGTCCGAGCGGGCCGTTGGCGGCGGCGCCGGTTGGCGGCCCGCTCGCCACCACTACAGTGGAGCTGCCGAGCAGGCTTGTGATCAAACCGGGAATCGGGGCGGCGCCGTTCGCGCCGTTCGGATTGACGAGGCCGCCAGCATTGGTGACCGTGTTGCCGAGCGAGCCGACCACGTTGCCGAGGTCCGCGCCCAACGGATTCTGCGTCGACGATCCCACCGTCGAGCCAGCTGTCTGCAGCGCGCCGCCAAGTTGCGCGAGCGCGCCGGAGACCGGCGTCGCGAGTCCGGTCGTGGTACCGACGGTCTGCGTCAGGATGCCCGCGCTCTGCACGAGCGGAGTAATCGCGGTGCTGAGCGGCTGCGTGATCTGCTGGACGGGCGCGGACGACAGCGAATTGCCAAGCGTCACGCCTCCCGCGTTCAGGGCGTTGGCGGCGGTGGTGAGCGCACCGGCGAGCGGCGTCGTCACGGGCGAGAGCGCGGCGAGGTTGCCGCTGCCAAGGCCATTGACGGTCGTGCTCAAGCCATTGGCGACACCGCTTGTCGAGCTGACGACTGAGCCGAGACCCGCCACGGTCGTGCCGACGGGATTCGCCGTCGAACCCGTTTGCCCCAGGCCGCTGCTGACTGCGTTAGCAAGCGTGGTGAGCGTGCCGCTGGTTGCCGAGACGGTATTGCCAAGGCCCTGTGTGACCTGCGGGCTCAGACCTGGGATAGACTGCGCGGCGATCGTGCTGCCGAGATCGTTGACGGCTTTGGCCGCGGTGCTTACGACGCCGGATGTCCCGCTCGATCCGGTCGTGGTAGTAGTGCCGCCACTCGATCCGCTGCCGCTACCACCGCTGCCGGACGCGCTCGGTGGCGCGGTAACGCCGTTGCCGCCGCAAGCGGCGAGCAGACACGCCAGGGCCAGCGCGGAGAGCGGGGCGCGCAACGAAGATACCGCCGCGCCGCCCGCATGGGGAGTAAAAAAACGTGGGTAGGACATGGGTGCTCCTCGGTCTCTTCTGGGTGTTTTCATGGAGGGTCTTCGCGCGCCGTTGAAGCTGCCGTCTGAATGCCGCTGAGCGACGCGCCGCTCAGATCAGGCAAACCGGAAGGCTGCGCCTGGCGCGACCTCCCGGTTGAATGCTGGTTACGTGCTTACTTCTTCGCAATGCCGCCCAGCAGACCGCCGACCAGCGAAGTCACCGGCGACAGCAAGCTGCCTGCGCCACCACTCGTCGAGGACAGGCCGGTGCCGGTACCCGTCGAGGCCGTGGTGGTAGTAGCGGCCGTAGCGGTCGAGGTCGCTGTAGACGCTGCCGTGCCGAGCGTGCCCGTGACCGTCGAGAGCAGGCCGGTGACTGGTGCGAGCGAGCTGCTGCTGCCGCCGCTTGCGCTACTCAAGGTGCCCGTCACGCTGGTGAGGAGGCCCGTCGCGGGCGCGAGCGGATTGCTACCCGTCGAGCCGCCGGTTGCCGAACCCAGCCCACCAAGCAAGCCCGTCACGGAACTAAGCGGGTTGCCAGCACCCGAGCCGCCGGTTGCCGAACCCAGTCCGCCGAGCAGACCCGTCACAGAACTAAGCGGGTTGCCAGCACCCGTGCCGCCGGTTGCCGAACCCAGTCCGCCGAGCAGACCCGTCACAGAACTAAGCGGGTTGCCAGCACCCGAGCCGCCGGTTGCCGAACCCAATCCGCCGAGCAGGCCCGTCACAGAACTGAGCGGGTTGCCAGCGCCCGTTCCGCCCGCGACCGAACCCAGGCTGCCGAGCAGACCCGTGACTGGCGACAGCGGATTCGACGAACCGCCCGTCAACAGGCCGCCCACTGACGTGACCGTCGTGCCGGTGCTCGTTACGACCTTGCCGAGGTCGGCCGTAATCGGATTACCGCCGGTCGTGCCGAGCAGGGTGCCGGCCTTGCCCAGTCCACCGCCAACCGTCGAGAGCACGCCGCTCAGCGGTGCGCCAAGTCCGGTCGCCGAGCCGACGGTTTGGGTTGTAGAGGCAACCATTGAGGTGATTGGCGTGATGGCCGTGCTGAGTGTCTGCGTGACTTGCTCGACAGGTCCTGTCGAAAGTGCCGTCGTCAGCGTGCTGCCGCCGTTCGTGACGGCACCGCCGAGCGTGGTGATCGCGCCACCAAGCGGCGAGGTGAGTGCGCCAAGCGGCGCAAGCGGGCCGCTGCTGCCGAGACTCGTCACCAGGTTGCCGGTGCTCGTGACTGCACCGCCTACGTTGCCCACGACACCACCAAGGCTCGACACGGTCGTGCCGACCGCGTTGCTGCCTGTGCCGAGCTGGCCCAGACCCTGAGTCACGCCGTTGCCGAGCGTAGAGACCGCCGCGCCCACGTTCTCGACAATGCCGCCGGCAGCCTGCGTGGTCTGCGCGCTTACGCCGGGAATGGACTGTGAGCCGATCACCGAGCCGATGCCCGAGACCGTTGCGCCGGTGTTGCTGACCACGTTGCCTGCGTTACCCGTCACGGTGCCCAGTGCGTTGGCGACCGGCGTGGTGCCGGTCGAAGTGCTCGTGCCGCCACCTGAACCAGACGACGTGCTGCCCGAACCGCCGGACGATCCCGTCGTCATTCCCGAACCGCTTGCCCCCGTCGAGCCGCTGCCGCCAGTCGTCGAAAGTGCGCCGCCGTCGCTGCCACTGCCGCTCGATCCAGTCCCCGAACTCAAGGTTCCTGAGCCTCCGCAAGCGCTCAAAGACAGCATCGCGGCGACCGTTGCCGCCAACAGAGTGATACGTACCGTGTGGTTGTTTGTTTGAATCTTCATGTCGCCCTCGTCTCGCATGTGTTGTTGGGTGCTGCTGCGCTGCTTTATTTGCACGAGGCGTGCCATTTCAACTGGAGAATTGCCAGATGCGCTGCGCGAAATTGTGGCGAGCCATACGGGGTGTGGATTTGCGAGCCGATGAGGGAGACGGAGTGTGAGCGTTAGCGATGCGTAACGAGGCATAAATAATCGGTTTCACGGCGTGCGTAACGTAACGACCCGGCATGCGCGTTACGGTGCTCCGCGTAACGTGGTGCCTCACGCGTTGCTTGAAACATCCGGTTCAAACGAATATTTAGTGGAGCGAATCTAACCTAGTGTTAGTCCTATGTGCTGCACCCAACTTATTGCCGTTAATCTATGTAGACGTAAACCACCAAACGCAATAAGCAACAGTTGCTTCAAAGAATTGCTTTAATAAGATTCATGCGCTATAAAAGCCGGAAGCATCAAAGATTGATGAAGGAGGCGCGATATCGAACAGACGGCAAAATGTACCCACATGCTTTAAGCCGGCTGCGATGGAAGCGGTGTGCAGTGCAAGAGACCCGTGTCGATGTATGAGAGAAGCATCGGCAACGGCACTGAAAACACCCTCATCACGTGCAGCAATGAATATCAAATCAATACATGAATTTCCGAGGGCGAAAATGAAAAACCTGACTATCAGATTCCTGAGAGACAACAAAGGCGTCACAGCGCTTGAATACGGCCTTATTGCCGGGCTGATCGCGGTTGCAATTGCTACGTCGGTAAGCACGTTGGGTACTGATCTCAACAATATGTTTACCACCATTGCTAGCAAGCTGTAGATCTCGTCTGCCAGCTAATCGAAGTTAACGCACTCCTGTCACGGCGTACGAAAGAAACTCTGGCCTTGCGAGGCTGGTGAATTCGTTCGCCTGTCGAGAGTATTAGCTGATTTGGGCGGATGCGGACCGCAATCGCGGTCCGCACCGGATTATTACGCCCGTCGAGTTCTATATGAATTTGCCAGTTGCTCACCTTCTATTTGTGGCGTGGATTGCGGCAGTTACCTCGTGTGATTGCCGCAGTCGACGTATTCCGAATTCGCTCGTCGTGGCCGGACTGGTTGCGGCGCTCGCCGTCGCCCTATGGCAGCGTAGTCCCTTTAACGTATCGATCGCGCAAGCCGCACTGGGAGCCACGGTGGGACTCATCGTCATGCTGCCGTTTTTCGTGCTGGGCGTAATGGGCGCAGCCGACGTCAAGGTGTTCGCTGTGCTCGGCGCGTGGTGCGGTATGCACGCCTTGCTCGGGTTGTGGGTTGCGGCGAGTTTGCTGGGCGGCATCCATGCTGGCTGGGTACTGATCGTGACACGCACGCGGATCGCTTCGCTCGCGCAGCACCGCGGGCCCACGTTTGCCGTGGGCGAAACACGCGCCACACCTTACGCTGCCTGTCTGACGGTTTCTGCGCTTATCTGGCTGGCATGGCAGAGCCTTGCCGGGAATGCACGATGAGCACACTGGTTCGACATGCCATGTTGCCCCCTCGGACCTCACGCGGCTCCCGAAACGCTGTCCGCCGGACTAGCCAGCGCGGTGTTGCCGCGGTCGAGTTCGCGATTATTTTCCCGCTGTTTTTTGTGGTGCTGTACGGCATCGTCACGTTCAGCCTGATGTTCGTTGCCCAGCAGAATCTGACGCTGGCGGCCGAAGAGGGCGCCCGTGCTGCGCTTGATTATCAGCAGGCATCGAGCGTGAGTGCCGCGCTGACCGCGAGGGCGAATGCCGCATGCAGCGCGGCGAACAACATGATCGCGACCATGGTGAGTTCGGCGACGTGCGTGGCCACTCCGGCAGCCTGCAACTACAACGCGGCGATGGATTGTGTGAACGTCACGCTCACCTATAACTACGCCGCCAATCCGCTCATCCCGAACCTCCCAATTATGAGTGTCGTGATGCCCGCTTCACTTGTGAGCAGTGCGATGGTGCAACTCAACCCGGAAAACATACTGTGATGGTTTTGCTCGCTCAGCCCATACCTACGCCAGACCGGACGCTAGCGTCCGCGGCCGGGCGATCGGCACTCAGACCACAAGATGGGCCATCATGCCGAATCTGACCCGCATCCTTGCAGGTGTGTTGATCGTGCTCGCGCTGCTTCTGGGCATCTTCGCGTGGACCTTGTCGCGTCGGCCGCCGGTACATCCCGCGACAAGCGTTGCGCAGGCAACATTTCCGGTGGTTGTGGCCGTGCGTCCGTTGCCGGCGGGCAAGCCGATTTCTGTCGCGGCATTGCGCACCGAGACATTGCCGATCAATCCCAATGGCGCCTTCTCCGACCCATCGCAACTGGCGGGCCGTGTGCCGGTGACCGACATCGGCGTGCAGTCGCCGGTGCTCGAATCGCAACTGTCATCGGGACTCGCCGAACGCATTGAGCCAGGCGAGCGCGCGATCGCAGTGCGTGTCGACGAAAGCAATGCAGTGGGCAACCGGCTGCGTCCAGGCAATTTTGTCGACGTTTTTTTCACGCTGAAACGCGACAGCAATGGCACGGGCAGCGCTGAAATCGATCGCAGCCAGGCACGCCTGCTGATGTCGAAGGTGCGGGTGCTTGCCTTCGGCAATGCCACGGTGAGCGCCGATACGCCGGGCGATGCCAACGGCATGCTGCGTACTGCGGTCCTCGCGGTGCCGCTCGCCGATGTCGACAAGGTGACGCTCGCGGAGAGCGCGGGTCGTCTTGTCTTCGCGCTGCGTAATCCCAAGGATTCCGAAGTAGTCGACGAGGCCGCTTTTGCGGCACCGGCGGGTGTGCTGAAGATCGCGGCCAATGCGCCCGCGGGCGCGGCGACGCAAGATTCGACGCTTGCCGCAGCAGGCGTTGCGCTCAACGAACTGTCCGGCAGCGCGGGTAACACGGCCAATATGAGCCGTCCGGCTGTCATCCCGCACACAAACTCGCCCGTTATCCGCGCCTCCACGCGAGTCATGGCGGGAACCGACACGAGTGGCGGAAGTATTGAAGTGATACGGGGTGGGCGCACCGAAACGGTGGCCCGTTAAGACGGTTCAGGGGAGCGGGCGGCCGGACCATGCGCCCACAAAATATGAAAAAACGGATTTTTGCATGCGGTATCGGGGCATGGTTGTGCCTGGCAACGCTCGCGGTCGCGCCGGTCAGCGACGCTGCGGACGCGCCACAGGCAGTCGATATCACGGTTGGCTCGCAGCAGTCGCTGGCGAGTGGTCATACGTTGACGCGAATCGCGGTGGGCGACCCGTCGGTTGCCGACGTGCTGATCATTCGCGGGGACCGGCACGGCGGAGTGTTGCTGATCGGCAAGGGGCCCGGCACCACCAACGTAATGTTGTGGGAACGCGGCCGCGACACACCGCTCACCTATACGGTGAATGTCACGGCCGCTGCGTCCCGTGCGTTGCTCGGGCCGGGGACGCCGTCAGTCAGGACGATGGGCGACACAGCACTGATTTCCGGGTCGACCGCGACCATGGAGCAGCATCAACGCGCAGTCGCCGTTGCTGACGCAGAAGCCCAGGCACACGCGGCGGCGGGCCACGATACTGGCGACGCCCACGGCAAGACAGGTGCGGGTGCTGGAGGTGGCTCAGGTAGCGCGGGTGGCGCGGATCCGATGGTGGTGGACACCTCGACGGTCGCGTCGCGCTCGGTGGTGCAGGTCGATGTGCGGGTGGTCGAGTTCAGCCGCTCGGTGCTCAAGCAGGTGGGGCTGAATCTGCTCAAGCAGAACAACGGTTTCAGCTTCGGCTCGTTCGCGCCATCGGCGTTGACCTCGGCGACTTTCGGGTCGTCACCGTCGTTCACTTCGACCACGCCGATTTCGTCCGCGTTCAACCTCGTGTTCAACTCCGTCACGCATGGCATTGCAGCGGATCTGAGCCTGATGGAAAGCAACAACCTTGCACGCGTGCTGGCCGAGCCGACACTCGTGGCGTTGTCAGGCCAGAGCGCGAGCTTTCTGGCCGGCGGTGAGATTCCGGTGCCGGTGCCGCAAGGGCTCGGCACGACGTCAATCGATTTCAAACCGTATGGCGTGGGTCTGACCTTGACGCCAACCGTCCTCAGCCCGCAACGCATTGCATTGAAGGTGGCGCCGGAAGCAAGCGAACTCGACTTCACCAACGCGGTGACGATCGACGGCGTGTCGGTGCCGGCCATCACAACGCGCCGCGCCGATACGACGGTTGAACTGGGCGATGGCGAGAGCTTCGTGATCGGCGGCCTGATCGATCGTGAAACGATTTCGAATGTGTCGAAGGTGCCGGTGCTGGGCGATCTGCCGATCATCGGCGCGTTCTTCAAGAACATGAGCTATTCGCAGAACGACAAGGAACTGGTGATCATCGTGACGCCGCATCTGGTGTCGCCGATTGCGAAGGGTGCGGCGCTGCCGTCGACGCCGGGTGAACTGTCCGAGCAACGCGACGGGCCTGTGTGGCAGTCGCTGCTGGGCGGCGCACTGTCGCCGGACGCGGCGCCGGGATTTTCCAGATGAGCACCAGCAGATTTTCGGCATCGTCGCTGCGGTGCCGTGAGCGGCAGCGACAGGGCAAGCAGAGCAGAGAGGGCGGCGCGCGCGTGCGGGTCGCCGATAGCAGGCAGTACGAATCGACGGTTTTGCAGTTGAGACTGTCAGAGGATGTCCACCATGAACGCGAGAACGCATTCATTGACTGAGCGTGCAGTCACCGATTACTTTGTGTTCGCGTCGCTTGCCGACGATCACGTGCACTGGCTATCCGATACGCTGGTAGCCGTGGGTGCGGTCGAGACGGTCACGCTCGATCCGTTGATGCTGACGCAGCGCATCGCGACGCTCAACCCGTCGCTGGTGTTTGTCGACTTCTCAGGCGGTCGTGCCGCCGCTGCGAGTGCGGCCGCGGCTGCCGCGCGCGCTTCCTGTCCAGGCTTGCAGATCGTCGCGGTGGGGACGGTGGGCGAACCGGAGAGCGCGCTTGCCGCGCTGCGCGCCGGGGTGCGTGATTTCATCGATCTGGCCGCACCGGCGGAGGACGCGCTGCGCATCACGCGTCAGGTGATCGACAATCTGGTCGAGCCGGTCAGCCGGCACGGCCAGGTGACGGTGCTGCTGGGCGCGAGAGTCGGCATGGGCGTGAGCACGCTCGCGGCCAATCTGTCGGCCATGCTGCATCGGCGCGACGCGCCGCAAGGGCGGCGCAGCCTGCTGTTCGACCTCGGCTTGCCGGCCGGCGACGGCTCGCTCTTGCTCAATACACGCAGCGAATTCAACTTCGTCGAAGCAGTGCGCAATCTGCGGCGCTTCGATCAGACCTTCGTGCATACCGCGCTGTCGCGTCATTCGAGCGGCCTTGCGCTCAGCTCGTTGCCGCCGAACCTCGCGGACATGCGGGAGGTGTCGTATTCCAGCTCGGTCAGTCTGCTGAACCGGCTGCGCGCGTTTTTCGACCAGCAGATCATCGACCTGGGTGGCTTCAGCAACAGCGAGTTCATCGCCCATGTCGTGCAGGGGGCGGACGAAACCTGGTTGCTGTGCGACCAGGGTGTGGCCTCGATTGTGTCGGCGGTGGGCGTGCTGGACGGCTTGCGCGAAGAGGGTATCGATACCGCCAACGTCCGGCTGATCGTCAACCGCTTCGAACCGGATCTCGGCCTGACCGCTGGACAGATCGCGCAACGTCTCGAGCTTCCCTTGCTCGCGTCGTTGCCTGAGCGGCGCGTGCCACTTGGACAGGCGGTCAACCAGGGGCAGTTGCTGATCGACGCGGCGCCGCGCGATCCCTATGTACGCGCCCTCGAACCGCTGGTCGAAAAGCTGGGCGGCGTGTCCAGCACCGCCAGCCATGCACACGGCAAGTCCGCGCTTGGCGCGCTCAAGCGCCTCATTCCAACCTCCAACAAGCGGTCATAGACGATGGCTAAAGACATCGAATTTGCCGACGACGCCCCTTCGTTCGCGCACAGCCAGCAGTTCCAGGACATCAAGAACGCGGCACACGAGCATCTGCTCACGCGTATTGAGGAACTGGGCGCGGAGTTCGGCCGCTGGTCGCGCAACGCCATCAACCAGTTCGTCGATCTGGAAATGGACAGCTTCGTACGGCTGCGCCGGATTCCGATCAACGAGAGCGAGGTGCGGCTGATTGCCGAGGCGCTCACCAAGGAACTGGCGGGCTTTGGTCCGATTGAAGACATTCTCAACGACGCCTCGGTCGAAGACATCCTCATCAACGGATACAACGACGTGTATGTGTCGCGTCACGGCATGCTGACGAAGATCCCTCTGCGCTTTGCCGACAACGCGCATCTGCTGCGTATCGTGCGGCGGATTCTCGCGCCGATCGGCCGGCGTCTGGACGAATCGAATCCGATGGTCGATGCGCGTCTGCCGAACGGCGGACGCGTGAACGTGGTGATCGAGCCGTTATCGATCGACGGGCCGATCGTCTCGATCCGCAAGTTTCGCAAGGACCCGCTGCGGCCCGACGACCTGCTGGCCAACGGCACCTTCAATCAGGAGATCGGCGCATTGCTGGAAGCGGCCGTGGCGGCGCGCTGCAATGTGCTGGTATCCGGCGGCACGAGTTCGGGCAAGACTTCGCTGCTGAACGCGCTGGCGTTTCACATTCCGGAGCCGGAGCGGGTCGTGACCATCGAGGATACGGCCGAACTGTCGCTGAATCACCCGCACGTGGTGCGGCTCGAAAGCCGGCCAGGGGGTTTCGACGGCGCCGGTGTCGTGACGATTCGCGACCTGTTGCGCAACACGCTGCGGATGCGGCCGGATCGCATCATCGTCGGCGAAGTGCGTGGCGGCGAGGTGCTCGAAATGCTGCAGGCGATGAACACCGGCCACGACGGTTCGATGGGCACCGTGCACGCGAGTTCGCCGCGCGAGTGTCTCTACCGCCTTGAAATGCTGGCGGGCTTTGCGGGTTTTCAGGGCACCGAGTCGAGCCTGCGGCGGCAGATCGCCAATGCGATCGACTTCATTGTGCAGATCGGACGGCTCTCGAATGGACGGCGGCGCATTCTGTCGATCACCGAAGTCACCGGGCTTGCCGATAACATCATCGCCACCCAGGAACTGTACCGCTATGAACCGGTGACAACCCAGGAGGGCGAAGAACTCGACCAGTGGACTTCGCTCGGCATCCATCCGCACTCGCCGAAGCTCGCGCGCTTCAGACAGGCGCTCGGCGGTGTGCCTGAAACCCATGGCCGTTTCAGTGGCATCGGTAGCGGTTTCGGCGGAGGCTTCAATGTCTAGCGCCACCCTGATCTTTGCGGCGCTGGCGCTGCTGTGTGCAGCGGGCGCGTTGCTGGTATTGCAACGCGGCGTGCAACGCAAGGAACAGGTGAGCACCGCGCGTTTTATCGACAGCCGGATGGCGCCGGCCGTCGGGGTGGGGCTGGGTGGTTCAGTGGGACGAGCAACCGGCGTCGCGGCGGGTCTTTCATCGGGTGGCGCGCGCAACGCAACCGGCTCAGCTGCGCGCGCCTCGCATCCGCACGCGCCCCAGGTACCCGCGCCCGGGGCGGGCTGGCGCGTGCGCTGGCAATACCAGGTGGCGCGCTTTGGGATGGCTTTCGGTTACACGATGAGCCGCGCGGGGATCTCCAACGCGCGCACGCTCGCCTCACTCGCGGCTGCGCTCACATTCGCCCTGTGCCTCTGGGCGGGCAGCGAGGGAGGCTGGCTCGCCGCGGGCGTTGTACTGCTTGCGTGCAGCGTCGCCATTTACTTCGTGCTGTCGACACGAACCAACAAGCGCCGGCTGATGATCGTGCGGCAGCTGCCGTCGTTTCTGGATGGCATCGTGCGTCTGATTACGCTCGGCAATAGCGTGCCGGCGGCGTTCCAGGGCGCCTTGCAAACCACCGAGGCACCGTTGCGGACCTGTCTCGATCAGGTGTCGCGGTTGCTTCGCAGCGGCGTCGAGATTGATCGCGCGCTATCGCAAGCCGCAGTGTTGTACGGCGCCCGCGAACTCGAACTGGTGGGCGCAGTGCTGCGCCTGTCGGTCAAATACGGTGGCCGCGCCGACGTGATGCTCGACCGGATGTCGACCTTCATGCGCGACCTGGAACAGGCCGAGCGCGAACTGGCCGCGATGTCTGCGGAGACGCGGGTGTCGGCCTTCGTATTGGGCCTGCTGCCGGTTGCGATTGGCGGCTTTCTGATCATGACGAGCCCACGCTACTTCGGGGCCATGTGGTACGACCCGAAGGGGCGGCATCTGGTCTACCTCGCCGTCGCATTGCAACTGATTGGCGGTTATCTGCTGTATCGCCTGACACGTCTGCGAGGGAATGGATGAACGCCAACCAGATAGCCGCAATCGCCCTCGCGGCCGCCGCGCTCGCGTTGTTGCTGCTCGCCGGACTCGTGCTGGCGAAGCTCGCGAGTGCGCGGCGCAGCGAACGCACCCTCGTGCATGCGCTCGACCAGCGCGCCCAGCAAAGCGCGGCGCGCGTCGCGGCAAGCGCGGCGACAGGCGCGGACGGCACCTCCAGCAACGCTGCGAGAGAGGCCGCCAGGGGCACGCCGAAAGGCGTACGACGGACCGGCTTCAAGGCGCTGCTGGACCGTTTCGCGCAAGGCGGCCTTCGCTGGGTCGATACGCGATTCGGACGGCATATGGTGGCCGAGGAAGACCGGCGCCTGCTCGAACAATGCGGCTTCGTCGATACGCGCGCCCGTGGCCTCTTTCTGGTCACACGCATCACGGCGGCTTTTGTTTTGCCACTCGCGGTGAGCATGCTGGCAAACGGCCAGGTCGACAGCCGTCGTTATATTGGCTTGCTGGTTGGATCGATGATCGTGGGTTTTCTCGCGCCGAAATTCTATATTCAGCGCCGTGCGACCAATCGCCGGATGGGCGTGATCGACGAACTGCCGATGCTGGTCGACCTGCTGCGTTTGTTGCAAGGCGTGGGCCTGTCGCTCGATCAAAGCCTGCAGGTGATGGTCAGCGATTTCAGCGGCGTGCTGCCGATCCTCTCGCGTGAACTGGAGATCGCCCAGCGCCAGTTTGCGACGGGTCGCACGCGCGAGCAGTCGTTGCAGCGGCTCGCTTCGAGTTACGACAACGAAGATCTGCGCGCCGTGGTGCGTCTGTTGATTCAGGTCGACCGTCATGGCGGCGCGGTTCAGGAACCGCTCAAACAGTTCGGTGAACGGCTGCGCGAAACGCGCCGCGCCATGCTGCGGGAACGGATTGGGCGTTTGTCCGTAAAGATGACGGGGGTGATGATCATGACGCTACTTCCGGCGCTGATGATCGTGACGGCCGGGCCTGGCGTGCTGGCGGTCTCGCATTCGTTGAAGTCTGCAAACCGGTAAGGTGGATCATGGTGTACGACGTATTTTCGAAACCGGTTGTTGATGCTCCGGCACAAACCGCCCAGCGCATTGTCATTCTGCTGACGGTGGTTCTGCTCGGCGCGTGCGCGTCGAAGGAGTCGGGGTATGGGATCGGCGCGCAGGCGGAACGTGCCGCCGGAATCCAGCAGGCCAACCGCGATCCAGCGCCGGATACGCCCAGCACATACCTGGATCTGATCAGCCGGATGCAGGCGCAGGGACTGTATTACGCATCGCTCGCACATATCGATGCCTACGAGAAGCAGTACGGCGCCACCTCGGAGACGATCCTGCTGCGTGCCGACGCATTGCGCATGACCGCGCAACCCGATGCCGCTGCCCAGAGCTACGCGAAGTTGCTGCAAACCCCGCTGGCTTCACGCGGTCATCGTGGGCTAGGACTGATCGCCGGTGCAGCGGGTGATTTCTCGCGCGCCGCTACCGAGTTGCAGCAGGCGGCCCAGCTTGCTCCAACCGACTCGCTGACCCTCTCGGATCTGGGCTATGCGCGCCTGCGCGAAGGCGATATCAACGGTGCGCGCGTACCGCTGATGAAAGCCGCGGAACTCGATCAAAGCAATCCAAAGATCATCAGCAATATCGCGCTTTTTTTGCTGGCGGAGGGGGACGAAAAGCATGCGTCGGCCCTGATGGATCAGCAGAAGTTCACGCCCGAGGTGCGCGCGGCAATCCGCCGTGATGCACATAAGGTCACTGTGGCAGGACGCGTGTATGGACTTGCAGCGCCGCAGCCACAACAGGAGGCGCGGGCTGCGCCACCGGGCGGCGCTCCGGTTTTCGAATCGGCGCCGCGCCTGTTGCAGCGGTTCGCACAATAAAAAGGGTAGAGGGGGGCAAAATGAAAAACGCAATCAAGAGCGGCCTGATGCGGCACCGTGCTGGCTCGATGGGCACACGCACGAAACGGAGGCTGGCCACGCTGGCAATGGTCCCGCTGCTCCCGCTGCTGATGCTTGGCAGTGCGACTGCATGCTGGGCGCAGAGCAATGCGGCCCAACCGGCAGTGCCACCTGTCGAAGTGGGTCATGCGACGCGTGACTGGCTTGAGCTTCAACGCAGCAATGCAGCCGCTGCGCCTGCTCAGCCGATGCTCGGCGCAGAAGCGGGACTCGCCTACAAGCGCTATCTCGCGTCGTTCGATGCAAAGATCCCGACGTGGTACGGCTCATTGATGAACCAGAGCAGCGGCGGTGGTTCCCAGTCGGGCGGCGTGCCGCAAAACTGATATGCCGATACGCCGACCATCCTCCGCGCAAGCAGGTCGCTGGCGAGAGATTGCAGGACAACGCAACCGTGTGTCGTCGGCGCGCGCTGTGTCGCGTCGTCGCCAGCGCGGCTCGACGCTGCTCGTGGCTGCGCTGTGCCTGGGCATTGCGCTGGCCGCACTCGGTGCGATCGATGTCGGCAACGTCTATTTCATGCGCCGCGACCTGCAGCGCACCGCTGACCTCGCGGCGGCCGCGGGCGCGCAGACCATCGACAGCACCAGTAGCACGACAGGCAACTGTTCGGCGGCTACCGTGTCGGCGCAACAGAATGCGCAAACCGGCAACGGTCTCTCGTCGAGTGCGAGCGTGACCGTGGTGTGCGGACGTTGGGATCCCTCGGTGAATGCGGGGCAATCGTATTTCGCGACCTCTGGCGCGCCGATGAACGCGGTCCAGGTGACGATCCAGCAGACGGTGCCGTATTTCTTTGTCGGACCGGCGCGCACGGTGCAGGCCGTGGCTACCGCGCAGGCGACCAACATCCGCTCGTTTTCGATTACCAGCGCGGTGGCGAGTCTGTCAGGCGGCTTGTTGAACGGCCTGCTAAATGGTTTGCTCAACAGCAACCTGAATCTGAGCGTGGCGTCGTATCAGGGCCTCGCCACCACGCAGATCAAACTGGGTGATCTGGCTGCCGCGCTCGGTGTGGGTTCGATGACTCAGTTGCTGAACACCAGGGTCACGTTGCCGAATCTCGTCGCGGCGATGATCACAGCTGCCGGCAAGAGCACGACGCTTGGCGCCACGGCGATTACCGATCTGGGCACCATCGAGGCGGCAATCCCAGGTGGCCTGAGCGTTGCTCTCGGCAATACATCGGGCACCAATGGCTTGCTGGCAGTGGCACTCGACGATCCACAGGCCGCCGTCAATGCAACGGTGAACGTGCTCGACACGCTGCTAGTGGCCGCCGAAGTCGCGAACGGTACTTCCGCCATCAACCTCGGCACGGCACTCAATCTGGGTGCGTTGGCCAACGTGACCGCACAGGCGAAGCTCATCCAGCCGCCGGTCATTGCAGTGGGTGAGGCCGGGCAGAACGCGGACGGTACGTGGCGCACGAGTGCGCACTCTGCGTCGGTGCAGATCTATCTGAACGTCAATCTGGTGAATGCGAACATTGCCGGTCTGGTTTCCATTAGCGCACTGAATCTGCCGATCTATATCGAGGTGGGTTATGGCACTGCCACGCTGCAAAACACTCAGTGCACGACGCAGCAGACCACCAGCCAAAGCACCATTGCGGCAACGACCGGGGTCACAGCTTTCTGCGTCGGCGCGGACGCGGCAAGTAACTTTACGAATACGACCACGGCAACGCAGTGCAATCTTCCCGCGCAGATTACCAATGTGAGTGCGCTCGGCTACTCGCTTATCAATGTGTCGGTGGGCTCGTCGTCGCCAACATCAGGTCTCAATCTCGCTGTCCAGTCGGGTCAGACTTCGCTTGTGTTCAATGGCGTGCCCAATAGCAGCACGGCGTACCAGTCGGTCAACACCAACGCGCTCGGCTCGGCTACGGCCGGTGTATTGACGCAGCTTGCGACAGCCCTGAGCACCCAGTCGCCGACCAGCCCGACCATCCATGCGACGGCGGCGGGGGTCGATGTGACCGGCCTGGTGGCGCCTCTGGTCAGCGGGCTGGCCACCCTGTTAAGCCCCATCCTTACCTCGCTCGACGCGCTTCTCGTCCCCTTATTGCAACTGCTGGGTGTCCAGATCGGAGTGAGCACGGTCCACGACCTCGGACTCGCCTGCGGTCAGGCACAACTGGTTTACTGATTCTTTGCCCATGAGAACCATCGCCAAAATCGACGAACTCGATATCTACGTCTGGGAAGGCAAGGCCGACATCGTCGACCGGGTCGCGCGCTGCATGGCGAGCTTCGATGTCGAAGTGATCCGCGCGGACGACATCGCGATCTCGCCCGAACGCAGCGCGTCGCGCCCGGCACTTGCCATCATCAGCGTTTCGGTGATCGACAGCGGGGCGCTGATCCTGCGCGACTGGCAGGCCGCGCACGGCATGCCGGTGGTCTGGGTGGGCGCGGCACCGCGCGATCACGATCCCGCGATGTACCCGTCCGAGTATTCGCATGTCCTGCCGCTCGATTTCACCTGTGCCGAATTGCGCGGCATGGTCAGCAAACTGGTGTTGCAACTGCGCGCCCACAGCGCACAGACGCTCGAATCCAGCGCGCTGGTGGCGAACTCGGAATGCATGCAGGCATTGCTGCACGAAGTCGACACCTTCGCCGACTGTGACACTCCCGTTCTGGTGCACGGCGAAACCGGTGTCGGCAAGGAGCGCATCGCGCAACTGCTGCACGAAAAGCACCGCCGCTATGGCCAGGGCCCGTTCGTGCCGGTGAACTGCGGCGCGATTCCGGATGGTCTCTTCGAGTCGCTCTTTTTCGGGCACTCGAAGGGCTCGTTTACCGGCGCGGTCGTGGCCCACAAAGGTTATTTCGAACAGGCCGACGGCGGCACACTGTTCCTCGACGAAATCGGCGATCTGCCGCTTTACCAGCAAGTGAAATTACTGCGCGTGCTGGAAGACAGCGCAGTCACGCGGATCGGCTCGGCCACGCCCGTCAAGCTCGATTTCCGGCTGGTCGCGGCGAGTCACAAGCATCTGCCGCAACTCGTCAAGGACGGCGGGTTTCGTGCCGATCTGTTCTACCGGCTCGCTGTCATCGAGCTGAAAATTCCCTCGCTCGAAGAGCGCGGCGCGGTCGACAAGATCGCCATCTTCAAGGCGTTTATTGCGTCGGTGGTGGGCGCGGAGCGGCTCGCAGCGCTGCCTGATTTGCCCTATTGGCTCGCCGATGCGGTGGCCGACACTTACTTCCCCGGCAACGTGCGTGAACTGCGCAATCTGGCCGAGCGGATCGGCGTCACGGTGCGGCAGGTCGGTGCGTGGGACGCCGCGCGTCTGCAACGTCTGCTGGCTCAGGCGCGCAGCAATCAGCCGGTCCCCGCCGAGAGCGCAACGGAAGTGCTGGTGGATCGCAGCAAGTGGGATATGGCCGAGCGCAATCGGGTGCTTGCGGCCCTTGACGCCAACGGCTGGCGCCGCCAGGATACGGCGGGCACGCTGGGCATCAGCCGCAAGGTCCTATGGGAGAAAATGCGCAAATACCAAATTTTTGATGAAGAGCCCGAAAGCCGCGAAACTGAGTAATAATGAGATGGTTTGTACTAAAACAAAAACTGTTTAAGCAGGATTTACATGGACCACAAGTTGAAACTCCGACAGATTGCCCTGGGTGCTCTCGTCGTGCTGGGGGTTGCACAGAGCGTCTACGCACAGGCTCTGCCGGATAACGCAGCAAACGTTAGCGTTGCTCCTCAAGGGGTAGCGAATGTCGTGTCAGCACCGGCGCCGGCCGATTCGGCGCAGGCCACACCGCTGACACCGGATGAAGCAAAGCAGTCCGCTGCGGGGAACGTCGCGGAGTTGCAACAGTTGATCCGCGGTACGGATCTGACCGAACTACGCACGACCTACAACGGCAGCTATGGTGCGAGCCTTCTGTACAACGCGAAGGAGATGACGTACTACGTCGCGTTGTTCCAGCAGAAGACTTTCTGGCGCGTCATCAAGACCGGGGACGATACGCGTGCCGAACTGATCTACAAGGATTTCGTGCGGCAGACCGTGCAGTTGTCGGACGTCGAGATTCGCCGGATCCGTCTGGCAGCGCAAAAGGCTTTCACGGACCGGATGATCGCGTTGTCGCAAGACCGCGCGAGCCGCTTGCAGGCGGACCTCGAAGTGGCGCATCAGCAGCAGAACATCGTCAATAGTCAGCAGCAGCAGACTCGTGCTGAAACGACGGCGCTGGCGCAGCAGAAGGCCGAAGCACAGGGCCAGTTGCGCGCTGCGCAGAAGCAGGTTGACGATCTGCAGCGTCAGCTCGATAGCGGCTTGCCGACTACCTCGCGCTAAGCCAGGGCGCGCTGCCTCAAGCAGCAAGACAAAAAACCTCGTGCGGTCTCTCCGCTCGAGGTTTTTATCGTTTGGGTAACGAGGCGCTCTTGCAGGGTGAGGCGCTATTCGGCGCTGACCGGTTTGGCTTGCGCGGACATGCGGCGCGAGATGCTCTCCCATGCGGCTACCACGACCAGCACCAGGGTGGTCAGGCCGCCTGTCATTAGCAGGTCGGTATGGAACGCGAACGGTGCGATCAGGGCAATGAGCGCCAGTCCGATCCAATGCGACAGCGGGAACCAGCCATACACCACGCGCTTGTAGAGTCCGCTGCCGACCACATAGATCGCAGGTCCGCCGAGCAGCAGCCAGGCGGTCGGCCAGCCGACCGGTTCGGGTGGATGCAGGATTACCAGGTTATCCGCTGCGGCGCAGACGATCACGCCGGCAATCAGGATCACGTGGACGTAGTGAAAATAGGCGGCCATCAAACCGGGCTCGTTCGAGCGTGCAATCGCGCGGCTGCCGGCGCCACTGCTGGTATCGAAATAAAGCCACCACATCGCGACACTGCCAGCAAAGCATACGAGGAACGCGATGATGACCGGCGCACTCCATGCGGCGAGGTCCGACAATGTGCCGCCCGTCACCACCACCGATTCGCCCAGCGCCAGGATCACAAACCCCTGACAGCGTTCGGCGATATGGCCGCCCTCCGTACTGCGCCAGTCGGCGGCGCTGGAGCGGCCGAGGACGGGGAGAGGAAAGCCGAACATCGGCGACACGTATTCGCATAGCACGGCCACGCCCCAGCAGGCGAAGCGTGGCATCCCTTCGAGCAGACCGCCCGCGATCCACGCCACGCCTGAAATCACCAGCCACCCGCAGATGCGCCGGAAGTTTGCAGTGAGCGCATGGTGAGGGCCCAGAAAGCGCAGCACGACCAGACTGCGGCCCACCTGGATCGCCACATAACTGATCGCGAACACGAGTCCCCGTTCGCCCCACGCAAGCGGCAAGCTCGCCGCCATCACCATGCCGATGACCATGATCGCGAACAGCAACAGACGCACCTGGAGGCGGTCTGGATCGAACCAGTTGGTGACCCAGCAGGTGTACTGCCAGCCAAGCCACACCGCGAACCACAGCACGAGCGTCTGCAATGCACTGAAGGCGGTCAGGTCATGCATCAGCCGGTGCGAAAGCTGCGTGACGGCGAACGCGTAAATCAGGTCGAAGAACAGTTCGACGAAGGTGACGCGGGCTTCTTCGCCGTCGCGTTCGCGCAGAAAGCGCGCGGGCCTCGCGGTCTCAATGGGCATGCTGTCGTTCCTTCTGCGGGAGCGGGCAGTTTCGATGCGCGGTCGCGCCAGGTCGAACGGGACCCGAATGACGCAACGCAAGGCCTGAATTCAGGCGTCAGCGAGGCTTCTTTTCTTTAGCGCGTGAGTCCTCCGCTGCGGCTGGCGCGGGAGGCGGCTTGCGCGGCGGGTCGGAGGCGATCGCGATGGGGTCGCTGGCAGGGAAGGTTTCGTCGAGCGCCTCGTCGAGGCGGTCCTCCGCCGTTTCGACCGGTGCTGGCGCGTGGGGCTTCGGCTTGGACATGTCGTACTCCGCAAAGGGTAGCGAGCCTTCAGGATAGCGCAAAGCGGCAGTGCGCCACAGCGCCACACCGTTCTACAGTAACCGTTGAAATTGTTGTCCGATGTTTCGTCTAGGGTGTGTCGCGAGACAGGGTTCGAGCGGCACATTGACGGGGTGATGCGGAAATGACTTCCAACAGGCGCGAACCGGCACAACGCTTTAATGCCTTACACGTGGTGGAGGCAGAGCTGGAACACCTGGATTGGGCGACGCGGCAGCCAGGGGTGCGGATGTTCAGTGCAGGGTATTGGCGCCGCCGCGTGCTGGCGGTGAAATGCGGATTCGAACTGACGCACCAGCAGCGGGTGCGTATCGAGCAGATCTTGCGACGGCTGGATGAGCCGGACGGGGCGGCTTAGGGCAGGCTAAAGACGCCACCGCGAAGTCACTTCGAGGCCACCGCGCGCCACCCGCCGGTTTTATTCGTTGCCGCTGTTGTTGCCGTTGCCGCCGTTGTTGCCGCCGTTGCCATCGCCGTTGCCGGTGCCGAACAGACGGCGGCGACGCGTCACCACCACCGGACCATCCGACGGTGTACGGTCTGAAGGTGTCCGCTCAGACGAGGTGCGCTCGGAAGGTGGCTGCGCGCCATACGATTCGCGTGGCTCACGGGGTTCACGCGGTTCGCGATGTTCACGCGGCTCGCGCGAGCCATGCGGCCCGCGAGTGGTGTGCTCGCCATGCGAAGGCCGACCGGCGCGGGGCGCGGGACGGGTGCCCGTATCGAGCTGGATCGTCGAGATGGCGCGCTTGTAGATGCCTTGCAAGCCGACTGGCGTGCGCAGCATCACCAGATACTGATCGAACGACTCAATGCATCCTGTCAGGCGAATGCCGTTGACAAGATAGATTTCGACGCGCTTTCGTTCTTTGCGCGCTGCGTTCATGAAGTCGTTTTGCGGATGCGATTCTGCGGATGCCATGGACAAGTCAGGTAAGAAGGACAGTTGCTCGCCGCGATTCTACCCTTTTCATGGAAAAGCGCGCGGGGGCGAGCGTTCTGGGTCCACTATAACGGCTTGCGGGCATAGAAGCACCTGATAACTGGCCCATGTAACGTTGCGTTACGAATCTGGACGGCAATCCGGCGGATTCCGGCGAGGCGGCTGCGTTTTTTTCTCGTCGACGAGCGGAATAAAACGGCTTCAGACCACGTTTATCACGGTATGGACGCGTACACGAGAGTCGTTCGCGCGCTGGCACACACCGGCGAAACGCCGGCGCATCACTCAAGACGTCCATGAAACGCCCGTTCCCCCTTGCTTGTTCCCCCGTGTCAGGAGACCGCAGATGAAGAGATCCCGTATTCTTTCAGGCGTATGCATGGTGTTGGCGCTCGCGTTCGCGTCGCTCGCTGCCTCTGGCTGCAGCACGCCAGGCGACAACTCTGCCAGCGGCGCCTCGGCTCCGAGCAGTACCGGCGGTTACTAGAGAATCGCGTCGCGCTCGCCGGGTGAATTTCGAAGCGGAAGTGATTGGATGGCTCCCGCAGTTGCGGCGCTATGCGCGCGCGCTGACGGGGGACTTCGCATGGGCCGACGATCTGGTTCAGGATACGGCGGAGCGGGCGCTTGCGCGCTGGACGGCATTTCGTCCGAACAGTAACCTTCGGGCATGGCTGCTGACGATCCTTCGCCACCTCTACATCGACCAGTTGCGCGCCCGGCGCGAAATTGCCGTTGATGACGAAAGCGCGCCGTGGCGTAATCTCGAAGCGCCGCAAGGAGAGGTGGACGGCCTCGTGCTGCGCGATTTGCAGCGTGCCCTGTATTGCCTGCCGCTCGAGCAGCGCGAAGTGCTGCTGCTCGTCTGTGTCGAAGAGTTGACGTATCAGGAAGCTTCGCTTGCGCTCAGCGTGCCGATCGGCACGGTAATGTCGCGCCTCTCGCGTGCACGCGAACAAATGCGCGTGCTGCTCACCGAAGGCCCGACGCGCAAGACTGCTCCGCTCAAAGTAGTGAGAAATCCGTGATGAGCCACGACGACCACGATTCTGCTTCCGCTTCGCCCAGGCCGCCCGACCTGCACGCGCTGTCCGCGTTCGTCGATGGCGAGTTGCCGGACGAAGCGCACCGCGCCGTGCTCGAGCATCTCGAGCAGGATCCACAGGCGGCCGCCCAGGTCGCGGACTGGCGGGCCCAAAAAGCGGCCTTGCAGGCCTTGTGCGCGGCTCCCGGGACCGAACGGCCTCGCGCCGGGAATGAACCCGCTTTTATCGTCGTACGGGCACCGGCGCCGTGGTGGCGGCGTGCCGGGCTCGCAGCCTGCTGGCTCGTCGTGGGCGCGGGCGCGACGTTGGCCCTGGGGCCGTTTGCGTCGCGCTACGCGGGGGGGCTCAATGGCAACGATCCGATGAGCTTTGCGCGACGTGCAGATGTCGCTTACGCGGTCTATACGCCCGAGCAGCGACATCCGGTGGAGGTCGCGGCCACTCAGGAAGAGCATCTGATCAACTGGCTCTCCAAACGGCTGAACCGGCCGCTTTCGGTGCCCTCGCTGCAGGAATACGGCTATTCGCTGGTGGGTGGGCGTCTGTTGCCGGGCGAAGCGGGGCCGGCCGCGCAGTTCATGTACGAGAACTCGACCGGCGCACGGCTCACGCTCTATGTGACCGGCATATCGCGCGACGAAACGGCGTTTCGTCTGTTCCGCGACGGCAATCGCCGCACCTTCTACTGGGTGAGCGACCACATGGGCTACGCGCTATCCGGGCCGATCGCCGAAGGTAAGTTGCGCTCGATTGCTATTGACGTTTGTAGCGAACTGGGCGGGCGGCCTGAGTCGTGGCAATAACGTGTGGCAATAACGTGTGGCAAAAACTCGTGGCAATAACTCGTGGCAATAACTCGTGGCAATAACTCGACAAAAACTCGTAGCAAAGACTCGCGGCAATAGGTCGTGGCAATAGCTCGTGGCAAAAACTCGTTGCAATAGCTCGTGACAAAAACTCGTGGCAATGACTCGTGGCAAAGACTCGTGGCAATAGCTCGCGGCAATAACGCGTGGCAATTACGCGTGCCAATAGCTCAAGGAAATAACTCGGCTTGCCCACGATTCCTCATTAGGATGACTTAGCAGTGTTTCTCCTGCGAGGCTCGCAATCGCTGTTCTCGTGCCTTTCCCGGCTCGCCGAAACATGATGTAACACAAGCGCATGCAGGCACTGCTGCGCTGGCGGAATAGCGCCTCAAGGCTGGTCGTTTACTCATTGCAAGGGTGTGCTGCTGCGGCGTTTTCTCGCGATCCGCAGGGCAGACGAATGCGAGGCAAAGCGACGGGGTCTTTACGGTGCCGGTCCGCCCGTGCGGGTCGCAACGCCGGACTGTCGGGCGGGACGACATCATGAGTCATATCGAGGGACGCTGCGGGGTGCTATGCCTGTGTCTGGCGTGCGCGGCGCCGGTGGCGGCGCAGACCATGGAGGATGGGGCAACGTATGCGGCGCCGCCGTGCCAGAACATAGAGGCGCAGGCCGAGATCGATGGCACCATGCAGCAGATCACCGGACTGGCCTGCCAGCAACCGGACGGCACCTGGCAGTTCGTACAGGGCGACGGCAGCGCCGTGGCGTTTTATCCGGTCCAACCCTATACGTACTACGATCCATGGTATTGGGGTGGCTTCGTGACGGTGGTGGGCGGGTCGTTTGTTTTCATCGACCGGTTCCATCATCACCATCCTATGAACCACGTCTATTTCAACCATGTTTCGTATAGCTCGAACGGACGGGCGAACGGCGTGCACGGCGCGGGTGGCATGCATGGCGGCTGGAGCACGGTGCCGCACGGTTGGGGCGGTGGAATGCACCGGTAGGAGCGGTGGCATGCGCCGGCAGGACGTTCCGCGTGTCGTACACGGCGCGCGGTGCGCAGGGCACGCGCCGCATCGCGCCGCGCCGCCGGATCCGGCGCGCCTCGCTGCGGCGCAATACGCGCGGCCGCGTGAAACGGTAACCATCCCGAAGGAGACGCTTTGACACGTATGTTGCCGCCTGATGTTTCAGAAGCGCAGTTCGAACGTGCGCTCGCCGCATGGGGAGCGATTGTCGGCGCGCCGAACATGGTCTCGTCCTCAACGGCGGAACTGGCTGCCTATCGCGATCCTTTTGCGCCGGGCCAGGCGGTGTTTGAGGCGTCCGCCGCCTTGCGGCCGGCGTCGGTCGACGAAATCCGCGCGATCCTGCGCGTTGCAAACCAGTACCGCATTCCGCTATGGACAGTGTCCACCGGACGCAACTTCGCGTATGGCGGCGCCGCGCCGCGTTTGCCCGGTTCGGTGGTGCTGGATCTGCAAAGGATGAACCGCATTATTGAGGTGAGCGAAACACTCGCCTACGCACTTGTCGAACCCGGCGTGAGCTATTTTGACCTCGACGCGTATCTGCGCACCAAGGGCATCAAGCTGTGGGTCGATCCGCCAGCGGCCGGTTGGGGCAGCGTGATCGGCAATACGCTTGAGCGTGGCTTTGGCTACACGCCTTATGGCGACCATGCCGCGCATCAATGCGGCATGGAAGTCGTGCTCGCCAATGGCGAAGTCGTGCGAACCGGGATGGGGGCAATCGATATCGGCACGTCGTGGCAGGCGTATCGGGCGGGCTACGGGCCGTCGTTCGACGCGATGTTCATGCAGTCGAATTACGGCGTGGTCACGAAGATGGGCGTCTGGTTGATGCCCGCGCCACCGGCTTATCTGCTGGGCGAAATCCAGTTTCAGCATGAAGAGGATCTGGAGGCGATTGTCGAGATTCTCCGCCCGTTGCGGCTCGATGAGACGATCCGCAACAACGCGGTGATCGAAGGCGGCTTGCGCCGCGCGGCGGGTCTCACGACGCGGGCGCAATGGTATGAAGGCAGCGGACCGATGCCGGACAGTGCAGTTGCCGCGATGCTGGATAGACTCCATGTAGGACGCTGGAATCTGCACTTTGCGCTTTACGGCACGCCGGAGTTGATCGACGCGCAATACGCCATCGTGAAGCGGGCCTTTTCGCGGGTGCCGCAGGCCAGGTTGCTCGCGAATCGCTATAGCGGCGATGCGCAACCCACGGGCGGTGGCGATCGCAATCTCGCGGGAATTCCCGCCATGAGTGCTTTCCGGATGCTTGATTGGCGCGGCGGCGCGGGCGCCCATGTCGATTTCTCGCCGGTCGTCCCGGCGACCGGGCGCGATGCCATGCGACAGTACACGATGGTGAAGGCCCGGGCGGCGGAGTACGGCTTCGATTACTACGGCGGCTTTACGGCGGGCGCGCGCCATCTGCATCATATTTTTGCGGCGATCTTCGACCGCGACGACGCTGCTCAGACGGAGCTGGCCGGACAACTGCTGCGCGTGCTGATGAGCGATGCGCGTGCGGCAGGCTATGGCGAGTATCGATCGCATCTCGCGTATATGGATTTCGCCGCGGCGCAGTACAGCTTCAACGATGGCGCGCTCTTGCGTCTCTCGGAAACGATCAAGGACGCGCTGGATCCGGCGGGCATTTTGTCGCCGGGCAAGCAGGGTGTGTGGCCGGCGCCGTGGCGTAACCGGCGTGGTTATACGTAGACGAGCGTAGATGTACGCAAACGGAAGCAGACGCCGAGGCAACGGCGCATCGAGGCAACTGGCACGACGCGGCACAGGCTAGCCGTGTTGCCGTGCAATCTTACGGAGCAGAATTCGGCCAATGGACAGACGCACCTTCGTGATGACCAGTGCCTGGTTTTCCGCAGCGGGATGCGCGTTGCCATGGATGGCGCGTGCCGCTCGCGTACCCAACACAATCGGGGTGGTCGATGCGAACCTTCCATCGGGCCGCGCGTTTGCGGACTATCTGATACGGCGGAACATGCCGGTTCTCGAAGTCGGCGATGACATCGGCACGCTGTGGTACATGACACTGGCGCCGCGTCTTGCTGCGCTGCCAGGCCCGCTAATCGGCTTCACGCGCGCATCCGACTATTTCGTGCTCGGACGACTTGCCGCCAGTTCAAGCCGTAAAGTCCAGCAGACCGGCGAACCGGGCAGCGGCATCGCCTCGCCGGTCGCCTTTCTGATCGGACCATCTGCCGTGGGGCGTCGGCTCAACGGCCTCGCTCGCGCCTAGAACTTGTACTCCGGATTCCTGGGATCGAATGTGCTGTCATCGAAGGACTTCGGCGTGACGGATTCGAAGACGATTTTCTCGAAGATCTTGCCGTCGTTATCGTAAGACTCGACGGTACGGAAATACGGATGGCGCAGATCGAGCCCAAGCGTCTCTTTCTTCGCGTAAAACTGTGGCTGACCGATTGGCGTCTCGTAGGTAAACGTCACCACCCGCACGCCGTTAATGATTTGCACCGCAATCTGGATTGAGCGGGGCACACCGGCCTCGACGTATTTCTTGCCTTCGGCAAGAAATTGCCGGGTGATAAATCCGGTGCCCAGATCTCGCACCTGGTGCTTCGACTGCGCGCGTGCCAGAACGCCGGTAGTCGAGGTCCAGAGCGGCACCTTGCCGAGCAGACCGCCGAGGTGGCCGTACATTTCGTCGGTGCGTTTCGATTCATCGTAGATGACTTCCTGGCCCGCGTGATTGCCATCGGGCAGCCACTTCGCGTAGATGCGCAACGGATCGTGTGCGATACGCACCAGCATGTGATCGGGCTGGTCCGGCCACGAGCCTCTGATGCGTTCCCAGCGCAGCATCGTGAACTCATAAGACGGGTAGCCGTTTGGCCCTTCCTGGATGTAGCGCGACAGCGTCAGCGGATCGAGCGACTGAAACAGCGCCACCAGTTGCGCGTCGTCGAGCTTTTCGAGCGCGCCGCTTTGTTGCGCTTGCCGCAGCCAGCGCACCTGTTGATCGAGCGTCAGTTTGCCCGCTTGCGACGGCGCTACCGAAGGTGCAGCAACTTCGCTCGCGGCGGGCGCTGTGGAGGCGGCGGGTTCTGGGTCGGTCTGCGCGAATGCCGCAGCACAGGTACAGGCGAGGATGGTTGCGGCGACGAACGGCCTCAAACGAGCGAGGCCTGCGTCGAACGCACAAGGCGCATCAGATGCGCCTGGACTCGCGACCGGCGCGAGATGCGAGCGCGTGAACATGCGGTGCTTAGTCAATCTCTCTCCGGGTCCAGAGTGCGGGGGTAATCAGCAACGGGCAGCAAGTCGGCAGTAAAACGCCCAGCAAAAATGGCTAGCAAAAACGGGCAACAAGCCGGGCAACAAAACGACCAGCAAACCAACCAGCAAAACCAGCCAGCAAACCAACCAGCAAACCAACCAGCAAACCAACCAGCAAACCAACCAGCAAACCAACCAGCAAACC
>FTKM01628236.1_pt1 | contig 33105 bp, 50 predicted proteins | sample 1658051 | NCBI WGS metagenome assembly FTKM01 (sample SAMEA3914794, study PRJEB12502) | metagenome | biome: forest; material: soil | place: Canada | collected 2011-07-05 | depth 0.1 m | reverse complement strand
CCGCTTGGCCTGTTCCCGGTCAACAAGTACGCAACTATGTTGGAAACGGAATACAAGATTGCACGCCGCTATCTGACGAACCTGATCCCTAGCCCTTGGGCGCTTAAGCGTCTGGCTTCGGTTAACGGTGACTTGTCGAAGTTCGGTGTTATCAAGCTTTATCCGTCGAAACTGAATCAACAGGCGATCATGAAGGTCGAACCGGGTGACGAGAACAACCAAGATATCTCGTCGTTGGTCGGTAAGGTCAACCTGCGTAAGATCGACGCGCACGACCAGAACGATTCGGATGCGTACCTGTACTCGGGTGGTCTGTGCCGTGGTAACCAAGGGATGCTTGAATTCGTTGAAATGTTCAAGGCACCGATCAAGGTTCTTCACCCACTGCTGACTGCTACGCAGGAAGGCAACTACGTAGGTACCGAGGCCTTGCCCCCAATTCCGTTTAACGGCGTGGTCGTTTCGCACTCGAACGAAAGCGAATGGGAAACGTTCAAGAACAACAAGAACAACGAAGCGTTCTTGGATCGCGTATCGATTGTCACGTTCCCGTATTGCAAGCGCATTACCGAAGAGCAGGCCATTTACACCAAGATGCTTGCCTCGTCGTCGCTGGCCAGTGCACCGATTGCGCCGCAGACTCTGAAGTACCTGGCACAGTGGTCGGTTCAGACACGTCTGGAAGTTCCGCAGAACTCGAATCTGTTCTCTAAGGCTCGTATCTATGACGGTGAGAACCTGAAGGATATCGATCCGCGTGCGAAGTCGATTCACGAATATCGCCAAACCGCAGGCGTAGCAGAAGCTATGAAGGGTATGTCCACGCGATTCGCCTTCAAGATTCTGTCCAAGACATTCAATAACGATGTTGAGGAAATCGCAGCCGATCCGTTGCAGCTTATGCTGGTTCTGAATCGTGAGATCGAACTCGAACGCTTTGCACCGGAAACGGAAGAGACGTACAAGGCTTTGGTTAAGGAAATGACTCAGCGTTATCTCGAAGATGTGCAAAAGGACATCCAGAAAGCCTTCATCGAGAACTCGGAAGACTACTGCCAGAACATGTTCGAGCGTTACCTCAGTTTGGCTGACGCGTGGCTTCAGGACATCCAGTTCAAGGACGGAAATTCGGGTTCGACCATGAACAAGGCTGAGGTCGACGCAGAACTCTCGAAGATCGAGAAGCCGGCTGGTATCACGAATCCGAAGGACTTCCGTTCTGAGGTCAACAGCTATGTCCTTCGTGTACGGGCTAACAACGGTGGTAAGATGCCGCGTTGGAATTCTTTCGAGAAGATCAAGCAGGTTATAGAAGCCAAAATGTCGTCGTCGTTGGATGAACTCCTTCCGGTGATTGCATTCGATACGAAGAAGGAAGCAAAGCTTCAGAAGGATCACGAATCGTTCGTTGACCGTATGGTGTCCTTGGGTTACACGAAGCGTCAGGTCCGTCGGGTTGTTGAATGGTTCGGTCGCGCAAAACGCGCTAACTAAAAGGTTTACGTTGTTCCTCGGTCGCGCTCCTGGAGCGCCCCCTTTGGGGGTACCAATGAATCCTACAATTAGTCGATGCCCAAAGGGAGTTCTGGTATCGGCTAGAACTCCCTTTTTCTTTTTCCGAGAGGAACTTCATGGCTTATAGTCGTTTGGTAACTGATACCCGCACCGGGGGTTCAGGCGATACTACCTCAGCAGACCGTCAGCGGTTTATTCGTCGGGCTAAAGCCCAAATCAAGGAAGCTGTCAAACGCGCCATCACTACCGGCGATATCAAAAGTCTTGAGAAGGGCAATATCAAGGTCCCTGTCAAGGACATGAATGAGCCCCAACTCGAACACGACGGTCGCACCGGAACCCGTGACCGTGTTTATACCGGCAACAAAGATTGGGTGCCTGGCGATAAGATCGATAAGCCACCTCAAGGTCAAGGCTCTGGTAAGGGGTCGGAAGCTTCTGAGGACGGTGAGGGCTCCGACCCCTTCAACTTTGTTCTCACACCAAATGAATTCTATGACTTTCTATTCGAGGACTTGGCACTGCCGGACCTAATGAAGAAGTCCATGAAAACCATTACCAAGGTAGTCCGTCGTCGTGCTGGCTATGTGACTTCCGGTAATCCCGCTCAACTTGATATCAAGAAGTCCTACCAGTATGCGTTTGCTCGCCACAAGGCTCTTGGTCGTCCCTCTAACGCTGAGATCGAGGCCGCGGTTGAACGTGTGGCAGAGACTTCGGGTTCTAGTCACCAGTACGATTATGAGTTCGCAGTCGACCAGTTGCAGCAACTTCGAATGAGACAGTCCCGGGTTCCGTTCCTGGATGATATTGACCTGCACTACCGCAATTACCCACCGCGTCCTGAGCCTATCACCAAGGCTGTCATGATGTGTATCATGGACGTGAGTGGTTCGATGGACGAGCAGCGTAAGGATTTGGCAAAGCGGTTCTTCCTCCTGTTGTACGTCTGGTTGATGAAGCAATATAACCAGAAAGTAGAGATCGTATTCATTCGTCACCACTCGAAAGCCGAGGAAGTAGACGAACATACATTCTTCTACGACCAAGAATCTGGTGGCACTGTGGTTTCGACCGCGATAGTTAAAGCCAAGGAAATCATCAAAGAGCGGTATCCGGTTTCAGAGTGGAATATCTACGCCTGTCACGCATCTGATGGCGATAACTGGGATTCGGATAATGAGGAAGTCATTAAAGAGATGACAACCCTGATGCCTAACCTTCAGTTCTTTGGCTACCTGCAGGTAGCAGGTCACACCGGAGGTGGATACGGTACCAACTTGTGGCCTACTTATCAGAAGGTCGGTATGATGCACCGTAACTTCAGCCAGGTCATGGCCGACGCTCCAGAGAAAATCTGGACGGTCTTCAAGGAACTCTTCACCAAGGATCTGAACAAATGAACGACGCTAACCTTCTGTTTTCTGGTTCTGAGTGGACCTACTCCGCTATGGAGAACGTTCTGATCGAAGCCGAAAAGATCGGTCGTGAGGAACTGGGTATTGAGATGATGCCTAACAAGGTGGAAATTATCACCGCAGACCAAATGCTGGAGAACTACACGTCGCACGGCCTGCCGATCCACTACAACCATTGGTCTAACGGCAAGTCTTTCCTCCAGCAGAAGCAGGCGTACCAAGGTGGCATGATGGGTCTCGCCTACGAGATCGTTATCAACACAAAGCCCTGTATCGCGTACTGCATGGAATCCAATTCGATGGCCATGCAGGCCTTGGTGATCGCGCACGCTTCGGTGGGCCATAACGCCTTCTTCACCAACAACTATCTGTTCAAGCATTGGACGGACCCTGAGGCGATTATCGATTACCTGATCTTTGCCCGCAACTATATCCGTCAATGCGAGGAACGTTATGGCATTGATGAAGTCGAAACGCTGCTCGACAGCGCCCACACCTTGCGTTATCTGAGCTTCGATCATAAGAAGCGTCCGCAGCCGCTGACCGAACACCAAGAGCAGGAACGACGGAACAAACTTCTCGAAGCCCTTGAGTCAGAACGTACTGAGTTTGATGACCTGATTCCTACCAAACAAAGTAGCGCGGACCTCAAGATTAAGGACGGCGTGCTGGCCGAACCTGAGGAGAACCTGCTGTACTTCATGGAGAAGCATGCACCTAACCTGAAGACGTGGCAGCGAGAAGTCCTGCGGATCGTTCGCACTATCCAGCAATATTTCTATCCGCAAATGCAGACGCAGGTTATGAATGAGGGTTGGGCTACGTTCACCCACCATTACATCCTGAATCGCCTGTACGATAAGGGCATGATTAGCGAAGGTGCCCTGCTTGAGTGCATGACTTCGCATACCGGCGTCATTTACCAGCAACCGCAGAGCCCTAACTTCAATCCCTACGCTCTGGGTTTCGCTATGTTTACCGACTTGAAGCGCATCTGTGAGACTCCTACGGCAGAGGATCGTGAGTGGTTCCCCGACCTTGCTGGTTCCGACTGGAAGACTTCGCTTAAGTTTGCTATGGAGAATTTCCGAGACGAATCGTTTATCCAGCAGTACCTGTCGCCTAAGGTTATGCGGGACTTCCGTATGTTCAGTCTCACCGACGACGCAGAATCCAAACAGTACGTGGTCAATACGATCCACAATGATGCAGGTTATCGACGCATCCGCAATCAGTTAGCAGAATCGTACAAGTGGGAGAACCGTAGCCCGCAGCTTCGTGTCATCAAGGCGGACATGAAGGGTGACCGTACGTTGGTCATTGAACACCGCGCTAAGGGCAGTGTGCGGTTGAAAGAGCGCGAATCCCATCCTGTTATGGAGCACCTGTGCTACCTGTGGGGCTATTCGGTGACGCTTAACACCGTCGACGAGCATGGTACGCTGCTTTATAGTTTCGAAACCGAGGTCGAGGACGACAATGACTAAGCGTCCTGCACTAAAGCTGGTTGTCAGTGGCGGACGCACGTACTCAGATGAAGGGTACGTTGCGTTTGTTATGAAGAAATACCAGAAGCTGGCAAAAGACCAAGGTAAAATCTTGGTCGTCACCCAGGGAGGCGCACGGGGCTTAGACACCTTGGTCCGCAACTGGTGTAAAGCCCACGGCGTTCCCTGCTGTACTTGGGACGCCCTGTGGGACTTCTACGGCAACGCTGCAGGTCCCGTGCGCAACGGCTGGATGGTTGAGTTCATGGAACAGACCCACGGTTTCGTATTTCCAGGAGATACCGGCACTGCTGACATGAAAAAGAAAATGGCTGTCCACGGACTGGCTGTTGAAACCTACGAGGAGCACCCTAATGACTAACTTGGTATCTCTAAAAGAACTTATCCGAAACTGCACCAAACCTTTAACGGCCGCGGATCGTCATTCGATTTTGGACCTGATTGACGAATTGACCGACACACCAGTAGAGGTATGGCACGGAGAACGTAAGGTCAGCGTGTACCAGGATATCGTGTTGCGCGTCTGGGGCCCTAGCCTCCTGACCGAAATGTCGGAGGAGCCCCGAACCTTGCGGTCCGTCCAAGATGCAATGGATTGGTTATACAAGGAGTAGGGATGCAAACCACAAAAGAAGAACAGAAGTTGATAGACCAGTTGGCAGAGTTGCGCCCCGACCTGATTGTTGTTCCCCGCGACCCATCTGCGATTATGTTGCTCCGTGGAACCCAATACGGTCCAGTGTTCGAGGGTTTCGATAACGGTAGCGCACTAGACTACGTGCTTGAGTTCCTGAATACCGGCCCTAGTGCAGGCATCCCGAATAATCCTCAGTGGGATCCTGATCCGAACGACTACCTGAACGAAGATCGTAGGCACTACGTAATATGCCGTGCTGTATGGAAAGGTTGCATAGAGGGCTTCGAGGAGTGGCAGCGTTATATGGTAAAGGACAAGACTGACTTTGCCCTCAGGTGGGACTCCCCTCCTAAGTACGATGTTATAACAAGCCCTACCCCTGATTACCTTAAACGAGAGAAAAAGGACGAACAATGATTATAACCTATGTTGAGGCCCTTCTGGGCTACCTAACTTTGACCGCAGTATTCTGGCCGGTAGGGGTCGTGCTCCTACTGCTGTCTCTGGCTTGCTTACCTGGTACACTTGACGGTGATGCCCGTTCTAACTATCGTGCAAACGACGGCGTTCCGCTGTTAAGCATCTTGGGTTCGGTAACTTTACTATGGCTGCTTGGTCGCTACCTTGGTTTGAGTATTCCATGGAACTTAGGTTTCTGTATCCTGGTTGGTACGGCCTTCGTTCTCTATGTAGGCGTTGGCTTTGTGTGGGCTAACCTGTCGTGGCGTCGTTTCTGCTCCCTACGTGCGGCATCTGTCCAGAAACGTATTCTCTGGTTTATCGACCAACCACATTTCTCCTCCTACGCGGATTTGAAAGCTAATACGGCTACTGACGAGAACCGGGTCAAGTTCTATTACTGGCTCTACGATGAATCAAACCTAGATTACTCAGGTAACAGGCCCCACATGGAGTACCGTACGAATTCATCTGATAAAGGTGACAAGTCACAGCGTTACGTGCCGCTCCCTTGGTCTGTTGTCATTGCGCCCTTCGTTCCACAAGTTTCATCTTACAAGTCTCACATTGCCTCTTGGGTTCTGTGCTGGCCATTGTCGGTTCTGAAATGGCTTTTGGGACCAGCATTGGCCGATGTAGTAAATACGGTATTCAACGCCTGCAAGGCTCGTTTCCAGGCTATCGCTAATTCGGCATTCAAGGACATTTGATGACTTGTATAGTTGCCCTAAAACACGAAGGTCGGATCTACATGGGCGCCGATTCTGCTGGTGTAGGCGGACTTAGCCTCCGTGTTCGCTCTGATCCAAAGATTTACCAGGTAGGTGAATTCCTAATCGGCTTCACCTCGTCGTTCCGTATGGGCCAACTCTTGGGCCACAAGTTGTCGGTCACCAAGCAACACCCAGAAACGGAAGACTACACCTTCATGTGTACGACCTTCATTGAGGCTGTGAGATCGACACTAAAGGACGGCGGTTACGCTTACAAGAAAGACGAACAGGAATTAGCAGGCACCTTTATCTGTGGCTACAAGGGCAACCTCTATCAGATTGAGAGTGACTACCAAGTTGGAACCTTTGCCGTAGATTATACCGCGTGTGGCTGTGGCGAGGACATTGCGCTTGGTTCGTTGTTCTCAACCGAGGGCGACCACCCTGAGGATCGAATTCGTACTGCACTTAGCGCCGCTGAAATGTTCAGCGCTGGCGTTAGGGCACCTTTCCTGATTAAAACAATGTGAGGATAAAATGACTAAACGATCTATCGTACTGGAACTAATCATCCAGCGCTGTCGAGGACGGGCACCTCCGACTCCAGTCGCTGCGGAGATCCAGCATGCGATTCAACCAAACAAGACAAGAACGCCGCAATCATGTTCAGCGCCTACGTCACAACCGTAGACACTATTGGGGCTACCCTAACCGGAACCGTGTTTCTCCTGGTGACCTGCCAATGGCTCCTCAGGAGATGGACGCCTGTCAGTTGGGCAAAGTCGTTAATAATCCTCAGCTATGTTCATGTTCTGGTTGTGGTAATCCACGCCGTCATTCTTGGTTCAAAGGTGAAATGCTTACGCTCCAAGAGCGGCGGTTCCTAAAGCAGTATAAGGAGCAATTAGATGAATCAACCGAAGACGTTGAAGGTCGACAGTCCTGACTTCTCACGCTCAGTACAGAATATGATTGTGTACTTCACTCAGGAACGTGGTGATCCCAGCCGTCATATGGAGTGGGATAAATACGAACCGCTGGTCAAGCGAGATTGGCCGGAGTTCTACGCCGCGTTTGTGGCCGATGCTGCTTACGGTGACTTTGGTAACGATGCAACTCATGAGGTGTTGCAGACTGAAGCCACCAAGGTAAAAGCGGCACTAGACCAGGTTATCACCCGTATGACAACCGCTGCATAACTTATCCTAGAAGTTCACTTTACTCAAAAAAAAGGAAATCATGAGCACCCAACCGACAGCATCGGAAAAGTTTAATAGCGCTATCCAGGAAATGGTCGCAGAAAAGACCTTGAGCCTCGAGGCGCTGACCCGCGTTAATCAATTGAAGGATTTGGTTAGCCAACAAGAGCGCGACCTTGAAATCCGTGCCAGCCGTATCAGCAGTCTCCAAGCGGAACTTCGTCAGGAGCAGGTTTCACGTCACGCCGCGGAAGTAGAGCGCGACGCCTTGAAAGCCCGGGAAACCTCGGTGACCAACCGTGAAGCCAAACTTCATGAAGCGACTCAGCGGGAGGCAGTAGCTGTTGCTACGTCGGCTGCCTACCGCGATGCAATGTCCATCGTGTTTGCGCCAAACGCTGTCCGCGAACGCGTGGTCGCCATGGCTGGTCGTAGTCTTCCTAACGGTGGTTACTCTAACGAGAACGAAGACAAGAGTGTTTCGCGTACCGAGGGCTATGACGTGGCAGGCACGCCGGGCAATAAGACGACTGACCAGTATGGCGCCCGGACGAGTCTGTAATGGATTTTCTGGCCCTGGCTAAGGTCGTGGTGGGCGTGATCTTTCTCTTGATTGGCACGTACCTATTAAACAAAGAACTTGGAGGAGACGATGGCTCGGTCATAGTGTTTTTCGTTGTTATAGTTTGTTTTGCTATCTCGTATTGGGCTTGGGGGTAACTGTGAAAGCTGTAAGTGATGCCGAGTTTTACTCGGAAGTGAATGCCTATCAAGGATTGGTCGTAGTCGATTTTTGGGCACCCTGGTGTGGTCCCTGTAGGTTGATGATGCCTAACCTTGAGCAGGTTGAACCTGAATTCCCGACCATCAAGTTTATCAAGGTCAATATCGACGATAACACGGTGACGCCTGCTAGCTTAAATGTCCGAGGCATCCCTGCCTTGGTAGCGTTCAAGGATGGCCAGCAGGTGTGGCTGAAGGCCGGAGCTAAACCGGTATCGACCTTGCGTCAAATCTTTACCGAACTGCTTACCGTTTAACGGAATAGGATAAGTATGAACCACTGTCATTTAGTTAAGCAGTGGACTGGTTCCCGATCGTGTATATGTCCACGATCCGGAGAACAGAATGTCCAGAACTATCCGCTGCAAAAATTACGAGCTCGTCAACAACAATTCGTGGGACCGCTGGGGTAAGAAGACTGCCCTGGAATTCACCACCCGTACTAACGACGGTTGCTACAACGGTCGGACCTATACGTGGGCTGACGGGACTAAGCACAAGGCGTGGACGCGTTACCTCGAGCATCCTGTGCCGATGACTGAGAAATCGGAAATCTGGCACACGAAACGCCGCATGCACGGCGAGTCTGGGTCTAAGAACGCGCGCACTCCCGGCCGCTGGTACCGTGAGAACCGCATGGCCCAGAACCGTATGTTGACCAAGCACGAACTTAACCGTTATTTCCAGTACGGTGGTGAGTACGAACCGATGGTCGAAGCTGAGCCGCGTTCGCATTACTGGGATTGGAGCTAAAACAGAAAGGGGGCTTTGCGGCCCCCTTTCTCCACATGAGAGTAAAATATGACACCTTCAGTTATTGATAGCGTGGTTAACCTGCTGAACAAATCGCTGCCGGTAGGACAGGGACGTAATCTCAAGAACCCTGAATTCGTTGCCGAGGTTATCGGCGTAATCGACGCCCGTGCTTCTTTTCAGCGAATCGCTCAGGTTCGGTCGGTAGTGTCCCCAGGATGTATCGCCCGGTTTCCTGTTCGAAGTAAAAACACCAACATTTTATTTTCAGAGTCTCCGACAAGGATTAGTGCCAAGGGCCCGGTACTAGATAGCTGGTGCGTTCCTCCTAGTCCTATGAGTGTCCAGATATTTCCAGATTGGACCACGGACCTTGATCCTATCTCTGCCCTGGCCATCACAGTAGCGCAAGAACGTCTGTGGCTTGCGCTGGTGAATGCGGCTGCTGGTGAGAACGAAACGCACTTTGGACACGTAGCACCACACATGACTGGTAACCTGGGCACTGATATTGAAGGTGGGGTGTTTCAACTCAGAGCGCAGGTGAAAACCGCGGGGTTTAATCTCCACAACTACACGAATTGCTTCCTAGGTTCCGAGTTGGCCAAAGAGGCTCTTAAGCTTCCGTTAGGAATCGGTGGCCAGACCGAGGTCATGAAGGACTATGGTTACCTAGGTTCCTATATTATCGACGGCTACCATCGTGTTAGTCTGTACTCGGACTACCAACGTGATCCGCAATCTAGGGTTTTGTCTGACCACCAAATGGTTCACATCTCAGATCCGTTGAACCACGGCTTTTACGCGGATAGCGGAATCAAAACCTTTACCGAGGACGATCGGATTGGAGTTCGTAACCAAATCCAGATGGTGCAAACATCCACCCTGTCTTCTGTCCTTATGGGCAGCTAATTTCAAACTTTAGTAAATAAGCTGTACGAGGAAGCGTGGCCGAGCGGTTAAGGCACTGGTCTTGAAAACCAGCGATGGGAAACTGTCCGTGAGTTCGAATCTCACCGCTTCCGCCATTTACCTAACCTACAAAGAGAACATGATGAGCATCGTAGCCCGTAACGACGTAGTGATCCTGACCCGTGGCGAGAAGATCAACAAGACTGCTAGTGGTCTTATGATCGCAACTTCGCAAATCAACCAGTTTGGTACCGTGGCTGCCCTTGGTGAGAACCGTGTGGTAAACAACGAACTCCAACCCTGGGACTTCGCCATTGGCGACCAAGTAGTCGTAGGTACCAATCCGATGAACACCGTGCTTCAGGATGGAGTCGAGTATGAGTTCTATCGCTCGAAGGATATCCTGGCCATCGTTTCCCAAGACGCGGTAAGCGAGGACTGACCTCTGGAAACACCTACAAGGGGAACTTCTTTGAAAGCTGCTTTCTTTGTCGGCCACGAAAAGGGCATTGACGACCTGTTCGAGATCGCCATCCGAACCTGGATGGAAGGAGAGTTCAGCCACGTTGAACTCTTGTTCGATGACGGTCGCTCGGCTTCAGCCGACATCACCTCTGGTGTCCGGTTTACCAAACCTGGTTCTATCGATTGGACTGACACCACACTGTGGACATTGGTGGACCTTGATCCTCGGTATTTCGACCAGGGACAGGCCCTTCTGTGGTACGCAAAACACGACGGCGCTAAGTATGACGTCTGGGGTGATGCGCGATTTGTCGATGGGCTAATCAAGCCATCGAACAACCAGTTCTTTTGCAGTGAATCTTTTATGGACGCCCTGGGCTTTAAGGACGGTTGGCGCTTTGATCCTAACGCTGCTTACTACGTAGTGGAGAGATTCCTTCATGCACTATAGCACCGAAGCTTTTGAACGCGAATGGACCCTGACCTTTGTGGCCGTCAATAACTACAAGAAGCAGGTCCAGACTACGGTAAAGAACCCGTACCTGAGTTTTGCTTTCCCTGAGGCAAAGGCCAAAGCTGAAGAAGCGCTAGGCACCGAGGTCATCCTCCGCCAAGACCATCCCGAGTTTAAGCGCAGATATAAGTAAGAACAGGGGCCAGACGCCGTGTGGTTGCAGGCTCTGAACTCATAATTCAGCGACGAAAGTCCACCGTCGGTTCGAATCCGACCTGGCCCACCAGCAACAAAAAACTTATGATCCCAGTAATCGTTAAAAGACGTGGTAAGGAAGTATGGGACGGTGAACTGTCATGCTGTCCTGTAGTAGGTCAAGATATTATTATCACAGAAGACGGCAAAGAAAAGTCATACCGGGTTGAATCTATTATCCACGACATTGACTCTAGCCGCAGAAAAGACGAGATCCACATCGTCTACATCCATGTAATCTAAACTTCCCAATCCTTCCTCAACCTAATAGGAACCCTATGGCAATCAGTCTTCATTCCCAGTCGGTCAACGTAGACCGCCTCAAGCTCCTGGCTATTCTCAAGAGCAACCGTACCAAGCACGTTAAGGCTTACCTGCAATCGCTGATCGACTACAGGGCGGCCATCCAAGGTGACCTCGAAACGGCTGTCCTGCAGGCCAAGGATCCGAACTTCGACATCCTTCGCCTGAATGTTGAATTCGACGCACCGCAGTCCTACGAACGTGAATACACGAACGTTATCGACCTGCTCGAGGCTTCGGTCGACAAGGTGATTAACCTGGATAGCTCGGCGTTCCAGGCGTACTACAAGGACAACTGGTCGTGGAAGGCTCGCTTCGAAACTTCGAACAGCCTGTACGCTACTAAAGCAGTGTCCGTATCTGGCCGTGTCGGCAACGTCACCATCGGTGGTTCGGCCAATAAAGACTGGCCGTTCCCTAGGGCAGTTTCCGGTAACAAAGCGGCCGAGGTAGCTGTGGCAGCCAAACGTCCGGTACGGAAGTCGAAATGAAACGCCAGGACATTTCGCGGCTTTCCCTATTCAAGTACGGTGGGCCGCTTAAGCAATCCCTGCTGCTCAACTTTAGTGAGCCCGGTCCTGCGTACAAGGCTATCCAGCAACTCCAAACCCATATGCAAAAGCAAATGGATTCTGGGGTGACCAAAGTCCTGTACGAAGACTTCGACTTCGGCGCGGTACAGCTTCGCCAGGTTTGGGTATCGGATCTTAACTACGTCCTTCCCACAGGATCAGGGCCCGGATCCAATATCAAGATCGAAATCGAATTCTTCTACATGGAAAGTGCCTCGGGGGCATCTTCCGCAACGAAGAACAGTCCTGATCTGCTCAAGCTAATCAAAGAAACGCATTAACCCCAGAGGCTGGTTCTCTTTAATTAGGGAACCAGCCTTTTTCGTTTGTGCGTTAGTTTTATACGGATAAGACTTTTCAGAGGAACACGATATGAAAACTGGTGCCACCCACCGCCTCAAGGCTTCCGTCACAGGCGAAATCAAAACGTCTTCAATGATTATTGCTGACGCCTCTATCGAGGTATCCGACTGGTGGAAGGGACTTCCTGCTCCGGTTAAGAAGCAATATATCGAGGAACATCCAACTTCGAAGTACGCAGAGCAGGCGATCAAAGAAGGTAAGGAATCAGGCTTCAAAGCCTCAGAGGGCAACGAACCAGGAAGCCCTACCCGTAAGAAACTTGGTGACACCTTCCGGGGTGCTAAGGCTAAGATTGCTTCGGAAATGAAGCGCACTTTCCCTATGATTAGCCACGCTACCTCGGCTCTAGGTACGTTGGCCCAAGGTAAGAAGCTTGACCCCCATGAGAAGGAAGTCCTCATGGAGCTTGGCCAAGTGGCGCTCAAGGCAGGTTCAGCCCACATTCTAGGCGACCATATGGCAGGCGTTGCCTTGGCCAAGGTTGGTGTTACGGCGGTCAAACATGCAATCGACCACTTCAAGCACAAGAAGGGTGAAGACGATATTGAAAACTTCGTCGGTCAGATTGGTGATGAGCTTGAGAACTCGGACGAAGCTCCTGTTCCTAAAGAACACGCACAACCTAAATCCGCTTATCGTACTGCTATCGCCAAGGCCATCAAAGGTACGGCAAAGCATACTGTGGCTGTCCTTGAGAAATCTTTCTCCAACCTCAAGCCGGCAACCACCGGATTGGCCAAGTTGGCTACAGGTAAGCTTAAGGACATGACTCCGCACGAAAAGCATGCAATGATCCAGTGCGGTAAGTTCGCTACCGTGGTCGCAGTGTTTAGCTTACCTGGCGGACTGGCTGCCCACTTGGCAGCAGGGGCAGGGGTTCGTGCCACTACCCACGCATTCGATAAACTCAAGTCAGGAGACTTTAAAAGCCTTGGTGGGCGCGAACTCCTAGGTAAGTTCGTCGAGTCTATTGGCGAGGGCTTGGAAGAGACGCTTATCGCCCACGCGGCAGAAGGTGGCGACCACGGCGGCGGTCATGAAGGTGGTGGTCACGAGGGTGGCGGTGGCGAACACGCACCAATAGGCGGGGAAGTAGGAAACTATGGCTTCGGCTTCGGGGACATGGATCACTTTGATGGCGAACACGGCGGAGGTGAACACGGTGAAAGTCATGATACCGATTTGCTGGGGCTGAGTGGCACACCAGGCTATAACGATGTTAGCAATCACGAAGAGGATCACGATAATGACCATAGCCACCATGACCAGGTACGCGATCCAGGTCCAGATGGTAAGGGTCCGGTGCCGGGCCACAGTCCACGCCTGTAGTAAATAGACAGCATTAATGCACTAACCCAGGAGGTCGCTATGGTTCCACAAAAGCCTGACAAGATTATCGTTTTGATTGACGCACGCGACCCCGTCACTTTCGACAAAGAGTTTGCTGCCCGGCTCAAGTACAGTCCTTATGTAACGCATATGGACCCTATGACCAAGGCTATACGGGAGCGTAAGCTTGAGGAGGAAAGATCGGCCCGGGGTACAGAGGACGAAGACGATCCTATGATGGGCAAGTTTGCGCTGGAAGTGGATCCGACTTACTTTGGCGAATTCGTTTTGGAGTTCGTAGCCAACACTACTCACCAGCGGCATCTATCCTATGTGGACTATTCAATCGAACCGCTACCTGACGAAGGCGTCACAACAGAAGACCTTGTGGAACTTTCAATCAAAACCGGCAGCGACATCCAAGACATCGTTGAAGGTTCCAGAGAAGGGCTGGTTCACCTTTTCGTCCTAGTGTCAGGAGCAGAACTTCCGGACCTAGACGATACCTCAGAGGATGAGGACGAGGATGACTGGGAACTAGATGGCGGTGATGATGCCGACGGCGAATCTGATCCTGACCTAAAGTCTAAAGTCAAAAAGGCTGCGACGTCCATGCTTTTGTTAGACAGCGACGGAGATCAATCTACCTTGATCGTGGACGATAGCGAGGACTCTGAGGCAGTTAGTGAGACACGGATCAATAATGACTCATTTGTTATTGGAGCTTCACGCTCTATCCACTGAGCAGTAAATAGAAGGCGTAGCTTATCCTAAAGGGGAGGCTACGCCTTTTTCTTCGTCTGGGGGCTAAACATGGCATTATTTGCCGTAGTTATCTTGATTTTGGCGGGTATATGTTGGTGTATAGGGCGGGTGCGGTTGATGTGGCGTTGGGCCGTTATCAGGGGCCACGCTTCGACGCTTAAAAACCGTAGCGAAGAATATACAAGAGGTTACCTTTGGGCATCTAGCTTTGATCGCAACAAACCTGGTCGTCTGCAATCTATGCTTGACCGTGTTAATGCTATCAGAGCCCACGGTACGCTTAGGGAATTTGATATCGCGGTAGAGGACTACGTGAAAACTGAAATGAAGATCAAACGGCTATCCGAGGCAAAGCAATGACCAAGTTTATTTTCCTAGATATCGACGGCGTTCTAAACAGCCATCGACAGGCTTGTGGTTCCGGAGGCATTCCCTACCACTTCAACGAAGAGCTTAAGCCACGTTTCGACTGGAACGCAGTGGGTATGCTCCGTAAGCTCCAGCAAGAGGACCTGTCGATCAAGTTCGTGCTTAGTTCCTCGTGGCGTATTGGAGCCCCTAACGTGTACGAAGTGGCTGGAAACTACCTTGGTATCAGCTTCCACGGCCAGACCGATACAAAAGGCTACTGGCGCGGTGAGGAGATTCAACGGTACTTGGATGCCAACCCTGAAGTTGAGGACTACGCAATTATAGATGACGATTCGGATATGCTTGAGTCGCAGAAAGATCATTTCGTCCAGACTACGTTCCGCAACGGCATGTTGTACGACCATTTTGTAGCCCTGCAGAATATCCTGGACAGACGCAACTTAGGTACTAAGCATTACCGCACCGACGAATACTGGCTGAAGCACCTGCACCCGGATTTTCCGGAACGTCAATACCAAGAGGGGATATCAGAATGACACGGTACCGAGTAGCTATCACTAGAGATGGCAGTCCTGATGGATACGTTTATGCCTCAAAGTTTGGTTCATCCCCTGAGCGTCCTTATGAAGCCTCCATTCTTAAGAACGCCGAAGCTATGCGGGATTCTATGCAAAAGCGCCATGATGATAGTCATACGTACCTGACTTCCAAGGGAGAGAATCCCGGCCCTGTGTTGGCCTATACGGTGGAGGAACAATGATCCACTTACAGACCGTCGATCCCTTTCCGTTTGGCAGATATCCCCAACTGAAAAACATTTGGCCTGAAGAATCACAGAAGCTTATGGAGGAGGCAGTGTTGGCCGATTGGTCCTCCGGCTCAGTGTTCTACATTATGCAGGATGCCCAAGTTGTAGGTTTGACTGGGATATTCTTTGAAGATAATAATAGGGACTATGCATTTCTGCGTTGGACTGGAATCGTTCCCTACCACCGGGGTTACGGCATTGGTGGGTTTGCCTTGGAACTTATTGGCCGCATGGCCTATAATGTGTCAGGTTCGAAATACCTGGTTGAGCTTGTTCCTGATAACGAGTACGGTAAGCCTATCGAGGTCTGGTTTCGCAAACAGGGCTTCGAGGACTTCGTAGGCCACGCGGTTACTCTTGAGGAACACGACCACCAGAAACTGAAACCCTTGGCTCTTAACCTGGAGAAACTTTATGGATCCGAATCTGAATAATGGCCAAAGCCCTACCCGTGGCTCTGGTTGGATCGGTGTAGATCTGACGTAGGTTTTCAGGGTGGATAGGGGATCGTTAATTTAATACTACTTCAATCCATCCCTGAGGACTTATGTCAGACAGTAATTATTCGGTATACGTGTACCTTGACCCCCGACGGCCTGGTGTTTTTAAATATGGTCGCTGGAAGTTTGACCATGAGCCTATTTATGTAGGCATGGGGCGCCCTAAGCGCCCTCGCAGCCATCTAAAGAACTCCCATAGTCGAACGTTGAATGCAAGAATAAAACAAATTCGGAAAGATGGCGTCGAGCCTATTGTCTTAATTAAAAGGGATAATCTAACTGCTGAGGCAGCCTATGATATTGAGGTTACCCTTATACGTAGGATAGGTCGTAAAGACCTCGGTACCGGCCCCTTATTCAACCTTATTGATTGTAGTGGTGCAGGACCTAAGGTGGTTAGCGAACGCACGAAGAAAAAGATCAGCCGTATAACCAAGAACCAAATGGCTACTATGACCTTCGCGGATCGACTGGTTAGGGATGGGAAGATTTCCGACGGATTGAAAATGGCCTACCAATCAGGCGTCCGTGACGCAATTAAGGCTGGTAAAAATATATCTGCGGCAAAGCAGGCAAAAGGTAGTTTTTACGACCGCATGACAAAAAAACAACAACGCGAATACAGCGCTAGGCGGAGTGCTTCCACCCTACGCACCTGGGAAGACCTATCCTCAGACCCAGATAGGCTCGAAGCCTTTAAGGCTAAGGTTAGTGCAAACAGTAAGAATATGCACGACAACATGACAGAAAACCAAAAGCTGTCTCGTGCGGAAAAGATTCGTCAAACGATACTTAAGCGTTACGCTGCAATGACCCCTGAACAAAAAGCCGCTCGTAGTTCAGCCATAAGTAACGGAATGAAAAAGGAGAAGTGATATGCAACAACCAAGACCAGGAAACGGGCTTATTCTTGTAGATCTGGACGGGACCTTGGCCTACTACGACCGCTTCAGAGGTCATAACCATATTGGCAAACCTGTGCCTGCTATGGTCAAACGTGTGCAGGCCTGGCTGCATAAAGGCTATGAGGTCAGAATCTTTACCGCACGCGCGGCGCTGCGCAGTCAGGCTATAAATAACTTGATTGAGGCTTGGTGTGAGGAACATATTGGCCGTCGGTTGACCGTAACCTGTATCAAGGATCCGAAGTGCATTGCCATATACGATGACAAAGCTTTCCGGGTTATTCAGAATACCGGCAAGGTCGTTACCAACCAAGCCATGAAACGAGACAATTAATGGAAATCAATCACAGTACCATTCACCGTCAACCCTCAGCCAAAGGCGTACACGTCCTGCGCACTGTGTTCCCTAACGATTGGGAGCGTATTTTACTGGAGATGCAGAGTGGTAGCCACGTGCTGAATCCGTACCACAACGTAGTTCATGAGCTGCAGGTTGTGTACTACACTTGGTCATTCATGGTCAACGATCCCTCATGGAATCCCGTCGACCGTAAGCTTGAGCTTGATACCGCAATCCGTGCCGGCGCGTTCCACGATCATAATCACAGTGGCGGCAAATACCCGGACAGCGACAACATCAAGCGAGCGAGAACGTACGTTATTAATCGTGGGGCGTTATACGAAACCAGCAAGAAAATAGCTGAGGTAATTGACGTAACCGAGTTCAGCAACGGCGGGTTCCCTCACCATCCGATCTCGTTAACTGAGCGCGCTATCCGTGACGCTGACCTTTGCGCTATCTATAGCTGGGAGGGGCGCCAACTCCTTATTGGCTTAGCTGAAGAAATGGGAAGTCCCTTGGATACTAAACCGTCTGCTGAGCAGATTGACAAGTTTGTTGACGGCAACGCTGCATTCCTCCGTGGAGCCCCGATGCACACGATCCAAGGTCGGCGGCTTAAGGACGAACACCTTGATCGCTGCGTTGAACAATTCCGCCACGAGCTCAAAAACCTTTACGTCTGAGTAGTAAATAGATTAGTTGCTTACCCAAAGAGGTTCCATAGTGCTTGAATCAGAGGTTCGGAAGGTAGTTAAACGGCTTAATTCCGGTAGGTCTCAAAAAGCGATAGCGGACGAATTTTGTGTGAGCAGAAGCGCAATAAGCCACATAGCCTTGGGACTCACCTGGAGTCACCTTACCGGAATAGAACGGAGATAACCTTGTTGGATTCTAGTTTTCAATTCGAAATTGAGTTTGGTGAACAGTGGGAGAAGTACCAGCCCTACAACCTTACTCTTAAAAGAGACGCCACGTGGAAGAACTCCAAGCGGCGTCTCCTTGTTCTTTTCCAGTCGGTTGACGGTCGTGACCTCAAGGCTCAAGAGCTGTTAGGGGACCGTGGCACTAAGACTGCTTTTATCAACAGCTACAAGTTCGCCCGCAAGACCGCACTCCCCTACACAAAAGAAGGCCACCTCCCTGAATACTCGTTGGCTGTCGCAAACTTTAACGCGTTTCGGCACCTTCACCTAAAGAGCCCGTCGAAGCGACGCGAGGCCGAGCTGGTCTTCGCTGACAGATGCCGTCAACTGATTAAGAAACTGGAGCCCACCCATATCTTAATCAGTGGTGACGAGGCTATGCACACAATATTTCCCTCCGTGGAGTATCCGCAGTATAAGCGTGGCTGGGTTCACAACATCAAGGTCAACGGTAACCCCTGCAAGGTCACGTCAACCGTCGACTTTTCACGTCTGCTGGAAAAGAAGGGACAGTACGCGAACCTCTTTGGTTATTACACCCGTCACCTTGCTAACCTGATGCTTGGTCGTAATCCCCACGACCTGTCAGGCATCGAACTTGATCCTCAGTACGTTAAGACCCGAAAAGACTTCGATCATCTCATGGCTGAGTGGGATCGCTGCAAGGAAGTAGGGATCGATACAGAAACGAAGAACCTGAGCAGCCTGCACAACAAGATTTATACTATGCAGTTTGCCTTCGACCACAGTCCTAATACCGGGTACGTGCTGGCTATTGACCATCCGTTGGCCCAGTGGACTAAGGACGACCGCCTGTACATCAAACGAGAGCTCCGAAAACGATTCGGTGCCCCCAAAGGTCCTTTGGTTCTGATGTTCAACGGTCATATGTTTGACCTACGCGTTATCCGCAGAGCACTGAAACTGCCATTCATGTGGCTTCCGGTGTGGGAGATTGGCTTTGCTGAGCACGAGTTGGACGAAAACAACTCCCTGCTAAACGATACGGTGAACATGGCTGACGCGTCTAAGGGTGGCAAGAAATCATCCTTCGGCGGTCTGGCTCCCATACTCTGCTCGTATGGTAACGACCATTACTACACAGCCAAGTTTGGCAAGGGTGAACGCGACAGCCTAGGCTCTATTGATCCTAGTGATCCAGAGGCGATGAAGTACATGGCCATGGACGTGGTTTCCCTGATTAACATGAAGCGTGAGCAGATCCGACGCGCTTCTATGATGCGTGTCGACGGTCAGGAATATAAGCCGATGTTTCTACGGCATATGCGCCATCAAATGTCAGATGCAGCGCATGCCCTGAGCCACATGCGGGATGATGGTTCGCCGGTATCGCGTACGGAGCTACGTCACTTGATGGGCACTGAGTCGCCTATGGTGAAGGAGCGTAAGCGCGTAGAGGGTCAGCTTAAGATTTATAAGGAAGTTAGGAGAGCCAATTCTGAGCTGTTGGCCAAGACTGGATTCAAGGCCGGCGGTCTGTTCTCTAAGACGAAAGAGAACTGGATCTTTAAGATGTCCAAACCAGAACACAAGAAGAAACTGTTTCTTGACGTGCTTGGTCTGGAACCTATCTCTACGACAGAGACCGGTGAGCCTGCTATCGACAAGGCGTTCATCAACTTCTATAAGGACAAAAACAAGATCGTTGGCCTGTATGGTGAACAGCAGGCTATCTCGAAGTTAATGTCCACGTACGTTAAGGGTTGGTACAAACGACTCCAGACCAATCTGGACGAATCGACCGACAATGCTTTGCGGGCTGATTACTTCTTGGTCGACACTGGACGTCTTGGGTCTTCGAGACCTAACCTGCAGCAGATTCCTAGCCGCGGACCTATGGCAAAGATCCTGAAGTCTTTGTTTGTGGCCCGCCCAGGTTACGTACAGGTCCAGTTCGACTATTCAGCGCACGAAGTTCGTATGTGGGGTGTGACTGCTAACGACAAGGTCATCTGTGAGACGTTTGCTATGGGTCAACGTCTACGCCAGGCCTACATCTTAGATCCGTCGGACGAGAATCGTAAGGCCGTGAAGGAGAAGGGCGACGTCCACATCCTGAACGTGCAACGCTTCTTTGGCAAGGTCGTTGACAAGAATCATCCATTGCGTCACGCTATTAAAGCGGTCGTATTCGGTGTGATTTATGGTAAGGGCGCTGACACCTTGGGCGAAGACACCAAGCAGAATGACTTGGCTGAGTTGAAGGACGCAATTGGTAAGCTGTACGACGAATCGTTGACCAGCAAGGATGCGAAGCGGTTGGCTGAGGTTAATGCCCAAATGGAAGAGCTTGACCTGCGCTTGACGGAACTGTTGGCCGAGGACCGCGCAGGTTACGCCCAAGACATTATGGACAAGATGTTTGGTCAGTTCAAGGCTGGTAAGCGTTGGATCGACAAGATGGCTGAGCTTGCAGAACGCGAGTACTTGGTTGTCAGTCCTAATGGTCGGGTGCGTCACCTGTACGCTGCAATGACAGGGGATAAACAGATTGTGGCCCAGCAGGTTCGTCGTGGTTCTAATGCCCCTATTCAAGGTATCGCTTCGGAAGGGGGTTGTAAGGCCGCTCGTATGATTCTCGAAGGCTACTACAAGAACCTGAAAATCTTTAAGGAGCAATTGGGTATCACGAAGAAGGATTGGGACCTGCGTATCCATGCAAACCGAGCGGTGCATGATGCTTTGTACTTCGACGTTCCCTACGAGATGTTGATTCCGTTCCTGCACATCTGCCAGTATCAGGCAACTTACGGTGTGGCCCGTGCTTATGAACAGGACTTCGGTATGAAATTCCACGTTGAACCTGAAATCGAAATGGATATTGGTGTCCGTGGCGACCACATGGAAACCTGGGACTGGTCTATCCCTAGCCTCAAGCCGCTGATTGACAAAGCAGTCAAGGAAGCTGCGGAGCTTAAGATTGCAGAGGGTACTTACGACGAAATTATGACCAGCATTATGGCTCCGTGGAAGAACAAGGAATGTCGGACCTATTTGCAGGAACACTTCCCGTTGCTCGGTGTTAAGGACGCCCGTATCATCAAACAGATTAGAGAGGCAGTGGCCTAATGGAAGACAAGACCGGACTGACCGACCTTCCTGTCCAACGTTATATAGTGACGCCGTTGGAGAACGGTGACTACGTTATAGCAGATACCCAGGATATGGGTACCCCTAGACTTTACATGCTCAACATCTTGCCTAGGTTAGGAGATCTCCAGGCTAACTGGACTATCCTCCTAGGCTCGTTCAATCCACTACACTTCCGGGACGAGGACGGTCCTCCCATTCAGATTGAAACCTTGATCTGGGAATGTACTGCATACTTGCGAAAGCCTGCTGCCGCGATATCTATGGGAAAGCAAATTTTAATCAGCCTCGACCAAGAGGAGATTGATATCGACAACCCATACGAACTGGCCTTTAAGTTCGGAGGCCAGGTTCTTACCCATTGAGGTTCCTATGCTATACGGATCTATGTGCCTTAGTGCTGCGTCTAACGGCGCGGTACTTCGACCCTTTCCTTTTCAGTTGCAGCACAGCAAACAGTTTCACCACACGCCGCATCCGCAACGGGGCCTGGTTGAGATAACCACTGACAGCCCTGACGTATCTGCCGAGATTCACCTGCCCCAGCGATCAAAGACGTATTGGGTTCATGTCGATTGTGAGAACGATTGGGCTGTGACCGCCCTAGATTACTTTAAGACCCACCTGCCTAAGATGGAGTCGCAGTATGAGTCGGCACGGCAACTGTATAAGCTTTACCAGTACCAGCAGGAGTTGAGGAAGAATCCTAAGTCGGCTGCGTTCAATGTTACCTTGCTTAACAATGGTGAGCACGCACACGTTGGACTCTTAAGCCAATGGAATGACCTGTTTGTGGTCGGGATTTATGATTGTGTAAATAATAGCGTGAGGCTTGTCTGGACAGACGACGAATACGTGGTGTCGTATCTGCGAGGCTCGGACGCCTCCCGTTACGTGTTCTACAGATTCCCTGTTCTGTCTGACCGTCCTTTGTTTTTATACACACAAGCTCTGTGCTCTAAGTGGCATACCTGGATGCGAACATTTGGCACGTCAACTGATTCAGTGCTAAAGGCGTTCAATGCCCTTGAGACCTTCCTGTACAAGGAACCAGAGCTGCCGACTTTGACTAAGCTATCGAACTCCAATGGACGCGATTCGTGATCTCGAAAAACAGGACTTCATTGGCCAACAGTTGGCATCATATGCAGGTCCGAAGAAAGAGGATGGGCAGTTTACCAAAATACTCTGCCCATTTCACGCAGAGAAAACACCCTCAGCCTCGGTTCGGAAAACTAACGGGTGGCTCCACTGCTTTGGTTGTGGACAGAATTCTCGGTACGACGACTGGGCGGCCCTCGCTGGTCTTGAGCCTTATCATAAAGGCCCCCCGAAAGAAAACTTTGCCATGTCTATCCTTCTTGGGGCGGCTGACAACAACCACGCTAACGACGATAAGCCGTATCTTGACTGGAAGTTGAAAAACAGACCACTGCCGACCGGCAAGTTATGGCGTACCATCCCTACGGATTTGTTGATTGAGCTTGGTGGCCGACTATGCACCAAGTACAGTGAGAAGTTTGAATCCTGGGGATCGACTAAGTACATCAACCTTCCGGTAATGGTTAATGGTTCCCAGAAGGGAATGTTTCTGGCCCGGTTGAAGAAAGATCCAGACCAATCCTCGTACCTGCTCGCGCCTTCTGCAGGATCAGCTTGGTCTAAGACCTGGGGCTTGTGGCCTTTCGACTACGCAGTAGAGATGATGAAGTCGTTAGGCTCAACGACCATGGTTGTAGTTGAGGGACAGCGAGACGCCCTACGGTTACTGCTGAATGATATACCTGCAGTCTGCATATTCGGCACGCAATCGTGGTCTAAAAACAAAGCACGGCTACTAGAGGTTGCAGGTGTAGAGACCGTGGTGCAGTTCTTTGATGGTGACCGGGCAGGCATTCGAGCAACTGAGGGGACGTTACCTGATTTGCGCCGGCTATTTGAGGTCAAGACTATCCGCTTATGGTCTATAAAAGGTTCGCCTTATATCCCATACGCGGACATTGAAAACGACGAGGAGCAGCGGGACCAACTGAGGGCCGACAAGGTTACTTTGTGGGACCCGGGCAATGCTCCTCAGTGGATTATAAACCGCATTAAAAAGAAGTACCTTTAACCTAACGGAGTTAATCATGCCTGTATTTGTGACACTGGCCTGGACACTGGTCAAGAAGTTTTGGAAGGAGATTTTGATCCTCATTCTCCTCGTCGTACTCGCAATGGCTGTCCACAAAGCCTACGAGCACATCGAAGACATTGGTTACCAGCGTGGTGTGGCCGAGAAGCAGAAGGTAATCGACGCCATGCTGGCCCAGGAGTCTAAGGACAATCAGGCCCTGAACGACAAAATCACCGATCTAGTGAATGCTTCGAAGGTTGCTGCTGGTCGTGAGTTTGCCCTGCAAGCCCAGGTTCAGACCAAGCAGACTCAGATTATCACCCAGTATGTCCACGACAACCCCAAGTCAGCAACCAGCTGTGCTGTTGACGTCCCTACAGTAAAGGCCATCAACCAGCTTCTTATGGCTGACCCTGCTATCGTTACCCAAGGAGCAAAATAATGAAGAGCCTATTTCTTGGTACGCTGCTCGTCCTCTGCCTTGCAGCTTGCGTAACTGCACCTCCGCCAGTTGATATCCCCAAGCCTGCTGTAGAGGAAAAGAAGAAGGTGGATATCGATCCCACCTTGGTCAAAGACTGCCCTACCGTGACCTTGGTGTCTGAAGCTCCTATGAGCGGTGAGGACGAACTGAACCTCATTGGTACACTTAGTAGTGCTCTGTCAGTTTGCTGGCATAGGCACCACGACCTGTCTGATGTGGCAGTAAAGGCATTCAACCTTAACACGCTGGATGCGGCTTCTGCCCCTACTCAAGCCTCAACTCCTGCGATTAGTAAATAAACACGTAGTCGCGACGACCAACAACCCTTATGAGGTTCTAAGATGGAAAACGAAGTTATGGATCTCCTCACCCAAGGTTCGGTGTGGAAAAAGAACAGTGGTCAGAAGGCCGGCCGCCAGGCGAAGTTGCTGTTCCTGACCAACACGACTCTTCCGGTCCGTGTTCAAGAGAAGCATCCCGTGCAGGTCATCTACGCGGACGACGAGAGCAACATCTACAACCGTTCGATTGAGGAATTCACATCTCAGTATTCGTTCTTTAACGTAGACGGTGAGCTTGAGTCCCGCCTCGAAGGCCTCCTGGTCTTCAATGAGGATGACGCAGAGGAAGAGACGGACGAGGAGATCGAGGCCAGCGCAGCCGCTGTTGTGGCCCGTTCTATGGAAGCAGTTGCGGCCGCTGAAGGGGGCGCTGCTCCTCTGACCGCTAACCAAATCGGTTTGGTTAACAAGCAACCGAAGTCGTTCGCAGATTCTCTGCTCGAAGATGAAACCTTCGATGCAGTTGACGGAGACGACGTGGTTGAGGACGAAGGGCAGCATCCGACCGTTGTTCAATTCACGTTCGGTTCGGTTAGCCCGGAGTCGGCAACTCTTACCGACTACGAACTGGCCTCCGCCTTGGTTGCCTATTCGCAGGAGCCGGATCGCGGTAACAACATGATTAAGCACCGCCTGTTGTTCGCCCTGAACCAAGGGGTGACCATCGCAACTCTGCAGGAAGCGTTCATTCCGAATGACGACTACAACACGGTCGACACTATCGCAGTCGTTGGTCCGCATTTCTCGGAAGTAGTTCCTTGGACCGATTACCTTGGCGTATATCCGGAAATGGCAGCAGGTCGTGCCTTCGCCACAGTCCTACTCGGTGAAGACTTGACCCCCACTTCGGAACTTGTCGTAGACGCTTTCGACGAGGCCAATGCTGCGGCAGAGATCCAGAATCGCACGCCAGGTACAGAAGCTCTGGGTATCGATGTCCCGCAGGCGCTGTCCGTTGAAGTGCAACAGCAAATCGCCCGCGACGTAGCTGCTGAACTCAACGGCGTGCTGCCGACCGAGGAAGAGGTTAACCGTAACACGGTAGAGAATACGGAAGCCTACACGCCGGCCGAGGAGTTGCCCCCGACTGAGGAGCAGCCCGTCACACCGAAGGTATCTGCTTCTGTTCAGGCACAGGTGGCTAACCTGATCCAAAACATTGCACCGAAGCCCCAGCAGTAAATAGGGTACGAAGGCCGGCTGATCCAATGAGGTCGGTCGGCCTTTTTCATTTCAGGGTCAAACGTGGAAGACGGTGACTACTACGTTGTACGTATACCGGCCAAGGGCAAACAGTGGATTGTAGAGTCGCGACCTATTCAACGCAGGGACGACGCAGGCTCCTGGCTAGAGCATATACAGGATGAGAATCCTAAAGACAACGTATTCATGGTACGCATCATAAAGGAATAGCATGAAAATTCTAACTCGCAAACAGTTTCTTGCCCTTCGTGGTGAGTACGTGTATGCCAAGTACAAGCCTAGCTACTTCTATGACTTTGGCATCAAGATGTGCAATTCAGGCCCCAACGATTATTGCCATCTTGATCTCGTTGAAAACATTGAGGCTTCTCCAAGTGATAAATATCATGACAAGCTAACGGAAGCCGAGGAAAATCCTGGTGAGGTTTCCTTGTCCTTGGATTTCGAGAGCGGAGGTAGGGACGGTATGTTTGACGACGACCAGCTCTTTGCTGTCTGGGAGGACGCAGACGTCCGGGCAATGATTAATCGCCTTCAGCAAGTTCTGGATAAAACAAACAAATACGAGAGCAATTGATGACCATTCAAGTAGAAAAAGGCGACTACCTTATCGGTAAAGTCGCAGGCTCTGATAAGCGTACCGTGCTGTTCAAGGCCGAGTCGATGAGCAAGGGCGTCGTCACCGGCACTGTGCAGAAAGACGCGCACATTAAGGACAAGAACTTCCAGGCCGAGATTCCTATCAAGGACCTTGTGGTTAACCTAGGTAGCGATCCGCATCCTGGTAAGGTACATGGCCATGATGTAAGTTCCCTATACAAGGGACGGCGTACCCATGCTGACTTCGGCCCCTTGTATTGGTTTTATGATGCGGAGAAGGAAGTACGAGACGCAGTAGACCGTGGCTTTGATAAGGCTTATAAATCTCTCAAGGCACAGCGGCTTGGATTTGTTGTCCAGCCCCTGTCTTGCATTTGGGAGATTATGCCCTACAACGGTGAGAAATGGGCTGGTATGTACAAGCGAAGCTCAAACGTGGACAAGAATCCGCACCGCTTCCAGGTACGCCCGGAGATTATGCCTTCGACAGAGTATCCCTATGTCATTCACCATGAGGTAGGACACCACATTCACTACGAGTTCCTTATGGACTCCAAGAAGTTGAATGCTGGCTGGATTAAGGCCTTCAACACGTCTATCGTTGTTCGTTCTATCAAGAAGGAGCAATCAGAGAAACTGTTGAACGAGATGCTTGGCCAAGGTGACGTACCGTCGGCATTCAAGTCAACACTTGACGAGGATAACGCTGCTGCATTCAAGCTCATCCTCAGTTATATAAGCCGTGAGCATTCGGTGACCGTCAAGGAGTTGGACGTCTTGTTTGAGGCTGAGTACTTCGACGAAATTAAAGGGGTGTGGCCCATCCGTGGTGTACCGAAAAAGGATCTGGAGCCTATTGTCAGTGAGTACGCTACTAAGAATTATCGGGAGCTTTTTGCCGAGTCGTTTGCCTTCCGTATGACAGGCAAGAAACTGCCTCAGGCAATCGAGAAGCTGTTGGACAAATCCCTTGAATACGTAAGAACAAACCATGGCCAGGGATGACCTTGACCACGTAGATGATCCTCGGTTAGTTGCTGAAATAGAACGCATTATGGTCGAGGAGGATCAACTTCACTTCACCAAGTTAAGGACCAGGACAATGACTGACGCTGAGAAAGACCAATATATCCTGTTGATGAAAGACGTGGTGCTTTACGCAGATTCGACCGTTGGTAGGTTGGCTGTACATTATCCTGGCACCTCTGAAGCCTTGAATTCCCGTATTAAGGCTGTTAAGAATTTCGAAGATCAACTCAAGGAGCGTAATTCATGGAAGGGAATCTAAACTTCAACGGCAATCCGGACTATATTTCCGAAGAGCACGTTCGGCGGTATATCAAGTTCCACCATTCGATTGCAGGTCCGATAGGTAACGCAGAGTTGACTATGGCCCAGACCCTGGAGCAGCTGGCCCTGTACGCGTATAGCCAACTACCAGTTGCCAAGTTCACTGAACTCCAGTGGTCCGATCTGGAGAACTATTTGCCTGGTGCCTTCCTCCGTAGCATCAATGTTGAGAAATCGAAACTGACTGTGCAGAAATTTAGCCAAGCGAACGAGTTCCGATTCCACGTCCGTTATTCTATGGCAGGGATTCCTATTGTCCAGAAGGTTGAATTCTATATGGACACGCCGGAGTTAGACTGATGCCGAAAATGTGGATTGAACCTAACTCGGATTTAGATCGCTACCCCGAATACGATCAATTCAGCGGCGAGGAATTTAGTACCCAGCTTGTTACCCGGGCGTTATCGTATGGACGTCCCTTGACCCTTATCCTTGCGAGTGCTCGCGATATTAGTCGCGGGGGCCTACCGACGGAAGCCACAGTCGGTGACCTATTACTTAGCCACCCTATTGATTACTGATATGAACGTACCTCGTTTGCTCTACGCAGAAAACTTCAAACCCGAAGGCCTTTATTCGTGTAACCAGATTAGTCCTGATGGCAAGCGTTGGTATTTTGCCCGTGGGCTTGGATTTCAGGGCCTTTACCCCTTCCGTCGGCTTCAGTTGGCCTGGGCGGTATTCACCGGTAAGTACGATGCACTTGAATGGGAGCAGCAGTGAGAAAGATCAAGATAAAAGGAACTGACCACGGCCTGAACCGTATGCAAGCGTGGTCCCACAGCCTTAGCTTCTGTGGATACGAGGCTGATCCAGATCACCAGTACCGGGCAGGCGACTACTTACTTCCGGCTGGTGACTCGACGATGGTGGTCTACGATGGTAAGGGCTGGCAGGAAATTAAACCTGAACCCACGCTTGCCTCCTTAGAGAAAGCCTCCGGGGCAGGGATTCCTATCCCACTTCGTATGTGGGCCGATGCCTCAGGTATCGACCTCCACGAAGACCGACGAATCCAGGTCCAAGTACCCAACACCTACTTTGGTGACGGTACTCGAAAGGCCCGAGTTAATGGTAGGCGTCCGCTGTCCGTCGGTGACATCCGTGGTATGAATACGCCTATTTCCTACTTAGACGAACTGGCGTTCTGGAAATGTGATATAGAGGACACACTGCTCCAGTCCCTGCTGAAGGGGGATGAAATGGCTGCCCGTTGGGGAGATTGCATGGCCCTTAAGTTGGCTACCTACCTGCAGCCAATAGTCCGCCGTAGTTTCCCTGCGGTTCTCCTTAGCGGTATCTAACCTGAATTTCATGTGAGTCCCTAACGAAACGGGATTCCTTTTATACTTCTTGGGACTCATATGAAGATTAATAACGCCTGTAATGAGCAGGTAGCCATCCTCATGCGTTCCTCAGGTCGGGCAACACTTTTAGGCAGGGCCTTGCGTTCTGTTATGGCCCAGACGACTTCTGATTGGACGCTGTACCTAATGTTTGATAGTCACCTTAATCGGGACTGTTCCACTGTACTTCAATATTTCCAGTCCGAAATGGGCAGTCACCTGGTAACCCTATTTAAGGACCAACGACATGCCTCAGGTAGCTTAGAGTCCAGCTTGATTGAGTTGGTTGACCACTCGAACTGTCATTTCGTAACTGTCCACAACGAATCAGATACGTGGGATCCCTCGTTCTTGGAAAAGTCCGTAGGTCGGTTTAGGCGGGAACCTCAGCTTGCAGCCGTGGCTTCCTTGTTTAAATGTGTTCAGGAATCAGTGCACCACAATGGCCTGTTTGTTAAAGGCGACGAGGACGCTACCTCTGTTAAAGAGGTTGTTCTTAATGTGATGAACACTAATGCAGGTCAGAACGTACCACCGTTGGCCTTCATTGTTCGCCTGCCCTACCTTCGTAGCTGTGGTCATTATTCGGACCTGCTATCCATGTACGGTCAGCTTGAATGGCAGCGGCATCTTATATCAGTAGGCGATGTGCTTGTCCAGGGTGGGGCAATGTTGGCCACTAAACACCACTGTAATCCTGACCTTGAGGGAACAGGGACCGCGGTCTCGGCTGGTATGCCGGCCGACATAGACAAGCTCATAATTTTAGAAACGGTAAGCGAACCGCAGCAGCCGCAGGAAAGCAGCAAACCGTCCTACGAAGAGTTACAGGCCGAACTCGAACGCACTAAAGCTGAGTTATCTACCCAGGCGGCTCGTCCTTGGTTTAGCCGTCTGTTCAACAAGGAGAAGTGAATGAAAGTTAAAGTTAAAACCCAAGATCATACTGCAAAGGTTAGTCAAAGCGTCCGACTACCGAGTCCCGGTGTAACCGGTAAGCCGTTTTCATTCTACCTGAAGCCGCAGGCTAACGATAGCGTCTCGCAGATTTTTAAGGAATGGGTAGACCTCGTTCGCACGGCTGCACGAGAAACCGAGCCGGTCCTACCAGTTACTGTAGGCGTCCAGATCAACCCTAACTGTGTCCAGAATCTTCGGACGATCTACGATAGTCACACGCACTATACCAACATTGGGGCCCCCTTATCTGGTGACCTGAGTTTGAATACCTGCGGTGTGATAACCATCTGCTGATATGCCAATACTAGGGAACTCTTAAATGGGTTCCCTAAACCTACCTTTCCACACCTGTTTAGTAAATAGATTAGGTAAATGATGACCCTTACCGAGGATACAAAATGAGTCGCACTGTCTTCCAGTCAACCAAAACATATGGACACGACGTTGGACTGTCCTGTTGTTTCCGTCAATGGCGTGCTACCCATAGCCATTGTAGTCTTTTGCACGGTTACGCCCTTGCCTTCCGGTTTGTGTTCGAGGCTGAAGAGCTAGATGCCCGTAATTGGGTTGCCGACTTTGGCGCCCTGAAACCGCTGAAGGCTGTTCTACAAGAAAAATTTGACCACACACTTCTGGTGGCCGAGGATGACCCTAAACGTTCTGTTCTGGAAGAACTAGACACGAAACACGGACTGGCCAAGGTCGTCATTGTTGAGGCCGCAGGCTGTGAGCGCACCGCTGAACTTGCTTACCATATGGCTGAGGGCTGGATCAACGATCAAGGGTTGGCGGACCGGGTTCGAATTGTATCAGTCGAAGTCAGTGAGCACCCCTCTAACTCTGCAATCTACATTAGTAAGGATTAATCATGAGCATCCAACCGTTCTCGCAGTTCATCTGGGTAACCTTTCAGCGCAAAGGTTTTCACCGCTACCCTGGCGCTCCTGAGGAAGTTAAGTACCTGAACCTTAAGCATCGCCATCTGTTCAAGTTCAAGGTTAAGATTGAGGTCCACCACGACGACCGCGAAATCGAGTTCCACATGTTCTTGAACAAGATTGAATCCTGGTACGACAACGGCAGTCTCGAACTGGACTACAAGTCCTGCGAAATGATGGCCACCGACCTGGCTGAAAAGATTAGCGCAGAGTACGGCGATCCTAGCACTGGTGACATTACCGACAAACGCCAGTTGATGATCGAAGTCTCAGAAGACGGCGAATGCGGCGCTGAGTGCTACTACAGTATTTAAGGACTGACAATGACTGTGACCAACAAACCGAAATCGGCAAAGTTTAAGGTAGCCTTCACTGGCACCAATAGCAGTGGCAAGACCACAATGGCTATGGAAGTCGCGGCCCGGTTGAAGAAGGACTATGATGTGTTGGCCGAATTGGTCAGCAGCCAAGACCGCAAGATTAGCTGGAAGGACGAACACTTCCCGACCGATCCGCGTGGGCACTTCGGTATGATCTCGAATCTGGTTCACGCCGAAGTCGCAGCCGAACTCAAGGGTGACGCAGACATTGTGGTCACTGATCGAAGTGTTCTGGACCTGTATGCGATTGCTACGACCGACTTCCCTGACCATCCGATGGTACGGGGTATGGAGGGCTACATCAAATCGTGGCTTTCGTCCTATGACTTGATCTTCTACTTGGCACCCTTGAAGTATCAGGAAGACGGCAAGCGACCTAGCGATGACTTCCGTATGAAGACCCATGCTTCGTTGATCCGTTTGATGGACGAGTACGAATTGCCTAACGTAGTTCGCGATATGTCCCGGCCGGAATGCTTCCGTGAAATCCTCAAGCTTCTCGGAGTAGAACGGCAAACCAATCCGGTGTACGCAGCCGACGCTAAGTGGGGAGCTATCGCACGTGAGCTTGGTGTCAGCCTGCTGGTCAAGGAACCTAAATGGTCCTCCACCTCGGATCAGGATGTGTGGCTCATTCTGGATAACTTCGCACAGTTCGAGAACGGCGCACTGGTCACCAAGGCCAAAACCCTGGTCGAGACCTACTTTGGTCGGATCGATGCTGACTTCATGACCGTGCCTAGAGAGGCCCTGACCTCAGGTCTTCCGGCGGGAACCTTCAAAAGTTATTGACCCTAATTGTCCTTGGTACTCTAGTAAATATACAGGCTAGAGTACCAATCACCTTTTCCCATCGGAGAACCAGCATGTTTGATCGTAATCTTAAACCGTTTGCCCAATTCGACCAAGGTCTGTTTGACTTCACGTTGTCCCACATTGATAGCCGAACCCATGACGCTATCAACATCATTGAGGCACGTCATAATCCGGGCATGTACGTAGGTCACTCGGGTGGTAAGGACTCGGTACTCGTTCGTTGGATGGCAGACCGTTTGACCTTGAATATCCCAACGCTTCACACGCCGAAGGTTGAGGGTCCTAACAAGGTTCATCCGATGACGATGAAGTTCATTTATGAGGAAGCCGCGACCCGTCCGATTTGGTTCATTCCCCTGGATAAGAATCCGCGTGACTGGGGTTACGATACGCAGGTAGATGGTACGCGCCGTGCCGAGGCCGAACGTAGCGATGGTCGTTCGACTATCGTGGTTATCGACGGTCAGGAAATCGATCGTGCCAACATGCCGCACTACACCAGTAATGGTCTGTTCGGTCTGTCATTTGTATATCCGTTTGTCGACTGGTCGGACATTGAAGTCTGGGCTGCTATCTACAAGTACAAGATCCGTTACTCTGAGGAATACCTCCATGTCTAAAGTGCTGATTTTGGCACCTCATGTTGACGACGAAACGATTGGTTGTTTTTCGGTATTGCAGAATCCGAGTAACGACTGTACCGTTTGCTATTTCTACGAGGTGGACGACGTTCGCCGCCAGGAGGCGTTGGTCGCGGCCGACCGCTTGTGGTTCACCACAGTGTTCGACCTTAAGAACCTTGACCTGACGATCTATGACCAGGTGTTTGTTCCTTCCCGTCGGGACTGGCATCCGGATCATAAGAACCTGAACGCACAGTACCGAAACATTGCAACCCACTTCTACTCTGTTGATATGGCGAACGGTGTTCCGTTAGGTGATACGGAGTCTAACCGGAAACGGGAAATCCTGAACCAGTGCTATCCCAGCCAGCGTCAGCTTTGGGACTCGAACGCCAAGTATTATCTGTTCGAGGACATCCAGAGTGCAGACTACGATACCTATATGGTCCACTACATCAGGGCTGGTGATTGGACCTATAAGGTAACGCTGTTGGCCGATTACGATATCGGTGGTTGCGCCTGCGATCAGGAGATCCTTCCTCATGAAATGATGAACCGGGTATTGGCCTTAGTACCGCAAGGT